>Ga0302324_100005048_pt1 | contig 28955 bp, 29 predicted proteins | sample Palsa_T0_1_FD_201949 | JGI IMG/M metagenome (GOLD analysis project Ga0302324, IMG submission 201949) | Peat permafrost microbial communities from Stordalen Mire near Abisko, Sweden - Palsa_T0_1 | ecosystem: Environmental > Terrestrial > Soil > Palsa > Peat permafrost | place: Sweden: Abisko...
CGTCCCATTCCTACGCTGCAAATCGATCCGGAAATCGAACGCACGCAAGTGGCGCGACTGAAAGCGCTGCGAGCGCGGCGCGATGCCGGGAAATCGCGCGCCGCTCTCGAGGAAGTCGAACGGCGCGCGCGCGAAGGCGGAAATCTGATGCCCGCCATTCTCGCAGCCATGGAAGCGTATGCCACGGTCGGTGAAATATCCGAGGCGCTCCGGCGCGCCTTCGGCGAGTACCACGAATCCGTAGTTATCTAGCTTAGCTATAGCTGGCGAAAGGCCGCCGGCTACTTTTCCGCGGAGGTTGTTGTCGCCGGCCCCATTCCAACGATTTCCAGCACCGCGTCTCCGTCCTTCGCGCCGTCATAATGAACGTGCCCGCCAGGATGGACCACGTAGCTGCCGGCCGGCATGGGAACCATGTGATCGGGGTCGTAGTTGCTGCCGGTGTTGACCCACCAGGTGCCGGAGAGCACGGTGATGTAACGGTCGTTCGGATGGGAATGCGGGCGGCTGTTGTGATGCGCGTGCCATTTCGTGAGAACGATATACAAGCCGGGCTTGCTGGGATCGCCAACCAGCACTGCCGTGGCGGCGCCGCCGCTGGGCGCTTCCACCCACTTGATCTGATCGGGGGGTGTGAACCTCAGCGACTCTGGATCGAGATCGGGTTTCGGTTTCGGAACCCGAGCTGATCCCAGCGGAACAGCGATGGTCATCCCCAGGACCACCAGTGCAACACTCAACAGCTTTCTGGAACGGAACATGATTCCTCCTGTTTCGCATCTTAGACGACACAATTGCGAAGGCCGCGCGGTTCAGCGCGCCTCTCCTGCTTCGCCGGAGGTTCGATTGGACTCCGGCAACGGGCACGATACATCCGACCGCGTTCTAATTCAATGGAGGAATCGGGGGAGGAATCGCGCGGACGCAGCAGCGGCGCCTGTGCGCGTAATCCTGTTTTTATAATGGGCTGTACCTGCGAAGATATTCTTCGACTATGAGACTCGTTCTTGCATCGGCGTCGCCCCGACGGGCGGAGATTCTGCGCAATGCAGGATTTTCTTTTGAAATTTTCGCGGCGGATGTGGACGAGACTCCGCGGCCGCACGAGCCTGCGCAGGTTTACGTGCGGCGGCTTGCGGAAGAGAAAGCGCGCGTAGCGGTGAAACGCTTCGCGCGTGACGCAACACCCGTGATTGTGATTGCCGCCGACACGACCGTCGTTGCCGGCGGCCAAATGCTCGGGAAGCCGGAGAACCGGGTAGACGCGCGCCGGATGCTCCGATTGCTGAGTGGACAGAAGCACGAGGTGCTTACGGGTATCTCCGTTATTCGTTCGAGCGATGGCCAGGCAGCTTCGCATGTGGAGATCACGCGGGTGAGTTTCGCGGAATTATCGGAATCGGAGATCGAGGAATATGTCGCTTCCGGCGAACCGTTCGACAAGGCTGGAGGATACGGAATTCAGGGAATCGCCGGAAAGTACGTCACTCGAATCGAGGGCTGCTATTTCAATGTGATGGGATTACCGCTGTCGCGACTCTGGTCACTGGTGCAGGCGCTTCAGTCACCCGTGGCGCCCAACAATACGTAGCGCTCCCGGCTGCGGGCCGCCCGCGTTATTTCTTTTCTTCGGTAGGCGTCGGCGTTACGACTGGTGGATTCACCGGCTGATTCGGATGCACCGGGTCGGGGCCGCGCATGCCGTCCTTGAATTCGCGGATACCCTGGCCCAGGCCCTTCATCACGTCCGGGATTCGGCGCCCGCCAAAAAACACCAGCACGATCACCAGAATAATTAGCAGATGGGGAATGCTTAGCGCTTCCATTCTAACCTCTCTTGGGAGCTACCCTTACGGGAGGTACTCTACTCCACTTCGGCACTGTCCGGATAGCACCCAATATCAGAGTATAACACGCTCGTTTCCGGCGCGCTGCGTCACCCTTTCCCGATCGAGGTATTCGAGCAAGGGGATGGCGTACTTGCGGGTGATGCCCGTAAGTTCTTTGAATGCAAGGATTGGGAGGCGGCTGCCCCGCGCCCGGCTATACTCCGCAACGAGCTTGCGCAGATGCGCTAACGCTGCGCGATGAAACACCAGATCGCCCGAGATTCTTACGAGAACCTTCTCTCGAAGCAGTATCTGCAATATCTTCTGGGCGCGGCCCGCTTCGACCGGCAGTTTTGTGAGCACTTCTTCCAGGCTTGGCACCGTCAGGCCGGCTTGCTCGAACGCTTTTTCGATCAGTTCCTTGGCGCGCATTTCCTCGGGAGTAAGCTCGACGGCGCGGCCCGCGCGTTGAACCAGGTCGCCTGAAATGGCAAGGACGCCTGCTTGCAACAGATCGCACAAACTTGTTTCGAAAAGCTCGGCACCTGGATTCCCGGCTTTGGCGCGAAGTTCCTGCCGGGGAATTCCCGGTAGGAGGGGGTTCTCCCGATGGTATGCCTCCACGGCAGCGCGCAATGCCGCAGTGCATTTCGTTACAGCCTCGGCAGCGGCGACCACCGGTGGATTTTCCGCAATGATTCGGAGATGCCCCTGTTCCGTCAGTTTCCTCGCTGAACGAGCGACCTCGCTTTCGAGCCAGCCGGTGCGCGCTACTATCTCGCCCGCTGCTAGGCCGTTTGGCGTGGCTTCCACCATGGCCCGCAATACTTCTTCGCGATTGCCGTTCTCAAGCGTCTTCAGATAGCCGGCGATCGAGATATCGCGACGGCGGTGCCGGGGTGGCTTTACGTCGATTACAACCCCGCCGCCCAGCGTTGCGGCCGGAGAAAATTGCCGCAGTATGAAACGATCTCCCGGCAGCAGTAACGTCTTTTCGCCCAGGCGCAGCTGTGCGAGCGCGGACTCGTCGGGGGCGACTTCATCGCGATCCAGCAGGATAACCTCCGCAGTCGTTTCCACCGTGCCTTGGTGGAAACGCACGCGCGCGCGATTCTTGAGCGGCCGCGCTGAGGGCAAGAGAGTCACGCGCGCGTCGAGCCGATCCGCCGGCTCAAAAATACCCGGGGGCGCCAAAACCATTCCCCGCTTTATTTCGGAGTGGTCGATTCCGGCGAGATTCACCGCGGTCCTCTGCCCCGCTACCGCGCGTTCGTGCGTTTTCCCGCCCGATTGCAGGCCGCGCACCCTTAGCCGCCGGCCGGTTGGATACAGCTCGACTTCCTCTTCGAGACCGACGCTGCCTGAAACTAGAGTCCCGGTAACCACCGTTCCAAATCCCTTCACGGCAAACGAGCGATCAATGGGCAGCCGCAGATGGCGTCCGGCATCCCGTGTGGGCGCCGACTCGGCGGCCCTGCTTAGTTCGCGCTTCAGGTCACTCAGGCCGGAACCCGTGAGCGCGCTCACCGGCACCAGAGGCGCGCCCTCTAGAAACGAGCCGCGCGCAAGCTCCTCGATATCGAGTTTCACGAGATCCAATGCGTGCGGTTCCACCAGATCGGATTTCGTGATGGCGACTATCCCCCGGGGAATTGCTAGGAGCCGGCAAATGTCGAAATGCTCGCGAGTCTGTGGCTTGATGGATTCGTCGGCGGCTACCACCAGCATCAGCAAATCGATGCCGCCCGCGCCGGCGAGCATGTTACGGACGAAGCGTTCGTGCCCCGGCACATCGACGAAACCGAGACGCACGCCATCGACGTTCAGGAAAGCGAATCCCAGATCAATCGTAATACCCCGGCGCTTTTCTTCTTCCAGTCGATCGGGGTGGGTGCCGGTCAGCGCCTCGACGAGCGCGGATTTTCCGTGGTCGATATGGCCTGCCGTTCCGACGATGACGTGTTTGACGTCCATGACGCGATTGGCAGGCTGATGCTAGCGGAGTGGAGGAACGCGGTCAAACCGGCGTCAGGAGCGGCGGGACGGAGCCGCCGAAGCCATTTCTTTGGCGATGCTCAGGGCGGCCTTTCGAGGATCGGGGGCGCCCGTTATCGGGCGACCAACCACGAGATAGTTCGCTCCGCACCGGATCGCTTCAGCCGGAGTGGCCACACGGGATTGATCGTTTGAGGAAGAGTCCGAGGGCCGAATCCCGGGAACCACAATCAGGAACTTGGGCCCGCACGCGGCGCGGATCGCCCGAACTTCGTGGGCGGAGGCCACCACCCCATCGAGACCCGATTGTTGGGCGAGGCGGGCCAGCGCCAGAGCGCGATCTCCCGGCGTATCCAAGATGCCGATTTCCGTCAGAGCGGAGGCGTCGATGCTGGTAAGAATTGTGACGCCCAGAAGTGCGGGACGCTTCTTCTTGCCCTGTACAGCTTCGCGGGTGGCCCGCATCATGGCGCTGCCACCGAGCGTGTGCACCGTAAGTAGCCGCAACCCAGGCAGTTGGGCGGCTGAGGCGACCGCTCCAGCCACCGTATTCGGGATGTCGTGGAACTTGAGGTCGAGGAATACCCCGAACCCCATGCCCGCGAGCTTCTCAACAGCGCCGGGTCCTTCGGCTGTGAATAACTGGCTACCGACCTTCATCAGGCCCGCTGCGCCTCGCAGTTTACGCGCCAAGGCACACGCGGGCCTGAGGTTGTCTACATCCAAGGCAACGATTAGTTGTGACGATCCGGAGCGGCGCGTGACGGCACCTCGAGAAGTTCTACGCGGACCTTGGCAAGACCTCGTTCGTCGAAACCAAGCCTGCGCGCAACTTCGTATGATACATCGAGTTCACGTCCTTCGACATAGGGGCCGCGGTCGTTGATCCGGACCACCTGGCTGCGGTGATTGCGGGTGTTCACGACGCGAATGATGGAGCCGAGGGGCAGCGTTGGGTGGGCCGCCGTGGTGGCGTACATATCATAAGTCTCGCCGTTCGCGGTGGGCTGGCCGTCAAAGTCTTCTCCGTACCAGCCGGTGACGCACTGCCAGACCGCCAAAGGTTTTACGCGATTCTTGGAACTGGGGACACCGAAGGAACTATTACCCTGGAGCGAGGTTTCGAGTTGGGAGGGGTTGCTCGCGCTTGCGACTGTCGTGGGATTCACCGACGGCGTCAAAACGAGCAGACCCAACGCTAAAAATACCGACTGCAGGCCAACTAGAATCTTAGCACGCATAGGCACTTAACCTTTTTTGAATCAGCAAATTATATCGTTTCTGAAGCCCGTTATGCAAGCGTTTTAGACCTGCAGCGAGCCCCGTAACCTGCTGATTTCAAGTAGATTCTCGTCCCGGCACCACATTTCGAGTTGCTCCACAAGCTTTTCCGAGGCCTGCGGGTCCACGAAATGGGCTGTTCCCACTTCCGTTGCCGAGGCGCCTGCGACCATATATTCGGCCACATCGGCCGGGCTCTCAATACCTCCGAGCCCTATGATCGGGATTCGAATCACCCGACTCGCCTCGTAAACCAGTCTCATGGTTATAGGCTTGATGGCTGGACCCGACAATCCACCCGTCGTACTACCCAAACGGGACTTCCGGGTGTGGCTGTCCAGACACAGCGCGGGGTAGGTGTTCGCGATTACGACAGCGTCTGCGCCGGCCGATTCTGCCGCTTTTGCTGTAAGGCCAATGATTCCAACGGAGGGGGACAGCTTCACCCAGAGCGGCCTCTTCGCCGCCTTCCTGGCTGCAGTAACCACCTCGTTGATCTGTGCCGGATCGGTGCTGTACTCGATCCCGCCGCGTTCCACGTTGGGGCAGGAGATGTTCAGTTCGTAGGCGGCAAGGCCCGGCGCATCCTCCAGAACCCGGATCACCTCGACATAGTCCGAAATGCTGTGGCCAAAGACGTTAGCGATTAGGGCGGTGTCGTAGCGCCGGAGCGCGAGCAGCTTGTCGGCAACGAAGGCGCGTACCCCGATGTTCTGCAGCCCGATGGCATTCACCATCCCGCCGACGGTTTCGCACATTCGCGGGGCCGGATTCCCGGCCATAGGCTGCGCGGACAAGCCTTTTACGACGATTCCACCCAAGCGGTTGAGGTCAACCAGGTGGGCGAACTCGACGCCATAGCCAAAGGTGCCACTCGCGGCAATTATGGGATTTTTGAGGGAAACCGATCCGACCGAAACCCGGAGGTCAATCCCCTCGGGCTGCTCGGGCGGTGCGGGCCGTTTGAGCTGAGTCGGCTCCGTCAAACTCATCGGTGAAGAGTCTAGCACGCAAAGGGATGGGTGGAAGCACGTCTTTCTCCGATCCTGGTCTACCTCCCTGTGCAAAATTCACAGCGGTCTATGCTAGGATGATGCGCCCCAATGCGCGTCGTAGAGAAAAGACAACTGCTGTCCGCCGAAGAGATCGCCCGAACGCTGCGAAGGGTGGCCCACGAAATCGTGGAGAAGAGCGGCGGGGCGAAAGACCTCGCGTTTGTGGGCATCCGCCGGCGGGGAGTACCTCTTTCCCAGCGGCTCGCCAGGGAAATAAAGGGGTTCGCGCAAACCGACGTTCCGGTTGGCACGCTCGACATCACCCTCTACCGGGACGATCTTTCCACCGTCGGGGCGCAGCCGATCGTGCAGTCGACCGATATCGACTTCACCGTCGATAATCGCGACCTGGTGGTCGTGGACGACGTTCTTTATACCGGGCGCACCATCCGCGCAGCCATGAACGGCCTGTTTGACCTGGGGCGCCCGAAGCGGATCCGGCTCTGCGTTCTAATTGACCGCGGACACCGCGAGTTGCCGGTGGAAGCTACCTTTATAGGCGCCACCGTCCAGACGAGAGACACGGAAATCGTGGAAGTGCGCCTGCAGGAAATCGACGGCGAAGAACGCGTGATGCTGGTGGACCGGGTTCCCTGAAGGCAGTTCCAACAATTCTTACGAAGGCAGATCCCTTAAAGGCAAACAGTGCTCCAGCGGCTGCAGCACCTGCTCGATATTGAAAGCCTCAACACCGAGCAAATCAATTTCATCCTCGACCAGTCAAAGCCTTTCCAGGAATTCCAGCGGCATCCCCTAAAAAAACTGGCCACGCTGCGCGGAAAAACGGTTGCGTTGGCGTTTTTCGAGGCGTCAACGCGCACCCGCATCAGCTTTGCCACCGCAGCTTCGCGGCTCGGCGCGGATACCATGAACCTGCAAGCAGAGTCGTCCAGCCTGAAGAAAGGCGAGTCGCTCATCGATACGGTGCGCACGCTGGAAGCGATGCGTCCCGATGGCATCGTGATGCGCCACAGCTCTTCCGGTGCGGCCGCATTCGTGGCCGAGCGGATCGCGGTGCCGGTGCTGAACGCGGGAGACGGCACGCACGAGCATCCCACCCAGGCGTTGCTGGACGCGCTGACCATTCGCGATCGCAAGGGGCAGCTCGACGGATGGAATGTCACCATCCTGGGGGACATTCTGCACAGCCGCGTGGCGCGCTCGAATATCCATTTGCTCGGCAAGTTTGGCACGCGGATCACGCTGTGCGGGCCGGCAATGTGGATTCCGCGCCAACTGGAAGAACTCGCGCCCGGCCTGCGCCGGACCACCCGCATCGAGGAAGGTCTCGACGAAGCAGACGTGATCATGGTGCTTCGCACGCAGACGGAGCGAATCCACGAGCCCGCGCTCGCGACCGACGAATACGTGCTGGGATACCAGCTCACGGAAGACCGGTTGCGCCTCGCGCGGCCGGACGCCCTCGTGATGCACCCTGGGCCCATGATCCGGGGCCTTGAGATCGATCCGGCGGTCGCCGACAGCCCGCAGTGCGCCGTGCTGGAGCAGGTGACCAACGGCCTCGCCGTGCGCATGGCACTGCTCTACCACCTGATCGGCGGCGCCCCCGTTGACGCGCCACACCCCGCAAAGGAACGCTCGAATGCTGCTGATTAAGAACGGCCGCGTGCTGGACCCGGCAACCAAGACAGATGCCTTGCTCGATGTGCTGCTCGATGGAGACAGAGTTTCGCGCGTGGCGCCAAATCTTTCGGCGCCCGATGCGGAGGTTTTCGACGCCACCGGCTTGATTGTTGCCCCCGGATTCATCGACCTCCACTGCCACTTGCGCGAACCCGGGCAGGAGCTTTCGGAAACGATCGAGACCGGAACCCGCTCGGCCGCACGCGGGGGATTCACGGCGGTCTGCTGCATGCCGAACACCGTGCCGGTGAATGACAATGCCTCCGTGACGCGCGGAATCGTGGAGCGGGCTGACGCGAAGGCGAGCGTGCGCGTGTGGCCCATCGGTGCGGCGTCCATTGGGAGCAAAGGCGAAGCGCTCGCGGAAATCGCAGCGATGAAAAGCGCCGGCATCGTGGCCGTGAGCGACGACGGCAAACCGGTGGCGACCGCGCGGCTGATGCGCCAGGTGATGGATTACTGCAATTCGCTCGGCTTACCTGTAATCGACCATTGCGAAGATCCCTCGCTTTTTGCGGGCGGCGTGATGCGCGAAGGGCGCCAGTCCGTGAAGCTGGGGCTCAAAGGCATTCCGGCGCAATCGGAATCGATCTGCGTCGGGCGCGACGTGGAAGTGGCCGGGCTTACCGGCGCGCAGTTGCATATCGCGCATATGTCCTCGCGAAGATCGCTCGAGTACGTTCGTTCGGCAAAAAGGCAGGGGCTGCGCGTGTCCTGCGAAGTGACGCCGCACCACTTTACGCTGATCGACGAAGATGTCCGCTACGACTCGCACTACAAAATGAACCCGCCGCTGGCTTCCCGCGAAGATCGCGATGCGCTGATCGAGGGCCTGGCCGACGGCAGCATCGACGCCATCGCCACCGACCACGCTCCGCATCATCCCGCGAGCAAGGACGTGGAATTCGACCGCGCGCCTTTCGGCATCACCGGATTTGAGACAGCGCTCGCGCTGGGATTGAGCGAGCTGGTGCATCCTGGGAGGATGCCGCTCGCGCGCCTGGTGGAATTGTTCACGAGCGGACCCGCGCGCGTACTTGGCATCGAGCGAAAGATTGCCGAGGGGCAGACCACCGACGTCACGATTTTCTCAACCGATCATTCCTGGACGTTTCGCGCGGCGGATTCTCCCAGCAAGTCGCGCAACACTCCCTTCGATGGCCGGACCTTCCGAGGAGCGCCGATGGCCACAATCGTGGCCGGACGCATCGTTTACAAACTGTAGTTTTGGAAATCAGGCTTTGCTGCTGACGGCAGCCGCCGGGCCTGGAACCGCAACCGTAGCACTTTCCAGAAGGCCTTTAACCACCCGCAGGAGATCGTCGCTGGCGTTGCTTTTCGACAGGCAGGCATGCGCGCCGGCAGCGAGTATGTCTTTTACCGTTTGATCGGAGTCGTGGACGGTAAAAACCAGAACCTTCGCATGCGGAACGTTGCGAAGTATCTGCCGCACGGCCGCGAGCCCATTCAGAGCCGGCATGTTGATGTCCAAAATCACCAGGTCCGGCCGCAGGTGGGTGGCCTTTTCAACGGCATCGCGGCCGTCGGTGGCCTCGCCGCAGATTTCCCAATCGGCTTCCTTTTCCAGCATGGCGCGAAGGCCGCGGCGGAGCATTTCGTGATCATCGGCGATCAGGATCTGCTTGCGAGATGCGCTTCGATGCGGAATCGGTATCGTGGGCGAATGGCTCGCGGTTGACAAAGCAGGGCTGACAGCAGGTTCCGGGCCCGCGACTGGCTGTGTATGTCGTATCGGAAGCGTGGCGGTGACGAGCGTACCGTCGTTCGGGCGGGAGGTGATCACCAGGTTTCCCGATAGTTGCCGCATGCGCTCCTTCATGCCTTGTATGCCCACCCCAAGAGGAGCGGCCTTCCCTGCCGCCGCACTCAGCGTGGCGTGGTGCATGCCTTTGCCGAAATCCCCGATCCGCACTTCGATTTCGCCAGCAGCGACTTTAACCCGGACAAAAGCCTTGGGGCTACCTGAGTAACGGTGCACGTTGGTGAGGCTCTCCTGGATCACCCGGAAGAGCGTAACTTCTACGTCCGGCGGCAAGCGCACCAGGTCAGCGGAGATGTCGACTTTTACGCGTATTCCCGTTCTCCGCTCGAAACCCTCTGCGTACCATTTCACCGCCGAAGCAAGCCCCAGCTCATCCAGCAAAGGAGGATGCAGGAGATAAGAAAGGGTGCGAATTTCTTCTCCTACCTGTTTGCCCAGGTTGGCGCATTCGGTGAGAATGCGGCGCGATTCCTCATCCAGCCCCGATTCTTTCCGACTCAATACCTGCGAGAGATTCATGGACTGCACGGCGAGTTTTTGCCCCGTGACGTCGTGCAAATCCCGCGCGATGTGGCGGCGCTCTTCGTCCTGCAGCTTCAGCAGACGCGCGGAAAGCTGGCGAAGCGACTCCTCATTGGAACGGAGCGCATCGTTCGCTTCGATCAACTCCGTCAACTCGGTAGCCACCACGCAGACGGTTGGCGGATCGGAATCCTTTACAGGGGAGACAGCCAGACGGACCAGCCGGGACCGGCCCTCGACCGCGTCCAGACTGATCTCGCCTTGCACGTTCCTGGAGAGTCCTGTGGAGATCAGGCCGTCCAATTTCTCGCGATCGCGCGCGGAAACCTGTTGCTGCAGAGGAGTTCCGATGAAATTCTCCGCGGGGATTCTGAGAATGGCAGCCAGCCGGCTGTTCGCGTAGAGAACCACACCGCTTCGGTCGAGTGTCGCCACGCCGTCATTAATCGTTTCAACCAGAACCCGGTAGGGATGCTCGGCCCCCTGAAGCAGGAGGACTCGATCGCCGTCGGTTCCATCCATCACGAGGGCGTCGATCTTGCCGCGGCGAATCGCCAGCACAATCTCTTCGGATTCTTTCGGGTCTACAAAGGGTTGAGGGGATCGCGGGCACGGAGGGGCAGCCTTCCGCCGACGCTTGGTCTTAGGGGATTTCGTCCGTTTCATACGCTCAAAATTTGTACGCGGGATTTCACCGCATGGATATCCGGCTTATACTGTAGAGTTAATAGGCACGGGCTGCCGCTCAGGGATGCTTGTGCTAGCGCCCGTTTTTGCCTTTGGTGCCACCGGCAGGCCGTTTGTCTGGCTTCCCATCCCGAATATCCAGGCCCACAACCACCCGTTCAGTATCCGACAAGTCCCCTATAATCTTGCGAATAGGAACGGGCAAACTTCGCACCAGAGTGGGAATAGCCAAAATTTGGTGGTCCCGGGCTAGAGCGGGATTCTTTGCCAGATCGACCACCTCGAGGCGATAGCGCGACCCCAGGTCCTCGCCACAAATCTTCTTCAGATTGGAGATTGCTGCCAGCGACCTCGGTGTTTGGCCGGCCACATAAAGCCGCAGGTCTATGATTTCAGCTGAAGCGCTATCTTTCTTGGAGTTGGTTTTTGCAGCCATCCTCGCTCCTCCCGACGAACTGTTCAGTTCGCCCTACGGCTTCTCGCCATTCCGTCACGGTCGAGTTTTAGTTCCTCTAACCGCTGCTCTTCCTGATTGCGTACCTGCTCGGCCTCCTGTTCCACAGAAGCGAATTCCGCCTGGAGTGCAGCTATCTGCGCTTGCAAAGCCAGCCGTTTCTGGTCGATCTCTTGCCGCTTGCGCTGAGTTTCCTGTTCCCTTAAACGTTCGGCGCTCTTTTCCTTGGCCTCCTGGGCAAGCCTCGCCGATCCCGTGAGCACGCCGCCGGAGCCGATGTAGGCGGGAACCAGTCGAATGCCCTTGCTTGTCATCGTGAATTCCCGGAGTTGATTCGAATGGGCCATTCCGCGGGATTTCAGGACGTACAGGCAGCGGTTGCGTTCGCCGTTCAGCTCGATATCCCGCAGCAGAATCCATGTGTCCGTCAAGGAGGAGATCCCCACGTGGGTGCCTTCCAGGTTGTCCCCGCCGGACGTGAGGCTTACTAAAGCGCCGGTGATGCCCCTGTTCTTGAGCAGATCGATGAGACGCAAAAGCATGGAATGAACTTCTTTGTCGCTGCTCGCGCTGACGAGATTTGTGACCGGATCCACGATGACGCACGATGGTTTCAGCGTATCGATCAGCTTGTGGATTCGGAGCAGATGCATCTCCGTGCCGAATTGCGTGGGACGCCACGCCTCGTGGAAGAAAAGCCCCTTGCGGGCCCATTGGTCGAGGTCGATGCCGACCGATTTCATGTTTCGAGCGACCTGCTTGCTCGATTCCTCGAAATCGATGAACAGGCACCGCTCCCCCCTTCGGCAGGTGGCGTCGGCCAGCGAAGCGGCGAGGGTGGTCTTACCGCTGCCAGCCGTGCCGCTAAGGAGAATCGTCGAGCCGCGAAAGTAGCCTTTGCCTTCGAGCATCTCGTCCAGATCGGGCACGCCCGTCGGGATGCGTTCGCTCGATACCTGGTGATCCAACAGGAGGGAAGTGACCGGCAGGATGGACATGCCGCGCTCATCGATCAGGAAGGGATATTCGTCCGCCCCGTGCTTGGTGCCCCGATACTTCACGATGCGCAGACGGCGCGCGGAGATCTGATCTTTGATGCGATGATCCAGAAGGATCACGCAGTCGGAAACATATTCTTCGAGGCCCTGGCGCGTCAGTGTGCCATCGCCGCGTTCGGCGGTGACAATCGTGGTCAACTCCCGGTCCTTCAGCCAGCGGAACAGCCGGCGGAACTCAGCCCGCAGAACGCCCATGTTCGAGAAGCCGGAAAAGAGAGCTTCTACCGTGTCCAACATCACGCGCTTGGCGCCTATCGTCTCCACGGCATTCTGCAAGCGGATGAACAGTCCCTCGAGATCGTAGTCTCCGGTCTCCTGAATCTCGCTTGGATCCACGTAAACGTAATCGAGGTAGAGCTTCTTTTTGTCTGCAAGATCCTGAATGTCAAAGCCCAGCGAGGCCACGTTTCTGGCCATGTCCTCGGGAGTTTCCTCGAACGCCATCAACACGCCAGGTTCGTTAAATTCCACCGCTCCGCGAACGAGGAACTCGATTCCCAGCATGGTCTTGCCGCATCCCGGTCCACCGCAGACGATTGTGGTCCGGCCCTTAGGCAGGCCCCCGCTGGTAATTTCGTCAAGACCCGGAATGCCAGTGGGTGTTTTCTGCAGCGGCGTCAATTCGCGCGCGGACGGTTTCGCTTTTTTGGCCATAGTAGCGTTATGGAAAATGAACCAGCAGCATCTAAACAAACATGATCGCACAAAGCAAGCGGTTCGCGGCTAGTGCGCGGCGGGTTCGGAGGCGGGATGCATGCCGTGCTGCGGAACTTCGTGGACGCCCCGTGCCGGGGCCTCCTGGTAGAAGCGGAAGAGCTGATTCAGCGGACCCGCGCCTTTGCCGATGGCGTAGGACTTCTCGATCGCCTTGGTAACGTAGGCCTTTGCCAGAATCACGGCTTCGCGAAGCTGCTGGCCGCCGGCGAGTTGCGCGGCGATGGCGGAGGAAAACGTGCAGCCCGAGCCGTGCGTATTGGGGCTGCGGACGTGGTCGCCGCCAAACACCTCGACCTCGGTTCCCTCGCACAGCACGTCGCTGGGCTTATCGAGATGTCCGCCGGTTACGATCACCGCCCGCGCGCCCATTTCCAGAAGCTTTTTCCCCGCGGCTTTCATTCCCTGCAGGTCTCTTACTTCCAGGCCCGTTAGAAACTCCGCTTCGGGCATGTTCGGCGTAATCACGCTGGCACGCTTGAGGAGTTCGTCCCGAACGAATTTCAGGCCGGCGGCATCGAGCAAGTCGGCGTTGCCCGACGTGGGACGCGAGACCGGATCCAGCACGATGTGCACAAACTTGTGCGCGTCGAGAAAATCGGCTACCACGGATGCATTCGCGCGGTTGGCCAGCATCCCGATTTTTACGCCCGCCAGCGACACGTCATCGATCAGGGCATCGAGTTGGGCTCGCAGCGTCGCAGCGGGCGTCGCGTTCACGGCGCGCACGCCTTGCGTGGACTGCACGGTGATCGCGGTGACGGCCGCCACGCCGTAGCAGTTGTGCGCCGCAAAAGTTTTCAGGTCCGCGGCCACACCCGCGCCGCACGAGGGGTCGAATCCAGCGATGGTTAACAGAATAGGGGGAGTGCTGTTGGCGTGACTATTCAACTTCGCGTGCCCTCCGCGCTAGGCACAAATGCCGGGCACGCCGGTCTGGGCAGCGTGCATGCAGTAGGAAATGTACGCGGATGGATGCGGTATACGCAACTGTAAATTTCCCGTGGAGGAACTTCCCGGGCGAATGGGGCGTCGCTGATCAGGGGAACAGGCCGCGTGCCAGGGTCGCTTCCGCGACGCGCCCGACGGCCAGCACGTAGGTTCCCGTCCGCATGTGCGTGCGATGCTTGCGCGTGGTCTCGTACGCCTCCAGAAACGCGCGCCGCATCACCGACTCCAGCTTGGCGTTGACCTCGGCCTCCGACCAGAAGAAGCTCTGCAAATCCTGCACCCACTCGAAGTAGCTCACGGTGACGCCGCCGGCGTTGGTGAGGATATCGGGCAGCAGGGTGATGCCGCGGCGCGCCAGCACTTCGTCGGCGTGCGGCGTGGTGGGCCCGTTTGCAGCCTCCGCTATCAACTTCGCCTTGATCTGCTCCACGTTATTCAGGGTAATCACGTTCTCGAGCGCGGCCGGAATCAGGATGTCGCACTTCATGGTGAGCAAATCGTCGTTGGAGATGCGCGTGGTGCCCGGCATCCCAACCACCGTTCCGGACCGTTCCTTGTAGCGCATCGCCTTGAGCGGATCGATGCCGCGCGGATTGGTGACGCCTCCCCGGGAATCGCTGATGGCCACGATGCGCGCCTTCTTTTCCGCAAAAAGCTTGGCAATCAGCGACCCGGCATTGCCGAATCCCTGGATGGCGATGCTCGCGCCGCGCAGCGGTATCTTTTTAATCTTGCAGGCCTCTTCCACCACCACGAGCACTCCGCGCGCCGTGGCTTCCTTGCGCCCTTCGGAGCCTCCAAGCGACACGGGCTTGCCGGTCACAACGCCGAGCGTGGAGTAGCCCTTCGTCATGGAGTAGGTGTCCATGATCCAGGCCATGGTTTGAGAGTCGGTGTAGACGTCCGGGGCGGGAATGTCCTGCTCGGGGCCGATTACGGGCAAAATTTCCGAGGCGTAGCGGCGCGTCATGCGCTCGAGTTCGGGCTTGCTCATGCGCTTGGGATCGCAGATCACACCGCCTTTGCCGCCTCCAAAGGGAATGTTCACCGCAGCCGTCTTCCAGGTCATCCACGTGGCGAGAGCCTTCACTTCGTCGAGTGTGACGTTGGGATGGTAGCGAATGCCGCCCTTCGCCGGGCCGCGCGCGACGTTGTGCTGCACGCGATAGCCAGTGAAAACCTTGATCTGGCCGTTGTCCATCTTGGTGGGAATCGACACTTCGAGCATCCGCTTCGGCGTTCGGAGGATCTGGCGAACTCCTTGATCGAGCTTGAGGTATTCCGCGGCAAGGTCGAATTGAATCTGCGCGATGCGATAGGGGTTTAAATCTTCGCGCGGCGCAATCCGCGGAATCGGCTGCGGAGTGGGCTTGGGAGCCGTGGCCATCGTTGCTTTCCTCCTGGCGTCCTTCGAACATGTTTCTATTGCTCAGCTTTGCGGAATGCAGGGGCCCGTAAGTGACGCGAGAATCGAAGTTTAGCCAAGCTGGAAGAGATGTCAATGGAAACCACCCCCAAATTGTGAGATCGAAGGCTATGAATACGACACATTGAGAGATCGGTAAAAGGGTATAGCCCCATAATTCGCTGTAAACACACCACTTGACCGAAGTGCGACCGCTCTGCGGCACGCTCAACTCCAGCCGGAACAACTTCGTTGACGTAACAGAATACGCAAGTTAGGCTGCATACGTTTCGCTACAACCGCGCAGAAAGCTCTTCCCAACAAGCAATCCGGGGGACTTCGCTGCCGCGTACTTCAGGGGAGCCGCAAGCACAGGTGAGTTCGGAGACGGAGCTGAGGGCCTCGGACGCGGCTCTCATGGCGCGGATGGTCCAGCGGGATGAAGCGGCGCTCGAAGCGCTGTATGACCGCTATGCAGGCCTGCTCTCGTCCGTCCTGAACCGGATCTTGCGCGATACGCAAGCTGCGGAGGAGATTTTGCAGGACATTTTTTTCCAGCTCTGGCGCACCGCATCGCAATTCGATGCTTCGCGCGGGTGTCTGCCCGGCTGGCTGATGGTGATCGCCCGCAATCGCGCCATTTCCCGGCTGCGCCATCACAATCCCGCCGCCGGCGAGGAATTGTTCGAGAACACCTTAGTGCTGCTACCTATGAGTCTGGAAAGTGCGATCACGCAAAAGGAGCTGATGGGGCGCGTGAAAGTCGCGATGGAGGCGCTCCCGAAGGAGCAACGGGCCGCGGTGGAACTAGCGTACTTCGAGGGGCTCACCCACAGCGAAATCGCCGAGCGCACGGGCGATCCGCTCGGAACGGTGAAGACCCGGCTGCGCACGGCGCTGGAAACATTGAAACGAGCTATGCACCCATGAACGGGCATCCAACTCGCGAACAAGATTTCGATCTCTACGCCCTCGGCGCCCTGGAAGGCGACGAGAAGGCGGCAATCGGAAACCACGTGGCTACCTGCGCGAGCTGCGCGGAGAAGCTCGCGGACGCGCGCGGTCGCCTGGCATTGCTGGCGCTGGCAGCCCCGGCTGTCGCACCATCGCCCAGCGTGAGAGCGCGCCTGATGAATCAGGTCCGGTCGGAAAAACAGGGTGGAGCGCTCGCCCCTGCTGTTTCGCTTGTCCCCGAGACGACCGGCGGGATATTTGGACGCTGGTGGGCAGCTGTGCTTGTCCCGGTTGGTTTCGCGCTGGCTCTGGCTTCCTTTGTACTATGGACGCAGAATCGCCGCCTGGATCAGCAACTCGCCGTGCTGCACGAAGATATGCAGCGAGAACAGCAGCAATTGCAGTCAGCTCGCGAAGTAGCGGACTTGATCAACGCGCGCGACACGGTGATCGTTCCGCTGGCGGCTCAGCCCGGGATGCCGAAGGGCAGCGCTCACGTGATGTACAACGCCAAAATGGGAATGCTGATGTATGAAGGCCAGCTGGAGCCGAATCCCGCGAATAAGTCGTATCAACTGTGGATCGTGCCCACGCAGGGGAATCCGATCAGCGCAGGCGTGTTCAATGCCGCCAGCACTGAGACCGATCACTTCCTCATGAAATTGCCCCCGGGAATCGCCCCGAAAGCTTTCGCGGTGACGCTTGAACCTGCCGGCGGCCGCCCTGCGCCCACGGGACCGATGGTTCTGGTCGGTGCTGCTTCGTAATTTCGATCCCTGCGACTACTTTTTTGTTGCCCTACTTGTCTTTAGCGCGAGGCGCTATTGACGCCAGAAGCTTTTGCGTTGACCATACTGGTTCTCGTTCGAGGACCGAATGCAACGTATCCTTTCCACTTACAGATTCATTAATCATCCGCTTGCGCCGCCCCTTCTTGCGGAAATCGCCCGGGCTGAAATTCGACACATCGAGGTTTTTTGCGCGCCGGGACATTTTAATTATCGCTCTCCGGAGGCCGTCCGCGACTTCGCGAGCGCCCTCGAAGAATACGCGCTGCGCCTGCATTCGCTGCATTCCCCCACCGAACGCGACCTTGCGCCGGGCCGCGAAAGCGGCATGCCCATTTCGATCTGCGACACCGAGCGCATTCGGCGCGTGGACGCAGTGGACGAAGTAAAGCGCGCCCTCGAGATCGCGGAGCGGGTTCCGTTTCGATTCCTCGTGCAGCACCTCGGCCGCGGCCACCAATCGATGGATTCCCGCAGTCTCGACGCGGCGTTCAACTCACTTGAGCACCTCGTCATCTTTGCGAAAGAACGCGGCGTCACCATTGCGCTCGAAAATACGCCCAATGAATTGGGCTCGCCCGAATCTCTCAATCACCTGATCAAAGAAACCCATTTGCGCGACGTGAAATTCTGCTTCGATATCGGCCATGCCCACATGGAAGAAGGCGTGGAGAAAAGCTTCGACATAATGCGCGATCGCATCGTCACCGCCCACATTCACGACAATCACGGAGACAAGGACGAGCACCTGCTGCCTTTTGAAGGCACGATCGACTGGGATGGCGCTCTCCAGGCGTTCGCAGCCATGCCGCAGACGCCCGATCTGGTTCTCGAGCTGAAAGAGCAGGCTGGCGGCAAGCCGTCGTTCGATAAAGTCCGCGAGGCATTCGACAAACTGGAAGAACGTCTTGAATAACCGGTCAGGAAGTACTTCGGCGCTGTCGCCAAGAGCTCAAAATAAATCCGGGGTGAGTTCATGACTGGGGAAACAGCCCCGGTTGTCTCCATTGAACATGCCGGCGGCCATGCCGGCAGCGACGTCACCATTCGCGGCTGGCTTTACAACCTTCGCGAATCCGGCAAGCTCCTTTTTCCGATTTTTCGCGACGGCACAGGAATCATGCAGGGCGTGGTCTCCCTTAAGGAGCACCCCCAGGCTTTCCAGTCCCTCAAAGGGCTGACCCAGGAATCGAGTGTCATCGTCGCGGGAAAGGTCCAGGCAGAAGCCCGCGCTCCGGGCGGTTACGAAATCCATGTGAGCGCCATCGAAGTGATCCAGCGCGTGCCGGAGTCCGATCCCTATCCGGTTCAGCTCAAGGAACACGGCGTCGATTTCCTTCTCGACCAGCGGCATCTGTGGATTCGCACGCCGCGACAGGCCGCCATCCTGCGCATCCGCGCCGAAGCCGAGCGCACCGCCCGGAATTTCATGGACAGCCAGGACTACACGCTCACCGATTCTCCGATCTTCACGCCCGCGGCCTGCGAGGGCACCAGCACGCTGTTTGAAGTGAACTACATCGACGATCAGAAGGCCTACCTGACGCAGTCCGGCCAGCTTTACGCCGAGGCGACCGCCGCCGCGCTCGGTAAGGTCTATTCCTTCGGACCCACGTTTCGCGCCGAAAAATCGAAGACGCGCCGGCACCTCACCGAATTCTGGATGCTCGAGCCTGAGGCTTCCTACGCGCATCTGGAAGACATGGTCCAGCTGGCTGAAGGGCTGGTGAGCGCGGTCGTGCAATCGGTGGTGAAGAATCGCTCGCGGGAGCTCCTCACCCTCCAGCGAGACCCCGCCAAGCTTGAAAAGATCGCGCCGCCGTTTCCGCGCATTAGCTACGACGAAGCAATCGGCGTACTGCAGCAGGCCGGCAATCCGGCCAAGTGGGGCGATGACTTCGGCGGCGACGAAGAAACGATTCTGTCAAAAAACTTCGACAAGCCGGTGATCATCCACCGCTACCCCAGCGCCATGAAGGCCTTTTACATGGCTCGAGATCTCGAGCGGCCGGACCTTGCTCTGAACTTCGACATGATCGCCCCGGAAGGCTACGGTGAAATCATCGGCGGCAGTGAGCGTGAGTCGAGCTACGAAAGTTTGTTGGCGCGCATCCGCGAGAACAACCTTCCGGAAAAGGAATTCCAGTGGTATCTCGACCTGCGCCGCTACGGCAGCGTTCCGCACGCAGGTTTCGGGCTGGGACTGGAACGCACGGTGGCCTGGATTTGCGGAACCGAGCACATCCGCGAAGTGATACCCTTCCCTCGGATGCTTTACCGCGTCTATCCTTAAGAGTCCCGCCGTTATTCCGGGAAAGCGACCCGACAAGACACCATGGCCGAAAAAATTCGCATCATCGGCGTGCCGATGGACCTGGGCGCAAGCCGCCGCGGCGTCGATATGGGCCCTTCCGCCCTGCGCGTGGCTGGCCTGCAGGCAAAACTCAAGCATCTCGGGCGACAGGTGGAAGACGTCGGCAACGTGGCGGTGCCGCTGCCGGAAGAACAGCACTACGGCGAGAAGAACGCCAAGTATCTGGCTGAGATTGCGCAGGCCTGCAAAGGCCTCGCCGAAATCGTCCGCAAGACGCTCGACGAGAACCTCGTGCCGCTCGTGCTGGGCGGCGATCACTCCATCGCGATCGGCACCACGGCGGGAGTGGCCGAGCATTTCCATCAGAAATCCAAGCGCATCGGCCTGATCTGGCTCGACGCCCACGGCGACATGAACACGCCGGACTCGTCGCCCTCGGGCAACGTCCACGGCATGCCTCTGGCTTCCATCATGGGATACGGACCGCCCGAACTCACCGGCCTCGCGAGCGTCAAACCGATGGTCGAGCCGCGCAACGTGGTGCTGGTCGGCATTCGCGAACTCGATTCGACGGAGCGGCGCCTGGTGAAGGAATCGGGCGTCCATGTCTATACCATGCGCGACATCGACGAACGCGGCATGCGCGAGGTCATGGCGGAAGCATTGCGCTTCGCCGCAGATGACACGGCCGGCATCGCCGTGAGCCTGGACATGGATTTCATCGATCCCTCGGATGCGCCCGGGGTCGGCACGCCGGTTCGCGGCGGAGTCACGTATCGCGAGGCCCACCTGGCTCTTGAAATGATTGCCGACAGCAAATCGATGGTTTCGTTCGAGATCGTTGAAAACAATCCGGTGATCGATGTGCACAACACGACGGCCACGCTGGGCGTCGAACTGGCCCTTTCCGGGCTGGGAAAGAAAATCCTGTGATGAAAGTGCGTGGATTAATGGATTGGATCGTGAATTGGATCATGAATCGAATGGCGGACGTTGCCGAAGCGGTGTCTCGATGAGTTCGCTGAGCTCGAACAAACGGCTGCGCATCGGGATTCTCTTCGGAGGCCGCTCCGGCGAGCATGAAGTCTCGCTGGCCTCCGCCGCTTCGGTGATCCGCGCGCTCGACCCTGAAAAATATGAAGCGGTGCCCATCGGCATCTCGAAAGACGGCCGCTGGCTCGTCGGCACCAAGGCGCACACGATGCTTCCCGAAGTGCTGAAATCCGGCGACCGTGTATCTCTGCCGCCCGACCCCACTGCCGGCACGCTGATTCCCATGGCCCAAGGCTCGGGGCGTCCGAGCATCAACGTGGATGTGATGTTCCCCGTGCTGCACGGCACGTTCGGAGAAGATGGTACGGTGCAGGGCCTGCTGGAACTGGCGGGATTGCCCTACGTGGGGGCCGGTGTGCTGGCATCCGCTGTCGGCATGGATAAGGACGTTCAGAAGCGGCTCTTCGAACAAGCCGGGCTGCCCATCGTTCCGTTTCTCGCGATCCGGCGCTCGGATTGGGAACGCGAACACGACGCCATTCTGCGTCAGATCAAGAAGAAATTTCGCTTCCCCATTTTTATAAAGCCGGCCACGCTGGGCTCATCCGTGGGAATGTCCCGCGTGAAGGCGGCGAACGAGCTTCCCGCCGCGATGGACCTTGCCGCGGAGTTCGCACTGAAAATTATCGTCGAGCGCGGCGTCACCGCCAGGGAAATCGAAGTGTCGGTGCTCGGAAACGACGACGTGAGGGCTTCCATCCCCGGCGAAATCGTGCCGCATCGCGAGTTCTACGACTACGCCGCGAAATACCTCGAAGAGGGCACGCGGCTGGTGATCCCCGCCGTTCTCACCAAAAAACAGGCGCTCACGTTTCAGGAATATGCCGTGCGCGCCTTCCGCGCCATCGAAGGAACGGGAATGTCGCGCTGCGACTTTTTCTTCGAACGAAAGACCAACAAGATTTTCGTGAATGAACTCAATACCATTCCCGGTTTCACCGCGATCAGCATGTATCCCAAGCTGTGGGAAGCTTCCGGGCTGCCCTATCCAAAGCTGATCGACCGCCTCATCGAACTCGCCCTCGAATTGCACCGCGAAAAAGCCCGCACGAAGTATTCCATCGAGCTTCCCGCCGGCGCAGCGGGCGCCCTCGACGCCTAAGCCCGGCTTTCGTTAGTGGGTCCGCTTCCCGTAATCCGACCCTTGGCTCCGCCAAACTCAAGTGCTAAGGCTTAAGCCCCAGTGCGAGCGCCGGATTCGTCTTCGCCATCAGGTTAATATCGGCTACGGAAATTCCTTCTTTGTGCAGGGCCTCCATAAAATCGAGCAGGCCTTGGGGATGCAGTGGGACAGGTGGTTTACGGATCGTGCCGAAATTCGTTGCGAGGATGCAGGACTGCGGGCCTACCTGACGAATTGCTTCCGCGTAGTCGGCCATGGTATGCCGCGGCTGCGGTCCTACCATCGGGCCATCCGCGTCAAACTCAAGATAGGCGCCATCACGAGCGGCCTGTTGCATCTGAGGGATGGTCATGTTTTCGAGGTAGTACATCGCATGCGTGACGACCACGTGCGTTACTCCCCGCTGATGCGCCTCATGGGTAACAAGCAACACTTCTTCCGCGGAGATGTGCCCGGTCTCAAACACCAAGTCATGGTGCTGCGCGATGAAGTCGATCAACTCCAACACGCTCGGGACCAGATGGCCATCCTTGGAGACGGGAACAAACGGATCCGCCGACTTCCTTCCCTTCACGTCGTTTTCAGCATCCTCGGTGGGCAACCACACGACCCTGCCCCAGCCGCCCTGCATCGCCATCAACTCCTTCACGGCATCGATATTGATCCCGCCGTTGGAGAGGTCCATGGTAATGCCACCGAATACCTCGATGCCCGGAACCTGCTTACGGACCATGTAGGCGAGCGCAGCCGTTGATTCGTAGTGGTTCTTCAGGACCAGTCCGCGCATGCCACTCTGCTTGGCCAGCCGCGCCAGGTCGTCCGCGTCGATCGAGCGCGGGGTTCTGTCTGGGCCGCTATGCACGTGGAAGTCGATCGCTCCGTTTAAATTTATTTCCGACTGGCCATGGGCCGGCACAACAAGAAACAATAAACAGAACCACGCCCACCTCCATTGCTTGATGCGCATGCAAGATACCGGTGAGCCCATTTGTTCTCCTTTCGGCTGGCTGCCTGCCGCCATCCATAACAGTCCGTCAACGCAGAAAGCTGTCTTCAATCCTTAGACCGGAACGCCCGCTTGGGCGTTCCAACAAGGCTTATGAGAAACCTCCGTACTTTTGCCGTCAGATTATTCATCGGATTGTGAAGTTTGGCAAAAGGACCCTAACAAGTCTTGTCAATAAACTCAACACCATTCCCGGTTTAACCGGCATCAGTATGTATCCCAAGCTGTGGGAAGCTTCCGGGCTGCCCTATCCCAAGCTGATCGACCGCCTCATCGAACTCGCCCTTGAATTGCATCGCGAAAAAGCGCGCACGAAGTATTCCATCGAGCTTCCCGCTGGCGCGGCGGGCGCCCTCGATGCCTGAGCCCGGCGTTCGGTAGGGGTCAGTTTCCGGTCAGGGCGTCACTCAGGCACTATGCACTTTTATGGAGCAGTGCATCATAGCCAGTACTGACAGTACTGTAATTGTTCATTTCTTGCATTCGTCGAGAGGATACGCCGAATTTTATCTGGACGTGGATATCGTTACTGATTATATTTCGCTTCACACTCGCGAGAATTTGCTGCTTCCTGAGGAGGCCACAATGAATCTCAGATTCAGGTCGGCTGTCGTCGCCAGGATTTGTCTTTCACTCGCGTTCCCATTTGTATGTTGCTCTGTGGTGTCTTCGATAGCCATGGCCGATAGCATATCTACAACGGTTAACGTGACGGAATCCGGCACACTATCAAGCTCTAACTTCTTATCTAGCTGTCCGCAGTCTTCACAGCCACCTCCAGGCGCAGCTATCAGCACCAGCACTTGCTCCGACACGGTGCTTGTTCCCGGTGCCGACCTCAGCTTTGCTCCCCCTCTCGGATCGGCCACCTCCACGGGGTCTCTAGCTCGCGGAACTATCGGCGCTACGGCGACAAGCAATTTGGAACCAGGGATAACGCCCGGTCTCACAGCTGACCAGCAGGCGGACCTAATGGCGCTGTCCGCTCTTGAGAATGGCGGAGGTGTCGGTTCCACAACCGCCCCCTCAAGTGCAACTATCAGTTACAACTTTGCTGTGTCTGGTCCTTCCAGTGGGACCGTAGATTTGACGGTGCGGGCAGAGGGTTCCACAGCAAGTAACAACAATCAACCTGGCATTTGTGCACCCGCTCCCATACCCCACCCTTTTCCATGTCAATCAGTGGCAAGTGCGAACGTCAGTATTTTAGGTTCCGAGAGTTTTGCGGGGTCACCCGGCGCAACAAGTCTATTTTTGACGAGTGGCACAAACTCCCTTACGATTCTGATCCCCTACACCAATAACACGGCAGATTTTTCCATGACCTTAAAGGCAACGACAGTTTGCTCTGGCACCTATGCGCCTGGTATGGGCCCTGGCAACGGTTCGCTCTGTGCTACCACCTCCGACTTCCTCGACACGGCAAGCATTACGGGAGCTAGCGTCTACGACACGAACGGGAATCTGGTTCCGGGAGCGACTCTCATTTCAGATTCCGGGTTTGACCCCAACGCTGTACCGACGCCGGAACCATCTGCCCTATTGCTACTGGGCACGGGACTGCTGGCCTTAGGTGCTGCAAAGTTCAAATTGCGTGTGTCGTAGTCCTTTCCGGACGTGCTGCCGCCCCAAAAATATCGGGACAACTCCAGTTAAGTCGATTACCGGAAACTGACACACTACCCGCCCTTATCGCGCTTTGACATATCCGCTTCAAATCGTCTAGACTAACCAGTTAGTTAAACAATTCTAAGAAGATGCTTATGAAATGGAAAAGGCGCTCTCGCGTGCGCCAGCGACAGGCCTGGAGTGCGGTAAGCGCATAGGAATCTGAGAAACAACACATGCCGCGAGGACGCAGAAAAGTCGAGAATCCCGCGACGGCCAGCCGCATCCTGGCCGCCGCCGAGAAGCATTTCGCTGCCGAAGGGATGGCCGGCGCGCGGACCGACGAAATCGCGGACGCGGCCCATGCCAACAAGGCCATGCTCTACTATTATTTTGGAAACAAGCGCCGTCTGCATCGGGCCGTCCTCGAGAATCTGTTCCGCCAGCTGCAAAGCACGTCCATTCCGCCGACGCGGATTGCGCAAAAACCGGGCGAACGCCTGAGCGCCTTCATCTCGGGATATTTCGATTTTCTGGCGACCCACCCGAATTATCCCCGGCTGGTCCAGCGGGAAGCCATGGAGTCCTCCCGCAACTTCGGCTGGATCGTGCGCCGTTACCTGCGGCCATTTCACAATCAGCTGGTGCGAACGATTCAGGAAGGCATCGCCGCGGGCGAATTTCGCCGCGTGGACCCGGACCACACCGCCCTGAGCATCCTGGGAATGACCACTTCTTACTTTGCGGCGGCGCCCATCATGAGCGAAGTGGTGGGCCGCGATCTTCTGGCGCCGCAATCGGTGGTGAAGCGCAAGAAGGCGCTGATGGATTTTCTCGATCACGGTTTGCATAGCAAACCAGGAGAGGTGAAGTCGCGATGACGGGCAGAAAGTTCCTCGTGGTGATTGGCGTGCTGTTCACGATTGCCTTGATCGTCTACATCGTGAGCACGCCGCGGGGCAACAGCATCCCGCTGACGGGAATCGTCGACGGCAATGAGGTGATCGTCAGCCCGCAGATCACCGGCCGCATCATCACGCTGAAAGTCGACGAAGGCTCGGAAGTGAAGAAGGGCGATCTGATCGCGGAGTTTGACCCCAAGGAACTCGAAGCGAACCTCGCCGCCGCGAAAGCGAACGTCAGCAGCCTGGAAGCACAGGTGAAAGAGGCCAATCACAATTATTCCTGGATGAACGACCAGACGGGCGCTTCCATCGACCAGGCCCGCGCACACGTGACTTCCAGCGGCGCGCAACTCGAGCAGGCTCGCGTGGCGCTCGGCCGCGACAAGGACGATCTGGCCCGCATGCAGAAGCTTTTCGACAAGGGAGAAGTGTCCGCGCAGGACCGCGACCATGCCGAGGCCGCCGTCAGAATGTCGCAGGCGAACGTCAGCGCCCTGGAAGAATCGGCCAAGGCGGAGGCCGCCGGGTTGAACGTGGCGCAGGCAAACCGCAAGCAGGTGGACGTCCGCCAGAGCGAAATCACCACCACTCTCGCGCAACTGGAGCAGGCGCGCGCCACCGAGGCGCAGGTTGCAACCCAACTCGGCTACACGGAGATTTACGCGCCCATCGGCGGGATCGTTTCGGTGCGCGTGGCCAAACAGGGCGAAGTGGTGGTGCAGGGCTCTCCCATCGTCGTGCTCGTGGACATGGACGATCTCTGGGTCCGCGCCGATGTAGAGGAGAGTTACATCGATTCCATTCAATTCGGACAGAAGCTCCAGGTGCAGCTTCCCTCCGGAGAGATTCGGGAGGGCGAAGTGTTCTTCAAGGGAGTGGAAGGCGACTACGCGACGCAGCGCGACGTGAGCCGCACCAAGCGCGACATCAAGACATTCGCGATCAAAGTGTCCCTCCCGAATTCGGACCGGCGCTTGTTCACGGGAATGACGGCGACGGTGCTGCTGCCTTCGACAAACAACAGGAAAAGCTGGTTTGCGCGCCTTTAGAGCGCAGCGGGAATATCTGGCATGGATGCGATTGAAGTCGACCACCTGACGAAAAAGTTCGGCGATCTTGTCGCGGTGAACGACATCAGCTTCAGCGTCGCCCGCGGGGAGATCTTCGGACTCCTCGGCCCCAACGGCGCCGGCAAGACCACTCTGATTCGCATGATGACCACGCTCACGCCGCCCAGTTCCGGCACCGCGCGCATCGGCGAGCACGACATTGTGAAAGACGCTGACGGCGTCCGCCACGTTCTCGGAGTGATTCCCCAGGCGTTTACCTCTGACCCCGAACTCACCGCCCGCGAGAACATGCTGATCCATGCCAAGCTCTACGGCGTTCCCTCGGACAAGCGCGCCGGGCTCATCAACGAGCTTCTGGAATCGGTGGACCTGCTCAAATTTCGCGATTCGCTGGTGCGGACTTTTTCCGGCGGCATGCGGCGCCGGCTGGAAATCGCGCGCGGCCTGATTCACTCGCCGGAAATTCTGTTTCTCGACGAACCGACCACCGGGCTCGACCCGGTTTCACGGACGAACGTATGGGAAATGATTCGCACCCTGCGCTCCAAGTCCGATCTCACCATCCTGATCACCACTCACTATATGGACGAGGCGGACAAGCTCTGCGACCGGATCGCCATCGTCGATCATGGCAAGCTTGCCGCTCTCGACACGCCCGAGCGGCTGAAGGACAGCATCCCTGGCACCGACGTGGTCGAGGCGGAATTCGTCAATGCTCCTCCGGACTGGCTGGATCAGTTGCGGGCGCTGGCTCAGGTGGTGTCGGTGACGCAGCGCGATGAGACGGTGCACGTCAGCTCGCATGACGGACCCTCGACGGTGGCGGCGCTTATGGATCTCGCTCGAAGCAGCAAGGTAACCGTGAAAAAAGTCCTGGTGCAAAGCACCACGCTCGACGATGTGTTCCTGCATTACACCGGCCGCGAGTTGCGCGATGCCGCGGCGCACGGCGCCGGCTACGACATCAGCCATCTTTACAAGTAAAGCATCCGCTAGGCCGCAAGCAGCGGCAAAGGACTGTGCCACACCGCAATGAAGTTCTACCGCATCTCGGCGCTCATCGAACGCGACCTGCGGAAATTCTTTCGCAGCCCCGCTCTGATGATGGCGTCCATGGTCTTCCCGCTCGTGCAACTCATCGTGCTGGGTTACGCGTTCGGGGGCAAAATCAAAGGCGCCACGATCGCGTTCGTGGACGAAGACCATTCCGTCGAGTCGCGCCGCGTCCGCGAAATGTTTGTGGGCATTTCAGCCGGGGCGCAGACGTTCCGCGTCGTGGACTACGATTCCCTGCCCCGCGCCGTCGACGATCTCCGCGCCGGCTTTGTCCGAGGCGTGATCGACGTTCCCCTCGATTTCTCCCGGCGCTACTATCAGCGCGACCGCCCGCGCATCGCTTTCACCGAGGACAATACCGACCAGGTGATGGCGAGCGCGTTGCTCGAACGCATTCAGCAAATGGTCTCGGAGTTAAATACGCCCGACGTGTCGCCGCGCCTCGATTCCCAGGTGCAGCTCAACGTGGTCGAGGTGTACCCCTACGTGGAGTACGCGAAATATCTTCTCGCTGGTTCCACCGCGATGGCGATCTTCATCGTCGCCATGATCGGCGGCGGCATCACCTTCATCGACGACAAATCCCGCGGCCTGCATGAAGGATATCTGCTGACGCCCATTCACAAGACCGAACTGGTGCTCGGACTCATCGGCGCCGGCGCATTCAAGGGGCTGCTCGCAGGCATGGCGCTCACGATTATCGGAGGCTTGCTGGTAGGCATTCCGCGCCTTTGGGACCCCGTGCGCCTGTTCTACCTGACGCTCGTGGTTCTGGTGGCTTCGCTGGCGATGATCAGCCTCATGTTTCTGGCCATGGTTCGCGTGGACGATCCTCTGGTGCCGCGCGCGATTTTTGGCGTGCTGAATACGCTGCTGTTTTTTCCGTCGGGCGCAATTTCTCCCATCGAGGGCTTTCCGCCGTGGCTTCGCTGGCTTTCGTTCATCGACCCGTTCACCTACACCGTGCACGCCCTGCGGAACCTGACGGTGAAAAATACCGGCATTGAAGGAATTTACAGGGACGTGATAATTTTGAGCTGCTTCGCGGCCGTCATGATCGCGGGCAGCATCGCACTGTTCAAGCGGCAGATATGATCCGCAAGGAGCCTTCGTGGTTCTCTTCGATCCAATAGAGGAACATCCGCACGCAAAAGCAAAACGGCGCATTATCGTAGCGATCTGCGTTCTGGTTCTAGGTGCCGGCGTATTGTGGTGGCTGCTACGTTATCACACAGAGCGGGTGACAGTTCGCCAGTTCATGGATGCCGTGGCCGTTGGAGATATGCAGCAAGCGTACCGAATTTGGAAGCCTGCACAATCCTATTCTTTCAAAGACTTTCTTGACGATTGGGGACCCAATGGATACTACGGGCCCGTTAAAAGCTTCCGCGTCAAAGACTCTGAGCGACCAAAACAAGGCTCCGCCATTGCAGTTAAGATCCAACTAAGTCCATATCAGCCATTTCCGGACGATGACGATCGAGCGAAACAGAACAAGACGAAAGAAGTAATCCTCTGGGTTGAAGTAAAAGACCAGTCGATCAGCTTTCCACCCTTCTGACGCTCCGGCTCAGCGCTCGCGCGTTTATTTCTTCCGTCCACCCACCCACATCATCGTGGTGCCGGGGCCTTCCACTTCCTTTGTTTCCAGGCCCAGCGATTCGCAGGTTGCCGACGCTTCCGCGGGGCTGATCGACCGC
>Ga0302324_100005049_pt1 | contig 28952 bp, 24 predicted proteins | sample Palsa_T0_1_FD_201949 | JGI IMG/M metagenome (GOLD analysis project Ga0302324, IMG submission 201949) | Peat permafrost microbial communities from Stordalen Mire near Abisko, Sweden - Palsa_T0_1 | ecosystem: Environmental > Terrestrial > Soil > Palsa > Peat permafrost | place: Sweden: Abisko...
GGCCGCGGCCACCGTTGAAGATGCGGACGCGGCGGTGGCAGCGGCGCGGGCTGCGTTTCCCATGTGGAGCGCGCTCAGTGCGACAGAGCGGCGAAAGCGATTGATGCGAGCAGCGGACGAGCTCGATGCCCTCACAGGCGAATTCATTGCGATCGGTGTTGCCGAAACGGGCGCAACGCCGGGCTGGTATGGATTCAATGTGGCTCTTGCCGCCGGCATGCTGCGCGAAGCGGCGAGCATGACCACGCAGATCGCGGGCGAGGTGATTCCATCGGATGTGCCCGGCTCTGTGGCCATGGCTGTGCGGCGCCCTTGCGGCGTGGTGCTCGGCATCGCGCCCTGGAATGCGCCGGTGATCCTGGGCATGCGCGCTATCGCCATGCCGCTGGCCTGCGGCAACACGGTGGTACTGAAGGGCTCTGAGCTTTGCCCAGGCGTTCATGCGCTGATTGGCGCCGCGATGCACAAGGCCGGGCTTGGCGATGGCGTGGTCAATGTGATCTTGAACGCGCCCGCCGATGCCGCTCAAATTGTGGAGCGGTTGATTGCCAGCCCTGCCGTTCGCCGCGTCAACTTCACCGGCTCCACGCCGGTGGGACGCCTCATTGCAAAGACCGCGGCAAAGCATCTCAAGCCCGTGCTGCTGGAGTTGGGCGGCAAAGCGCCGCTGCTGGTGCTCGACGATGCGGACCTGGACGCGGCAGCCGCGGCGGCAAACTTTGGCGCGTTCATGAACCAGGGGCAAATCTGCATGTCGACGGACCGTATCGTCGTGGATGAGCGTGTCGCCGATGAGTTTGTGAAAAAACTGGTAGCGAGAGCGGCACCGCTGGTGGCTGGCGACCCACGGCGAAACGATGTTGCATTGGGCTGTATGGTGACCGCGGAGGCTGCAGCACGCGTTGGAAATCTGGTGCGCGATGCCATCGAAAAGGGCGCAAGCCTGGCGATGGGCGGGGGCATCGATGGCGCGGTGATGCAGCCGACGGTAGTCGATCGCGTGACCTCAGCGATGAATATCTATGCCGAGGAATCTTTTGGACCGGTGGTCGTGGTGCTGCGCGCATCCGGTGAGTGCGATGCCATCCGCATTGCCAACGACTCGCCGTTCGGACTGTCGGCAGCGGTTTTCACTCGCGACTGCGCGCGCGGCCTGCGCGTGGCTGAGCAGATCGAATCCGGGATCTGCCATGTGAATGGCCCTACGGTTCACGATGAAGCGAACATGCCGTTTGGCGGAGTGAAAGACAGTGGATACGGGCGATTTGGCGGCAAGGCTGCGATTGCGGAGTTCACCGACCTGCGCTGGATCACGGTGCAGACGGGACCGCGGCATTATCCGTTCTAGATCGGCGGCTAGTGCCATGACTTTGTGGTTTCGTAATCTCAACCACGAGATTGGGTGCCCCAGGTCTCGATTTTGAGACCTGGGAGACCACCAATTCACGCGGTCACGACACTCGAGCTTGCTTCATGGAATCCGCTTTGTGTCGGGCACGACTTCAGTCGTGCCGATTGAGGCCGAAGAATGACGGGCTTTAGCCCCTGAGGGGTTTCGACTTGTGTCCGTACACCCTTTTTGAAACACGCTCCAGCAACAAAGGATTTCCGCAACAAAGAGAGGGATGATGACTTCAACTGCAAAATTTCGCGCCGATCATGTCGGCAGTTTTCTGCGTCCGGGGGAATTGCTGAGCGCGCGGTTGCGCAGTGCGCCGCGGGAAGAGATCCATGCCATTGAGGATCGGCACATCCAGCGCGTGATGGAAAAGCAGAAGGAGCTGGGCCTCGATGTCATCACGGACGGAGAGTTTCGCCGGTCGAACTTCATGAGCGATTTCACCGACGCGGTGGATGGATTCGACCTGGGCGATGCTGTATCGCGCAAGTGGGACGATGCCGGCACGAAGACCGCTGCGGCCACTCCGGTGAGCAGCATTACTGGCATCGTGAATGCACGATTGCAGCAGAGGGGCCCGCTCACCGGCCGCGAACTTCCTTTTCTCAAGCAGCATGCACCAGGGCCGATCAAGATGACCCTGCCCAGCGCCACTCAGTTTCCCGCCATTTCGTTCAAGTATGGCGTCACGGATGCTGTGTACGCGGATCCGTATGCACTGCTCGATGACATCAGCGCGATCATGACCGGCGAACTGAAGCTGCTTGCCGGAAGCGGAGTTGCCTATCTGCAGATCGATGCGCCGCGCTATAGCTATTTTCTCGATCCGAAGTGGTGCGAGTGGATGAAGACCGAGCTGCGCGTGGATGTCGATGAGATGCTGACTGCCTCGCTGCGCGCGGACAATGCGTGCTTTGCGGCGGCAGCTCACGCCGGAGTGACGCTGGCCATCCATCTTTGCCGCGGCAACAATCGCAGCCACTGGTATGCGCAGGGCGGCTACGACGCAATCGCCGAGCAGCTGTTCAACGAGCTTGCGGTCGACCGGTTCTTGCTCGAATACGATGACGAACGCTCGGGCAGTTTTGCGCCGCTGCGCTTTGTGCCGCGAAACAAGATGGTGGTGCTGGGCCTGGTGAGTACCAAGGCGGCCGAGCTTGAACGGAAGCAGGATCTGTTGCGGCGCATCGACGAGGCGGCGAAGATTGTGCCGTTGGATCAGCTGGCGCTGAGCCCACAGTGCGGGTTTGCATCCACCATGGAAGGCAACCAGCTGAGCGAAGCGGACCAGTGGGCCAAGCTGGCACTGGTGGTGGAGACGGCGCGCGAAGTGTGGGGCTGATGTCACCAGGACTCTGACCGCGTGATTTGGTACGTTGAGCTTGTGCTTTCCCAGGTCCCAAAATCGGGACACTGGGGCACCCATCGTTGGTACAACATCAAGCGGTGAGAAACCCGGAGGAGAAGCATCTTGATCGATGCCATGAACCGCAGGCCCATTGAGCGGCTGTTGTGTCCGCGTTCCGTGGCGATCGTTGGCGCATCCGCAGCGCCGTCTTCATTTGGTGCGGCGGTCGTAAAGAATCTCGATGCCGCCGGGTTTTCCGGCGATGTTCACCTTATCAATCCCCGGCGCACCGAGATTGATGGACGGCTATGCTTGCCATCGATCGAGGCGCTTCCGTTTGGCGTGGATTGCGTGGTATTGGCCATTCCGCGGACCAGCGTGCTTGAGTCGGTGGCTGCCTGTGGCCGGCGCGGAGTTGGCAGCGTCATCATTTTTTCGGCGGGATTTGCCGAGAGCGGACCTGAGGGCCGCGCGGAGCAGGAAGAGATCGCAGCGCTCGCGCGGGCGAGCAACATGATGGTCGAAGGGCCAAACTGCCTGGGCATGGTGAACTTTGTCGACGGCATTCCGCTCACGTTTGTTGCTACGCCGCCAGTGCGGCTCGATGGGCAAGGCATCGCCATCGTTTCGCAGAGCGGCGCCATGGCTGCGGTGGTCGGCGTTGCGCTGCGCAATAAAGGCGTAGGAATTTCCTACTCCATTTCAACGGGCAATGAGGCCGCCAGCCATGTTGAGGATTTTGTCGATTACCTGATCGATGACCCGCACACTCACGTCATCCTGATGATTGTCGAGAAATTTCGCAGGCCGCAGGATTTTCTCCGTCATGCAGCCCGCGCGCGGCATTGCGGCAAGTTCATCGTGCTGCTGCATCCAGGCAGAAGCGGTGCGGCGCGCGCATCCGCAGAGACCCACACGGGCGCGCTGGCCGGCGATCATGCGGTGATGCGCACGCTGGTGAGCCATGCCGGAGTGGTGGTGGTCGATCTGCTGGAAGAACTGCTCGACGTGTCGGAGATTCTGCTGCTCTGCGGAGAGCTTCCCCGCGGCGGAGCGGCGGTGTTCACTGAATCCGGCGCATTCAAAGCGATCGCACTGGACCTTTGCGAGTCTCTCGGCCTGGCGCTGCCGCCGTTGAGCGATGCTACGGCTGCTGCGCTGCGAGAAGCGCTGCCGGAGTTCATTCCGCCCAGCAATCCGCTGGATCTGACTGCGCAGGGACTGGTCGATCCGGATCTGTATCGGCGATGCGTGCCGCCCATTCTGGCCGACGAGCGATTTGGCAGCCTGGTGTTGAGCATCATCCTCAACGACGAGACCACCAGCGAGCTCAAGTTTCCGCCGATCCTTGGCGCGCTAAAAACGCTTCATCCCGCCAAGCCGGTGATCTTTGCCGGTCTTGATGAAGGCGCGCAATTTTCTCCCGCATATCTGCGCGAACTGCGTTCGCTGCGCGTGCCGTTCTTTCCGTCGCCGGAGCGGGCGTTTCGCGCGCTCGCGTGCGTGACTGCATTTGCCGACGCGGAAGTGAGCCGGCGGCGCGTGAACAGCGCGGCGGATCGCGACGGTGTAAGTCTGCCTGAGTTGCCGCGCGGCGTGTTGCCGGAACATCGCAGCAAGTTGCTGCTTGCGGCCATCGGCATCCCGATGCCGGAGGGCGCGCTGGCACGATCAATCGAGGAAGCGCAGGCCGTGGCAGAGCGCATCGGGTATCCGGTTGCGCTCAAAGCACAATCCGCGCAGCTCTCGCACAAGAGCGATGCCGGCGGCGTTGCTCTCGGCATTGCTGACGCGCAATCGCTCGCTGCCGCGTGGACGCACATGCATGAGAGTATCGCAGCGAGACATTCCAAACTGATTCTCGATGGCGTGCTGGTGGAGGCGATGAGTGCGCACGGCCTGGAATTGATTGTTGGAGCGCGCCGCGATCCGGACTGGGGCCCGGTGTTGCTGATCGGCGCGGGCGGCGTGCTGGCCGAGGCGCTCAACGACATCCGGCTTCTTGCGCCCGGGCTCTCCGAGGCGACGATCGTGGGCGAGCTGTATCGGTTGAAGAGCTCCGCGCTGTTGCGTGGATTTCGCGGCTCCGGTGCGCGCGACGTGAGAGCAGTGGCGCGTATCGTGGCGCGGATCGGAGCATTGATGCTTGAGTATCCGCAGATCAGGGAGATCGATCTGAACCCGATGGTGGTCTTCGAAGAAGGCCGGGGAGCGATCGCGCTGGATGCCCTGATGGTGATCGATTGATGCGCGGCAGATGAGCCGAATCGGTTCAGAGCAGGGCCTGGCTCAGTTTTGCAGCCGCCTGCAGCAGGGCCGGCAGTATGCGGCTCTCGATCTCTTCCATGGGCATGCGCAGTGCCTGGGTGCCGATATTCAATGCCGCGACAACTTCGCGCCCGGCTCTGACAGGGACCGCCACGGAGCGCAGGCCATCTTCCAGTTCCTGATCGACCACGGCGTAGCCTTGAAAGTGAACTGTCTCGAGTATCTTTCGCAGTTTGGATTCAGACGTGACCGTGCGCACGGTATGGCGTTCGAGCTTGACTCGCCGCAGGTATTGATCGAGGTGAGGGGCGGGCAGGTGCGCAAGCAGCACCCTGCCCATGGAAGTGCAGTAGGCGGGCAACCTGCTGCCGATGGCCAGGTCCACCGTCATGATGCGCGACACGTGGGCGCGTGCCACGTAGAGCAGCTCGTCGTCGACGAGCGTTGCAACGGAGCAGGACTCGTGGAGAATGCCCCTGAGTTTCTCAAGGATGGGCTGCGCCGCACGCGGCAGGCGGCTGGACGATGTGTAGGCGTGGCTCAGCGTGAGCACGCGATGGGAGAGTGAAAACTGGTTTGTCTCTTCAACGTCGACAAAGCCAAGCAGCCGCAGCGTATGAAGGCAGCGCCTGACTGCGGCGCGGGAGAGCCTGGTCGCGGCACTCACCTGCGAGGGCGTCATGCGCGGCGAGTTGCGCGAGAATGCCCGCATCACGCTGAGCCCGCGCGCCAGCGATGTCATGAAGTCGGGATCTGGCGTGCTCTTAGATCCGTGCGTCTCGGCCAGCGGCGTTTTGCCCTGCGCGTTTTTCCTCGCCTTCGATTTGTTGTTGCTCATGGGGCTTCTTCGCTGCTCCGATGCGGCCAATTCGGCCCTCGTCTTGACAACCGAAGCGGCCCTTTCATACTCTTCGCATGAGAGTTCGATATACGGACACTTGAACGATAATCGCACACACAGTTTTTCGTCAAGACAGGTTGCTCGATCTGGACGGAGCGCGAAATGCAGCCGGCCTTTATTTGCGATGCGGTGAGAACGCCCTTTGGGCGCTACGGAGGCGCTCTTGCCGGGATGCGCGTCGATGACCTGGCTGCCGCGCCGATTCGCGCGCTGATGAGCAGGAATCCGCGCGTGGATTGGAGCGAGCTGGACGACGTGGTGCTGGGCTGCGCAAACCAGGCCGGCGAAGACAACCGCAACGTGTCGCGCATGGCGCTGCTGCTGGCGGGACTTCCCGTGGAGGCGCCGGGAACAACGGTGAATCGGCTTTGCGGATCGAGCATGGATGCTATCGCGGTGGCGGCGCGGGCCATCGCGTGCGGCGAGTGCGAGATGACGATTGCCGGCGGCGTGGAGAGCATGTCGCGTGCGCCCTTTGTGATGGGCAAGGCCAACGCGGCGTTTTCGCGCGAGATGAAGATGGAAGACACGACCATGGGATGGCGGTTCATCAATCCGGCGATGAAGACCGCGTTTGGCGTGGATACGATGCCAGAGACGGCCGAGAATGTGGCCGCAGAATACGGCGTGAGCCGGGCCGATCAGGATGCATTTGCCTTGCGCAGCCAGCAGCGTAATGCCGCGGCGGTCGAGGCCGGCTTTTACAAGAACGAGATTGTCCCGCTCGCGGTGACGCAGGGGAAGGGGCCGGCGCCGGAAGTGGCGCGGGATGAGCATCCGCGCCCTGATACAACGCTGGAAGCGCTGGCGAGGCTCAAGCCGGTGGTGCGGCCCGATGGAACTGTGACTGCGGGCAACGCATCTGGGATCAACGATGGAGCCTCGGCGTTGCTGATTGCGTCAGGCTCTGCCGCAGAGAAAAATGGCCTGACTCTGCGCGCGAGGATCGTTGCTTCGGCAGCCGCCGGAGTTGCGCCGCGGCTGATGGGCATGGGGCCCGTCCCTGCGGTGCGCAAGGTGCTGCGTCTTGCCGGGCTCGAGCTTGCGCAGATGGATGTGATTGAGCTGAACGAGGCGTTTGCGGCACAGGCTCTCGCCGTGTTGCGTGAGTTGGGACTGCCGGACGACGCAACGCATGTGAATCCCCACGGGGGCGCTATCGCAATCGGGCATCCGCTTGGGGCCAGCGGGGCTCGTCTCGTCGCCACCGCGCTCAACGCGCTTGAAAAGATCCAGGGGCGCTACGCGCTGTGCACCATGTGCATCGGCGTGGGACAAGGAATCGCGACGGTGATTGAGAGGGTCTAAGGCGATGGGAGAGATTCGGCTGGCTTTTGCTTTCGACCTGGCTGCAGAAATTGCGCCGACGATCGAACTGGGCATGGGGCCGCGCGGAGAACGGCGCACGGTTCCCATCCTGGCGGGGTCGTTTGAGGGGCCGCGTCTGAAAGGAACGCTCGCGCCCGGCGGCATCGATTGGCAGATCCTGCGCGCCGATGGAGTGACCGAGATCGAAGCGCATTATGCCTTGCAGACAGACGATGGTGCTCTGATCCGGGTGATCAACAAGGGCTTTCGCCACGGGCCGCCCGAGGCGATGCGGCGGCTGGCGCAGGGCGAAGCCGTTTCTCCAGGCGAATACTATTTTCGCGCTGCTCCCAGCTTTGAGGCTCCGCAGGGGCGATACGACTGGCTGAATCGCAGTCTCTTCATCTCTTCAGGAGAGAGATCGAGTCAGTCGGTCCTGCTTCATTTCTATGAAGTGCTCTAAGGGAGTTCACGGAGCGATTTGCTCCACGACTGCCTTCGATAGATTGCGCGGCCGGTCTACGTCGACGCCACGCTCCAGCGCCATGAAATAGGCGAACAGTTGCAGCGGAATCACCTCGGGAATGGGGAGCAGATACTCGGGAGCCGGCTCGACTTCGACGCAATCGCCGGCAAGTCCCGCGACCTCGCGATCCCCGGCGTTTGCAATGGCTATGACTTTGGCTCCCTGTGTCTGCATGTCGCGCAGCAGTTGCAGCGTTTTTTCGTAGCGCAACACTGAGTCGGGCAGGCTGTGGTCAACCGTGGCCAGCACCACCAGAGGCACGCGGTCGCTGACCAGCGCATTCGGGCCGTGCTTGAGTTCGCCCGTGGGGTAGCCCTCGGCATGAAGATACGAGGCTTCCTTCAGCTTGAGCGCGCCTTCGCGGGCGATGGCATAGTGAATCCCGCGGCCCAGATAGAGGAAGCTCGATGCGGTCCTGAATTTCGACGCCAGCATCGCCATCTGTTCGCGCCAGCCTGGGAGTTGCGTCGCGATGCTGTCGGGCAGGGCGCGCAGTTCGGCGATGTGCGTGGCCAGTGTGGCGGCATCCAGACGGCCCAGGCGCGCGCCCTCGTAGAGAGCCAGAAGATAGAGAGCCGTCAGCTGGCATGTGAAGCTCTTGGTGGCCGGTATGGCCCGCTCCGGTCCCGCGGCCAGCGGCATGGACACGTCCGCTTCGTGGTCCATCGTGGAGCCGGCAGCATTGGTGATGGCCAGCGTCCGTTGCCCGCGTGCACGCGCCTCGCGCAGAGCTGCCAATGTGTCCGAAGTTTCGCCTGACTGGGACAGCACCAGCACGCTGGGGCGGCGCAGGCTGGTGCCGCCGCGTGTGCTGTATTCGCTGGCGTACTCAACGTCGACGGCCAGACCGCACAGATCTTCGAGCAGTATCTCGGCGGCCAGACCGCTATGCCGGCTCGACCCCGAAGCGGCAGTCAGCACCTCTCCCTCCGGTATCGGCCAGCCTGACAGCATCCTGGCTACATCCGGCTTTAGTCCCGAGGCCGAAAGGTAAAGGTCCATCGTGCGCCAAATAGCCTCAGGCTGCTCGTCGATCTCGCGCGACATTGCATGGGCGAAATTATGCATCGGTTGATCCCAGGGGATGTCTCATGTCCGCGACGGCCGGAGCCATTGTCCGCGGGGCAATTTTCATCGTACGCTGTCCACTGCGGACTCGCACATTGCAACCTCTTCACGCAGCAGCCGGACCGGCTCGCGTACCTCGGCCGGCGTTGTTCTGGCGGGGCTTGAGTTGCGCCGCGCGCGTGCCGTGCTTCATTCAATCAAACCGTACAAACCGCTGGGATGCATGAACATCTGTTGAAGAATCCGAAGTCTGCTGAAATCCGCTCGACGCCTTGAGCCGCGGTCCGCCACACGAACCATCGGACGGCGCCGCAAGCTCATAAAACGAGCGCAGAGAGCATCGACCGGCTATATTGGCAAGTGTGAATCGGCAGCAACATTCTCGCCCCACACCATTTCGGAGAACCATGAAACCAACCGTCGTTTTGACTCGTTTGTTCCTTTTGCTCTCGTTCGCCCTGCCCGTGATTTCCAGCGCACAGGCCACGCCCGTGGCGCTGTTTTACCTCACCAGCAATCCCGACTCTGTCCGCTCGTTTCTGGCACATTCGTCGCAGATCGATCTTCTGGTGCCTGCCTGGTATCAGGCCGATGAGAACGGCCTGGTTACCGGCGCCGCCGACCCATCGGTGATGAAACGATCGCAGGATGAGAAGCTGCCGGTGATGCCGCTGATTGCCCTGTTCAACAAGAAGAATTTTCACATGCTGGCCACCAATCCCGTCGCCCAGACCCGTTTGAACGATGCGATGATCCGGGAGTGCAAACTCCATGGCTATACCGGATATCAAATCGACTTTGAAAACATCGACTATATCGATCGCGATCTGCTGACGGACATGGTGAAAACCTCCGCTGTCGCAATGCATCGAGCCGGGCTGCAACTGACGATTGCCACGGTGCCAAACGCTCCGGGTTATCCGGGCGCAGGCGGTTTTGCCAAGTGGATCTACACCGACTGGCGCGGCGCGTACGACCTGGCCGCCCTGGCGAAGTACGTTGACCTGATTTGCCTCATGACCTATGACCAGCACACCCGCTGGACCGTGCCGGGCCCCGTGGCCGGATGGACCTGGACCGTGGACAATCTCAACTACGCTCTCAAGGTCGTCCCCAAAGAGAAGCTCTCGCTGGGCATTCCTCTCTATGGCTACCATTGGTATACCGCCGCTCCCACTACGGATAAGGACGGAGCCGAGAAGGCCAATCCCACCGGCGATTACATTGGCGCGCCCAACGCCATGCAGCTCGCAGAGGCGTACAACGGAAAACTGCAATGGGACGCGGAGGACCACAGCGCCTGGTTTTTCATCTATCGTGACCAGATGCGCGAGTGGTTCTTCATCACCGATGTGAGGACCTTCAAAGATCGCTACGAGCTGGTCCGGCAGAATGGCTTGCAGGGATTCTGCTCCTGGGTGCTTGGAGAAGAAGATCCCGCCATCTGGACGGTGCTGCCGCATCGCCGCTGAGGCAGGCTGCGATGCGGCCGGTGGAGAATGCAAGCAGACTCCACCGGAATGGTACCGTGACCGCGTAGATTCGTGGTCTCCCAGGTTTCAGAATCGAAACCTGGGCCACCCATAATTGGTACATCATCAAGCGGTCACAGACCTATGCTAGCCGGTCTTCGGCCAACTCGCCACCCACAATCGACGCCACCAGCTTGCCCGCACCATCGACAGCCACCAGGTTTGCCGCATGGCCCACGCCCAGGAAGCCGGCGCGATCTCCGAGGCCTGTCATTGCCGCCGGATTCGCCGTCAGCAGGCGCAAGCCCTCGTCGAGCTTGGCTCCGGTGAACCGGAGAAAATTCTCGAGCGCGCGATCCAGCGTCAATGTGCTACCGGCCAGCACATCGCCCATGGAGGCGACACCGTTAGCCACTTGCACGGAAAACCCGCCCAGCCGATACTCGCCATCCGGCATGCCCGCCGCGCTCATGGCGTCCGTGATCAAAATCGCCCGCTGCGGGCCTTTGCACTTCCACCAGATGCGCGCCATCTCCGGCGTATTGTGGATGCCGTCGCAGATCAGCTCCGCAAAAAGCGAGTCGGTGGTCAGCACGGTGCCCAGAATGCCGGGCTCGCGATGGTCCAGCGGCCGCATGGCATTGAAAGTGTGCGTGGCGCTCACCGCGCCCGCGGCAATGGCGGCGCGCGCCTCAGCGGCAGTAGCGTTGGAGTGCCCCAGCGAAACCCGCACGCCGCGTGCCGTAGCGTGTGCGGCAAGCTCGGCGGCTGCCGGCAGTTCCGGGGCCAGCGTCATGAGCCGCACCCAGCCCTCGGCCGCTTCAAACAGCCTGTCGAATACGGCAATGTCGGGAGCCAGCAGGAGATCGGGCGGATGAACTCCGCGCTTGGCGTGCGAGAGAAACGGCCCCTCAAGGTGAATCCCGATGGGCCGCGCGATCCCTGCGACTGGGTCCTGCGCAATGAGCCGGGCAAGCCCGGAGAGCGACCGGAGCGTTGCGTCCATCGGAGCCGTCACCGTGGTAGCGAGATAGCTGCCCGTTCCGCGCGAGGCCAGGAATGCGCCGACCGTGCATAGCGCCTCGGGCGTACCCTCCATCAGGTCGTGCCCGGCCGCGCCGTGAATATGAACATCGAAGAAAGCCGGCGCCAGTGTTGCGCCGGCAAAGTCGAGCGTGCGCCCGCCGTTCTCTGCCGGCGTGTCGCCCTCAGCTCTGCTCGCAATTGAAACGACTCGCCCATCCTCAATCACAATCACGGGCTGGTCCACGACGCCGGACCCGGTGAGAAGCCTCTCTGCAGTGACGATCGTACGCATAGCTGCGGATTATTGCAGGCTGTCCACGGGCTTGCCAATTCGCTGCGAGTCAGGCTTGCGGCGGCAGTGCGCGGTTTCCCAGCGGCCGGGCTCCTTCATCCGTCTCAAGAAAAACCAACCACGACGGGTCCTTTGCCAGCACTTCGCCGAGCTCCGCTTCGCTCAAGACCATGCACGCTGTCGAGAGCGCGTCGGACTCAGCCGCGGTGTCGGTGAGCGCCCACGCGCGACGCCGCCGCACGGCAGGCTGGCCCGTGCGCGGATCGAGAATGTGGCTTCCCATCACCGCCAGTCCCGAGCCGCTCAGCGACGCGTGCGCCAGATAGAATCGCTGCGGCGCGTTGTCGTCGCCCAGGCCGCACGACCAGCCTGGAGCACCGGTCGGCGGATCGCCGGCAAGAATGCTGCTGCCGCCTGCGACCAGCAGAAACGTAGGGCAATCCCAGTGGCGCAGCAGCTCTGCCATTCGGTCCAGCGCAAACCCCTTGCCAATCGCGCCCAGGTCGAATTCGAGCCGGCCGCTGTCACAGCGGATCGAAAAATCCTCTGCGCGCAGACTCCACTGCGGCATGGAGGTCTGCGTTTGCAAAGCTGCGGGCGTGGGGGAAAACGAGCCGCGCGTGGCGAGTTCCATTTTTTTCGCAATCTCGATGCAGGCGAAGGCCGGCTCGCTCAGGCGCATGGTTTCGCCCGGCGCCAGATGAGCGCTCTGCGCGATGTCGCTGCTGGGGCGGAAACGGCTCAGATGCGATTCCAGCTTGTCGAGCAGATCGAGCGCGGCCTGCGCGGCTTGCGCCGCATACGATCGCCCTTCATTGGCGATGCGCACTTCAAAGTGAGTGGCCATGGCGCGGTGATTGAATGTGTGAATATCAGCCATGTGAACTCACTTTGCGGCGGGTGGCCACAGAACGATCAGCACGCCGGGCCGCACGCCGAAGAACTCCGGGCGCGAATTGGGCAGGCGATCGCCGAATTGATCGGTGGCCTCGCCCGCAGTGATATAAAAATCCGCCGGCGGGACCTGCTGCCCCGGCTGCCAGAAACCAACCTGCGAAAAGTGTCGCAGATACCACGGCAGCGGCCACGGATCGGCAGCAATGACGGCAATGCGCGGCGATGAGAGCCCATCCTGGCGCGCCAGGTCGGCGATCTCGTCCGGTAGTCCCAGCAGATCTTCCGAGGTGTGCGCGTAGGCGTACGGATTGTCTTCATCGGCGGGATGAACAAAGACGCGCTGCCGCGTGTCGTGCGCGATCAGCAGCGCGGCCACTGCTCCGAGCACGATGCTGAGAGCAGGCATGAGGATGCGAAGTGAGCGATGCTTTGCCGGCGCGTGCCACAGCCACTTGACGGTGAATCCTGCGAAAAGTGCGATCGGGAGCCAAAGGTTGAGCGCAAGCCATGGCGTCTTGTACGAGATCGCACTGTAAACAACGGCAACGATGATCGCGTACCAGGCGAGGAATCCGTAAGGCGAGGGATCGCGTCTACGCACGGTCAAGAAGAATCCGATGCAGGCCATCGCGCAGATCAGCGCTCCCGACCAGCCGCCGGTGAGAAGCTGAGCAAAATACCAGAAGGGCTTTTGATGACCTTCTCCACTGGCTCGCGCCGCGAAATTAGGGACTGCTTGAAACAACGCAGCGAGCGCATTCCAGTTGCAGCCAAACCAGGTGAAGAGCATCGCGGTCAGCAGGAGGAAAGCCACTGCGGCAGCCAGCAGCGGCAAGGGCCGCCACCATCCGCGCAGACTTTTTCCGCGCAGGTTCCAGAGCCAGAAAACAAGCGCCGCCGCAGCCAACGCGAAGAAATGAAGAACGGCGGTTTCCTTGCTTGCCAGCATCAACGCGGCGCAGGCGGCAGCCAGTGCAGCGTTTGCCACAGTGAGCCATCTGCATGCCCGCCATCCAGATAGGATCAGACCAAATGTGGCGGCAACAAAAAGCGGCTCATGAATGAAATAGCGGTCGTAATAGGCGGGCAGCGGAGCGCAGGCAAAGAGCAGCGCGGCGATCAGGCACGGGACGAAGCCGAACATCTCGACAGCCGCGCCAAACAGCAAGATCGTTACCGTTCCGGCCACAACGCTGGTCAGGCGCAGTTCCGGCTCCGTCAGCTCTGAGAACGACTTTGCGCCTTGCAGCCGGACCAGCGGCAGCGCAAGCGCGGCGAGGGCCGGACCGTGCCGATCGTGCGGGTCATAGACAAAAGCTTGACCGCCGAGCAATTGTCCAACGATGTAGGCGTTGACGGCTTCATCGGTGTGCATGGGCCGTGCGCCCAGTTGCGGCAGGCGAATGAGCAATCCGAGAAGCGCGACAAGAACAAACGCCGTCCAGCGCATCGCCCGCAAGCGCGCAGCGGAACCTTCCATTGCAGACGATTGGTTGCGCCGAAACAGAACAGGCGCAGGCAATTCGGCAGACACATCGACCGGCGGCTCGGCGCTCATAGAATCGAGATACCAGGACTTCCCTGCACCGGTGCGCTCCCTGCTCAGGCCGGCTTGCCCCACACTTCCACTTCAATATAGTGGTTCAGCTTGTTGGCCGTGTTGCCGTTGCTGTAGAGGCGCACGTAGCGTCCCTTCACGCCCTTGGCGTCGATCAGCTTGCCCTGATAGGTTTCGATGTAATTTTGATCCTTGCCCTCGCCGGCGCCAAGTTCGTTATGAAAATCGTTGTTGAAGATGGTGGTCACACCCGACTTGAACGCGGCATCGTCCGACACCTGAACAACCACATCGCGATACACGCGCGCCTGTGAGTGGAAGTGCCAGATGAGCACGGCGTAGATATTCGCTTCTTTGGCCAGATCGATCTGCACCCATTCCTTGCCGGGACCAAGCTCCACCCATGAGCCTTCGTTGCCGTCCTTGTCTCCGTCAACGATCATGTCCAGCGTGCCCACGTTCGGATTGTTGTCGCTCGAAGTGACCTTCTTGTTTCTGGCCAGGTTGACCGTGCCGGCGGGGACCAAGAAATCCGGCCGCTTGCCGCGCGCGGGCGGCTCCAGATTGGGCACATTGAGCGGCGCCGGCGTGCCCACAAAGAGCGGCGGCGGCAGTTGCGTCTTCAACACCACCTGGTTCTGCGCCAGCGCGAGGGTTGCGACCAATAGGACAGCCAGCACGGGAAGAAATCTGAAACTCGATTCAATCAAGTGCCTTGTGTCAGGGCACGACTTTAGTCGTGCCGAAAAGGCAATCGAATCAATGGTGGGCTTTAGCCCCTGCGGGGCTTCGGCCGCGACCCGCAGCCCATTTCTGAAGCACGACCTCGACAGAATTTTCGTCATCGTCTCAAGCTCTCACTTCCTCGGCAGTAATGGCAAGGCGGGTCTGCGCAGCCACTGCGTCGTTGGCTTTATGGATTATGTATTCGCTGGTGAAGGCATCATCGCCAGGGCAATTCAATTTTGCCGTGCCGCGAATGGTGTTGAAAAAGTTTTCGAGATGCGGCTGATGCGGCGGCTTGTTAAAGAACACCGGAATTTCGTACTCGGCAAGCTGCGCGGTTTCGCGCACATCTACTTTCGTGGCGTCGTCCGCGGATACCGCTTTGGCACGGACATAGCCCTTTGCCGCCAGATCGTCCCATGAAACTGCGGTAGCGCGTGCTTCGCGATAGATCGCGCACAGCGACGGATCTTCCGACATCTGGATCGTGCCATCGTCGCCCATGAACCTCTCGAAGTAGCCGCCGCCCGCGCTGGTGGTGGTCTGCACCTGGTAGAGCGCGCGCGCCACGCCCTGTGGCAGCGGATACTCGTACACCACGAACGCGTTGTCGTACCAGTCGTGATTCTTGTAATAATCCAGGCCGCCGCTGGCGATCACCGACCTGGGCGGCGTGCCCAGCCACCAGTTGAAAATGTCGATCTGATGCGCGCCCAGATCGGACAACGGCCCGCCGCCCAGGCCCTTGTACCAGCGCCAGTTGCGAAACTGGTGCATGTCTTTGTAGCCGTATTTGGCCAGCATGCTGGCGGGCATCTCGTACTTCTTTGGCCAGCCGAAATCTTCCTTGACCGCGCGATTCCACTGCGCCTGCGCAGCCGTCAGGCGGCCGCAAAACTGCGCCTCGTGCAGCAGCCGATTGAGCGTGAAAAGATAGCGCGGGTTGCTGCGCCGCTGATGACCGATCTGCAACAGCTTTCCGGTTTCGCGCATGGTCTTCACCATGGAGCGCGCTCCGTCGATGGTGTTGCTCATCATCTTTTCGCAATACACGTGCAGGCCGGCGCGCAGGCATGTATTGGTCATAGGCTCATGCCAGAAATCGGGCGTAGCGATCAGAACCGCCTGCAAGTCTTTTTCCTTGGCCAGCAGGTCCTCGTAGTTTTCGTAGTCGCGCACAGGGCTGCCAGTCTTCTGCAAATATCGCGCGCCCTCGTTGCGGTGGTAATCCCAGATATCGCACAGCGCCACCAGCTTGACGCCCTCGATATTGAGCAGGGATTCGAGCAGCACTTTGCCCTCTTCGCCATAGCCGATGAGAGCGACATTGATCGTGCTGAGCGAGGACTTGGTGGCAGGAGCGGCCGTTGCCCCCGCATCGGACTTGCACGAGTTCAACAACAGGCCTGCGCTGGCCACCGCGGTGGCGCCAATGAATTTTCGGCGATTGAGGAACGGATCTACCATTTTTTGAGGACCGCAAACCGGTTGTATTCGGCCAGCAGGAATGCCCCCGCGACCAGGCCGACATGAATGCCCAGCCACGCCACGCCGTCGTTTTGATCGATCAGCACCAGGCCAACTGTGAGCGCAATGAAGAGCAGCCCCTGGGCCAGCAGCGAAATGCGCGTACCGAGGCCGATGATCAGCATGATGCCGGTGAGAATGAACGCCGGGCCCAGCATGTGGTCGAACGCGATGATCGCGAACTTGGGCACCAGCGGTTGATGGGCGAACCTGTCTTTGAGCGCTGCGGGGATGCCCGCGTAATTGGCCCACGCATAGGACTTGATGTTGACGTTGATCATCACGCCGCTCGCGTCGGGCTGGCCGGTCGAGGGATCGATGAGCGGCATGGCCTGCGATCGGTAGGCGCCAAACTTCTCGATGCCGACAAACAACGCGCGCACGCCAAGCCAAAGCCGCAAAACCAGGAAGGCGAAGGTAAAATCCCAACGGTTTCTTGAGGCCGGAGCGGGTTGGGTCTGGGTTAGTTCGGTCATGTCTCCCCGGTCGATACCAAGGTGCATCCTGTGGTTTTCGTAATCTCCACCACAAGATTCGTGCCCCAGGTCTCGATTTTGAGACCTGGGAAACGATGAATTCACGCAGTCACGGTACTAGCTCATCTTCCACGGCGCCCGGTATTCGCGGGTCATCAGCTTGCTGGCCTCGGGATCGTCAAGGATCTTCTCTTCCTTCACGTCCCAGCGAATCTTTCTACCGGTCAACATCGAGATCAGGCAAAGGTGCCCCGGTATGGCCGAGTGGTGCCCAACCTGGACAGGCGTGACGGTTGCTTCACGCGTCCTGATGCAGTCGAGGAAGTTCTGCTGGTGATTGTTTGAGGTATAGAGCTTCACCTTGCGCAGCTCTCTGGGCAGGGTTTTGCCCTGCTTCCAGGCGGGATTCGAGGCGTCGAACCCTCCCCGGTCCACCCACACCCAGCCATCGGTGCCCACCCACTTCACGCCCGTCTTGATGTCGGGATAGCCGCCGGCAATGGTCATGGTGATGCCCTGCGGATACTTCAACTCAAACCGGTATTTGGGCGCCGTGTTCCATACCGCGGTGGCCGGCGGCAGGTCGCCGCTGCCCTCCACTTCATACGGTCCGGAGTTGTCGAAATCCAGGCCCCAGTGGGCGATGTCGCAATGGTGGCCGATCCAGTCCAGCAGCTCTCCGGCGCCGGTGTTGTAATTCCACCGCCACGATTTATGCGAGCGCGCCCGGATGTAGGGCTCCATGCGCGATGGCCCGACCCAGGTGTTGTAATCCAGCTCCGGCGGCGGCTCGGTAACCAGCAGATCCCAGGCCTTGGTGCCGGGAACTACCTGCTCCAGGCTCGCCACGTTGACTCCCGCGGCGGCGAGTTTCGCCAACGCCTGCTTCTGCACGTCGTCGAAATCGGAGTTGCCGCCCGGCAGCCCCACCTCAACGTGCGTCACAGTGCCGATCAGCCCGTTGCGGACGATCTCGGCGGCTTTATGAAAGGGCGCAACCGAGCGCTGCCATGAGCCCATCTGCCAGATAACGCGGTTCTGCTCCACCGCGCGCACAATGGACTGCTGCTCGGCGATGGTATGCGCCAGCGGCTTTTCGCCGTAGATGTCTTTGCGGCGGCGCGCGGCCTCAGTGGCCACGATCTCATGCCAGTGATCGGGCACGGCAATCATCACGGCGTCGATGTCTTCGCGCGCGAGCAGCTCGCGATAATCGTGGTAACCTTTACAATCCTGCGTGCCGTAGTTGTCGTTGACCATCTTGAGCGCGGCCCGCAGATGATTGGCGTCGATGTCGCAAGCCGCCACCACCTGGCAATCTTCCGACGCCAAAAAGGCCTCCGTATTGCCCGGCCCCTGCCAGCCCATGCCGATCACGCCCAGATTGATGCGGTTGTTGGCCGACCCTCCCGAGCTTTGCAGGGCGTAGGCGGGCGTCACCGCGGGCAGGATGGCCGCCGCTCCGGCAGCCTTGAGGAAATGGCGGCGATTCAACGAGCCAGGCCGCAGTGCGTCTTCAGAACCAGTCTGTCTGGACATGATCCACTTGGATATCACCTTCCCCCGTGCAGTGGCAAGGGCGCGGGTCACGGTTGCGAAGAGCGCACGAAGCAGCCGTTCTTAACTTGTGCGCCGATCAAGCAGCCTGAGGCGGCCCAGGGACGTCTTGCTGAGTGTCCTTACGCAAATTGTCATTGCGAATTCGGCCTTGCGCCTGTTAACATCTTGCCGAATTCAGTCCACACTTTGACAGGTATTCATGCACAAGATTTCAATTGCGATCTTCGCTTTTTCGATTGCCCTGACATCTGGTGCCCAAGGAGGAACTCCCATGACGATTGAAATCACAACGACGATGGCAATCGATGTCGATGGCGCGCCGAATGCCTATGGGCCGAGAGGCAAACCGACGCTCGATTATGAACTGAACGCTCACGAAGGGGCCACGGCAACGGGCAAAATCGTAGGCTATTTGACAAAGGACGGTCACGTTCCTGAAATACAGGGAGACAATGATCCCTTTCCCGGATTTTACATCTCAACGACCGGGTTTTATGACAAAGACAATTCCAACACGCTCGATCCCAAGCGCTATCTCGATGCCTCCAGGGTCAACTACGTTGTTCTGGGATCGGCTGCAAAGAAAGCAGGCGCGGCATTGGGGGATCTTGTTGCAGTCTATAGTATGAAGACTCACAAGAGCGTATACGGAATCGTGGGCGATTCAGGAAACTCTTCCGGGGCCGAAGGCTCACTCGCGCTGCTGCAAGCGCTTGGTTATCCCGTCACGAGCGGAAAGACGGGCGGAGTGGAAGAAAAGGAGATTATTGTTCGATACTTTCCTGGCTCAAATCCGAAGCATCGCTTCTACGGGTCCCAGGCGCAGATTGACGCCCAGGCCAAAATGCTCAGGTTGAGCAAGGAGTTTCCAGCAAGCAAGTAAATCCGACATCGTTTCAACGCCCAAGGTTTCCTGGATTCCGATCGCTCTTTGCGTGCACACGTATGCCTGCAGATAAAGCGCAATAGCTGTCGGTTGGAATGTGGGTTGGGTTTTTCGGTCCAAGTGACCTTAAATTATAGATTTCCATGGTGGGCGCTGCAGGATTCGAACCTGCGACTTCCACCGTGTGAAGGTGGCACTCTACCGCTGAGTTAAGCGCCCGGAAGGTGAGCTGCAAAAGGACTCGCCGCACGGGCCATCCCATGGGTTAGAGTAACACCAGCAGGGCTTTAGGGCCAAGCCCACGGGCGTCACTTCCCCCGGTAAGCCACAGCCCGGCGTTTGAACCCTTTGGGACGGCAAGACCGGATGCGCTGGACAATCGGACCGATCGAACCTGGCGGCGACTTCCCTCCCGACGGCGAGGCGGCGCTGAGCCCTGTGCCGGGTTTCGGGGTGCCGGGCCTTGGCGGGGCGGGGTTTGGGACTTCAGGGCACGGGGTTTCGCGGCATGGAGCAGCGGGCGGAGCGGCTGGTTTCGGCTCCGCATCCAAGCCTTCGGAGGCAAAGCAGGCGGTGATGAGCTCGGGAGCGCACAAATTCGGGCCAAAAGGAGCCGTTTCGGGGGAAAAATCCACCACGGAAGACGAGGATTTGCCGCAACCTTCGGCGGGCGACGGGGTTGAAGAGGATATGGCAACCCTGGTGCTGGACAACTCGGCCGTAGGCCTGGGGTCAGGCCTGCGGCAGGGTGCAACCCGCCAATCCTCGGCAGGCGCATGGGAAAAGACGCCCGGCGGCGTTCCCGATCCGGCCAGCGACGCGGCCGTGATGCTGCGCGTGGCCCAGGGCGACGAGGCCGGGTTCAACTACCTGGTGCAGAAATATCACCGGGCCATGATTCACTTCCTGTTCCGGATGGTGCGCAACCAGGCGGTTGCCGAAGAGCTGGCGCAGGAGGTTTTTCTCCGCGTCTACCGCTCGCGGGAGAGCTACCGGGCCGAGGCCAAGTTTACGACGTGGCTTTACCGGATCGCCACCAACCTGGCGGTGAACCACGCGCGCGACACCCGGCATGAGCGGGCGGCGCAGACGCTTTACCTGGACGCGCCGGACGAAGAGACAGGCACCACGCCCGATGTGGCCGACGACGAGCCCAGCGTGGAGCAGCGGCTGATGCGCGACGAGCGCATGGCGGCTATCCGTGCGCACGTGATGGAGCTGCCGGAGCGGCAGCGCATGGCGGTGCTGATGCACAAGTACCAGGGCATGGATTACCGGCAGATCGGAGAGGTGCTGAAGCTGAGCGAGTCGGCGACCAAGTCGCTCTTGTTTCGCGCCTATCAGACGCTGCGCGACAAGCTGAAGGAATTTGTTTGACGAGATTTGTTTGACGACGGGCCCGCAGTGGCGGGCAGTTGGGGGGGAGCGATGGAAACGACGATGACCAATTGCACCGGAATGGAATCGAAGCTGGCGGACCTGCTGCTCGATCCGGAGTCGGCGCCGTTGACGGTGGTGAATCACGTAGAGCAGTGCGACCGCTGCCGCGGCGAGCTCGACGGGCTGCGCGCGGCCATGAACCTGATGGACGCGTGGGAAGCGCCGGAGCCCAGCCCCTACTTCCTGAGCAAGCTGGACGTGCGTATGCGCGAGGAACGGCAGGCGGCGCCGGCAGGCTGGATTGCCCGGCTGCGCGCGCGGTTCATTTATGGGCCGTCGCTGCACACGCGTCCGCTGGCTGCCATGGCGCTGGCGGTGACGCTGCTGCTGGGCGGCGGGGCGTACATTGGCCTGAACCTGGAAGAGCCGCAGAAGCCGGTGGTGGATGCGGCCGTGGTGCACGATCTGCAGTTGATGGACAGCAACGCCCAGCTGCTGGACAAGCTGGAAGCGCTATCGAGCAACGGGGATAATGGCGAGTAACGGCTCTCGGCTTTCCGATCGGAAAGCCGAGAGCCTTGCGGCGGAACTCCGGCCCTTGGGGAAGCCGAGAGTCATGCGGCGGAAGTCCGGGCCTTGGAAGGGCACGACTTCAGTCGTGCCGTAAAGCCCAGGAAACAACGCGGCTTTAGCCGCTGAGGGATGATTTTTTCACGACAGAGTGGATGAAGGCCATGAGCACGGGACACAAGGCGAGCGGGGCGAAGGGTGCGGCAGTGGCCGCGCTGGCGCTCGTGCTATGCCTGCCGGCGGCCTGGGGACGCGGGCAGCACAGCAGTCCTGCGCCACGTCCGGCCCCGCACTCGCAGCCCGCGGCTCGGCCGCAGTCCGCGCCAAGGGCGCAAAATCAGAGCCGGCCCCCGCAGCAGAGACCGCAGTCGGCGCCGCAGAACTATCCCGCGCAGCGGCCCATGCCGAATTATCCGACGGTGGGTCCGCGGCCCGGCTATCCGAGCTATCCGAATCCAGCCGCGCGGCCAGGGGGGTATCCCGGCGTTTATCCTGCCCGTCCAAATGTGCAGAGTCCCGGCGCTGCGCCTCCGGGGCACCTGGGCGCATGGCTCAATGACCACCGTTCCCTGCCCCCGCAGGATCAGGAGCGGATGCTGCGCGCCGATCCCAGCTTTAACCGGCTGCCACAGGGCGACCAGCAGCGGCTGCTGCAGCAGTTACACCAGGTAAACCAGATGCCTGAGGACCAGCGCGCCCGGCGCCTGGAGCGCAACGAGATGCTGGAGCGGCTGTCTCCGCAGGACCGCATGCAGGCCAACCAGGCCATGCACACATGGGCTGCACTGCCTTCGGAGCGGCAGACCATGATGAAGCGGGCGTTCCAGGACCTGCGCGCGGTGCCGCTCGATCAGCGGGAGACGGTGCTGAATTCGGCCCGGTACCAGAACGCGTTTTCGCCGCAGGAGCGGGGAATCCTGTCTGACCTGCTGCGCGTGGAACCCTACGAGCCGGCTCGGTAATGCGGCTGAGAATCTTTCCGATACAAAGGATGGAATCAGCGATCCCAGGTCCGAGAATCCGGACCTGGGGCACCCATTTTCCATGCCGAAACAGGCTTTCGTGATTCAGGTTTTCTGCATGGGCCGCATCACTTCGTCAGCTCCAGAGTGGCGCGCAGGCGGATGTCGCGCGACGATGCGCCAACCTGGATTTCGAATTTGCCGGGATCGGCGGCCCAGGCTGCCGTCGCGGGGTTCCAGTAAGAAAGCGCGGCGCGGTCCAGCGTGAAGTCTACAGTCTTGCTCTCGCCGGGCTTGAGTTCTGCGCGGGCAAAGCCTTTCAGCTCGCGCTCGGGGCGGTCGATTTTGGCGTGGCCGTCGTGCACGTAGAGTTGGACGACTTCAGCGCCGGCTCGGTGGCCGCTGTTCTTCACGGTCAGGCTGACGTGGATGGGCTGATTTCCCGACGTCCTGCCGGGAGCGATCTTCAGGCCGCTGTATTCAAACGACGTATAGCTCAGCCCGAAGCCGAATGGGATTTGCGGCTCGACATTCTTCGTATCGTAATAGCGATAGCCAACGTAGATGCCCTCCGCGTAATCGACTACAAGATTTTCGCCGGGATAGTGGCCGTAGGCGGGTGAGTCTTCCCACTTTTTCGGCAGCGAGACCGGCAGTTTCCCCGACGGATTGGCGTCGCCAAAGAGAATCGCTGCCAGCGCGTGGCCGGCCTCCTGCCCGCCATACCACATATCGATGAGGGCCGGCGTCTGCGCGATCCACTTCGTCATGGTAACGGGGTCGCCGGTGTTGAGCACCACGATGGTGCGTGGATTGGCACGCTCCACGGCCTCGATCAACTCATCCTGTCCGGCCGGCAGGTCCATGGTCTTCACGTCGAAGCCCTCGCCCTCGAGGCCCCGATAACGGCCCACAACGACGACGGCGACGTCGGCTTGCGTTGCCGCTTCAGTAGCGGCTTTCAGCATCTTCGCCCTGGCATCGGGCGAGTCCAGCTCAGCATTCTCGCCCTCCATCCCCACACCCATCTCGTAGCGAACATGCACATCGCTTCCGGCGCGGTCGCGGATGCCGTCAAGCGGCGCGATCGCATAGGTGGGCCGCACCAGCGAGCTGCCTCCGCCGCCGGTGCGGGCCACGGCGGCGTTCGGCCCGATCACAGCGATCGAGTGGATCTTCGCGGCATCGAGCGGCAGCAGCGAGCCTTCGTTCTTGAGCAGCACAATGCCCTCGGTCGCGCCCTGGCGCGCCACCGCCTGCTGCTCCGGCGTGTCCACCGCGCCGCCTGCCGTGTGTGGATGATCGAAGATGCCGCTCAGGAAAATCACGCGCAGAATCCGGCCGACATTGTCATCGATCGTGCCCTGGGTGATGTGCCCGGCCCTCACCTCGGCCAGCACCCTATCCGCGGTGAGCCAGCCGTCGCCGTTGCCCGATTCAACGGTGTGCGGGTTCGCCATCCACGTCACCATCGGCGGGCCGCCCGGCATCTCCAGATCCATGCCGGCGTTCACTGTCGGCGCAGTGGAATAGGTGCTGCCCCAGTCGGAGATCACAAATCCCTTGAAGCCGAACTCCCGCTGCAAAATGTCGTGCAATAGTGGCGCGTTCTCGCCGGCGTGGACGCCGTTGATCTTGTTGTAGGCCGACATCACGTTCCATACTCCGCCCTCCTCGACGGCGGCCTTGAAGGCGGGCAGATAGATCTCATGCAGCGCGCGCTCGCTGATGTGCGCGTCGATGCGGTGCCGCTCGAACTCCTCGTTATTGGCGGCGAAGTGCTTCACCGAGGGGATCACGCCCTCGCTCTGCACGCCGCGAATGTAGGCCACGCCCATGCGCCCGGAAAGATACGGGTCTTCGCCGTAGCCCTCGAAGTTGCGCCCCCAGAGCGGCACTCGGTTGATGTTGACGGTAGGCCCGAGGATCATGTCGCGGCCCAGAGCCTTCACCTCCTGGCCGATGGCCTGGCCCTCGCGCTGGACCAGATCGGTGTCCCAGGTGGCGGCCATGCACACGCCCGATGGGAATGACGTGGCCAGCACCCTGACCTGCGCGTTGGCTGCGCTGGTGATGGCCGAACTGCCCGCCCACGAACGCACGCCCATGGGTCCGTCGGCCATGCGGATGGCCGGAATGCCGAGCCGCTCGATGGGCGCCGACTCCATCCACCCGGAGCCGGAGAGCATGGCGGCTTTTTCTTCGGGCGTCATGCGGCCAAGCAGGTCCGCCACACGCTTTTCAACGGGGAGGCCGGCGTTTTTGTACGGCGCATCGGCCGGAACCGGCGTCTGGGCCTGGAAGCCGGCTGCGGCGCTGAGGAGCAGGGAGGTGGCGAACAAAAGGACACGGCGCATGACGAGACTCCTGAGACGGGATGCTGGCTCTGTTCCGCTTCGGTTGCGAGGGCAATGGTAGCGGATGAGCGCGGCCCGCAACAACAGATCGGCGCGCCTCGTGCGTCCGGGAGCCGGGAATTATGCGCCAACTTGCCAACCCGCAATCCCGCGAAGCGGCGCCAACTTGCCTCATTCCTCAACATCTTCCACCGCCGTTTCCGTGTTCAATCTGCGAACAAGCCGGCACAGAATTTACGGGCGGCACAAATTCGAGGGAGAGTCAGAAGCGCACGTCGCGGTAGAAGATGCAGTTCCTTTCCACGTACCAGCTCACAGCAAAGAGAACGGCCATGACGCCTGCGGCGGAGAAGAACAATTGAACGGGCAGCGTGGCGGCTAGGCGCGGCCGGCCTGCGACGCCGGGCGCGGCATCGCGGAAGACCACCCCGCTTACGAGCGCGAAACCGCCGGCCAGCGTCAGCACCACGAGCGAGTCGCAGATCTTCTGTTCGAGGTCGCTTTCGGGGATGAGAAACGCAGTCGCAAAAACGGCATAGAGGGACAGTATGCATAGGGCGAGGGTGACCGGTTTGGCCAGTTCGCGAAGCATGGTGGGTGCGCCGCCGCGACACCATTTTACCGAGTCCGGCGGCGCGAGGAAAGCCTCGACGAAAAACGCGCCATGCGGCGCCGTGGAAGAACACGTTGAGGCCGACGCCTTCCCTGTTCCTCATACGTGTAAGCGGTGGATGCGCGCCGGCTTGCGATCGGGCGCTACAGTACAATGAAAGATGGGCCAAGGCCAATCTTTTTTGCGCCGCGAGCGCAATCGGAGCAAGGAGTTACAACGTTATGGCGATTCCCGCCACACAGATGCGTCCCGGCATGATCATCAAGCACAACGACCAGCTGCACTCGGTCTTCAAGGTGGAGCACCGCACGCCCGGCAACCTGCGCGCGTTTATCCAGGCCAAGCTGCGCAACCTCAAGTCGGGCGCCATGTTCGAGCACCGGTTCCGCTCCGGCGACGCTATTGAGAAGGTAGTGGTGGACGAGGTTTCAATGGAGTTCTTGTACGCCGATGGCGACGATTACTACTTCATGAATCCGGTGGACTATGAGCAGACGGTGCTGAAGGGCTCCACGCTCGGCGACACGGTCGAGTACCTGACCCCGAATCTGCAGATCAAAGTCAGCTACCACGACGGCCAGGCCGTGGGCATTGATCTGCCCACCTTTGTGGAGCTCACGGTATTAGAGACTGAGCCAGGCCTCAAATCGGCAACCGCATCGAGCGTAACCAAGCCAGCCAAGACCGAGACCGGCCTGGTTGTCCAGGTGCCGTCCTTCATCAACGAGGGCGAAAAGATCCGCGTGGACACCAGCGAGGGCACTTATATGAGCCGGGCGTAAGAGAATGGGCTATGAACCGCAGCGATTTTCAGAGACTCGCCGGGTTGCGGCTGAACGAAGCGCGAGCTTTGCTCGACGCCGGACTTCCCGACGGCGCATACTATTTGGGAGGATATGCCGTGGAGTGCGCTCTGAAAGCTTGCATTGCACGAAGAACGCAGGAGCATGATTTTCCAGACAAGAGACTCGTGGAAAAGAGCTACACCCACGACGTGGAGAGGCTCATCGAAGCAGCGGGGCTTGCGGACTCCCTGAAGGGTGCATTGGCGCAAAACCTGGGGCTGAAACTAAACTGGGAAACTTTTCGACAATGGTCAGAGCAGAGCCGGTATGAATCGAATTCAAGCCAGGACGCGAGAGATCTGCTGAATGCGATCGAAGATCGGGCGGGAGGATTGCTCTCATGGATACAGCTGCACTGGTAAATTTCGACATTGAAAACGGCGAGAAAGTTATTGAAGCGCTCGATCGGGACGGAAAGGCTCCGACAGTGGCGCTCTGGGCCAAGCTGCCGGACTACGAGAATTGGAGACTTGTTATTGCCTCGAACCGCCTTGATCAATCGTCTTCGCGCGCTGGCTATATGGAGATCAACTCAGCACTTGAGAAGGCGGGCATATCGATACATAGAGAGCCGTCAATTCTCTTGAGATCAATGGACAATCCCTTCATCAAGGCATTGCGGCGCGTGTTCGCACCTGCGGCGGACACTTATGGCATGCGCCTGGGTGGCCAAAGGTTCGGCGACAAGTATCTCGAGGATGCGTTTGTCTACCGCATCCGCTGAGGTGGTTTGAAAATGTCCGTGAATAAAATGGATTTGCTCGCAGATTCCGCATGACCGTTCCGCCGATGGACGCAAATCGCAGCATCGTTCAAAGTTGGTCCGAGGCAAGCCGGTACGATCGAAAGACTGTTCTGGAAGCAACAGATCTGCTCCTTGCAGTCGAGAATCAGGCAGGAGGATTACTCCCATGAGTACGCCAACATTGGTAATTTTCGATATCGAGAACGGAGAAAGAGTGGTGGAGGCCCTCGACAAAGTGGGTAAGCCCCTAAACGTCGCTATATGGGCCAAGCTGCCGGATTACGAAGATTGGAGATTGGTCATCGCTTCCGACCGGCTTGATCAATCATCTGAATTCTCTGGATATTCAGAGATCAACGAGACAATCCGCAAAGCCGAAATCCCCATGCACAGGCAGCCGACAATCTTCTTGCGGCCGATGGACAATCCCATGATTCAGGCTCTGTGAAGCGCCTATGCCTCCATGAGCGATAACTACGGGATGCGCATTGGGAGCCAAATGTTTGGCGATAAATATCTGGAGGATGCCGTCGTCTATCGCATTCGCTGAGCGCCGTTCAGAATTCCCCTTCGGGCAGCTTCACCAGCCTCACTCCCAGCAGTGCATCGACAGTGTGCACCGCGTCCAGTACCGCAGCCGCCACTGCCTGCACCGGCGTCACCACCACCGCATTGGATTTCCTCTCAGCGTACACCGCATCGCCGGAGTAAACGGCCGTCACAGTGCTCTTGGCGTTGAGCGTGATCTTCAGGGTGGCTACGCCGCTCTTCAGCTCGACCGGGCTCCCGGTGGCCACGCCTCCCAGGTAAAAGGTCACAGTGCCCGCCGGGACTGCTCCCGTGCCGCTGGCGGTTGCCGTCAGCGTAAACTCCGCGCCAACCACCGGCGAAGTTGTTGACGCCTTCAAGGTCAGCGTTGGAGCCAGCTTTGTCTCTGTGCCGCTCACCGCAATCTGTTGCTGGGCGGCTGCCTGGTTGAGCGTGTTGGTGGTGAGCGTCACGCTCTCGTTCAGCGCCACGGATGTGCTGGTCCCGCCGATTGCAACCGGCGAAAATGCGATGATCAGCGTGCAGCTGCCGCCGCCGGCCGCCAGCTCGGTGGAGGCGGTGCAACTGGAGCCGTCGTCGCGGAAGTCCGCCGGATAGGTGAGCTTGGAAAACCTGAGCGGCGCATTGCCTGAGTTCTGCACGGTCACGGTCCGCGGGCTGTCCGCGCTGGTTGACCCTCCGGCCGTAGCGGCAAAGGCCAGCGCCGGCGGATCGGCAAAATCCAGCTTCACCACCTGGTTATTGCTTTCATCGGTAACATAGATGTTCCCGTTCCCGTCCACCGCCACGCCCTTGGAACCGTCGAAACCGCTCGCCAGGGTACGGACCGTGGCGTAGCCCTCCGCCGCCGGAAGCTCCAGCAGGCTGCCTTCGTTGGCAACGAACAGATCCCCGCCTCCATCCACTGCCACTCCCCATGCCTGGCTGATGCTGCCGCCCAGGTTCTTGACGGTGGCGTAGCCGTCCGCCGCCAGGACTTCCTCCACGCCCCTGCCGGGGTAGGCGCCCGATGCGAGGAAGAGATTCCCGTTCGCGTCCAACGCCACGCCGGTGCCATCGAGAGACAGCCCGCTGCCGATGGCGTTGACCGTGGTATAGCCGCTCACCGCCAGCGCCTCCTGCAGGTAGGCGTCGGACGAGGTCACGAAGACGTTCCCGCCGCCGTCCACCGCTACGCTGTCGGCTAATGGGATGCCGCGGGCGAATTCAGCGGTGTAGCCGCCCGCCGCCATCACCTCGAGCAACTGCCATTCGTTATCTGCGACAAAGACGTTTCCGCTCCCGTCCAATGCCACGCCTGTAGGGTGCTTGAAGGCAACGCCCAGGGGCTTGATCGTGGCGTAGCCGCCCGCTGCCGGCATCTCGCTCGCCAGACTGTATCCGTTATCGCAACCCACGAAGACATTCTCGTCCGCGTCCACCGCCACGCTGTCTGGGAATTGAAGCCCGAAGCTCAGCGTCTTGACGCACTTGCAATCCGCCGCGATCTCGAACACCGCATTGAAGCCGTAGTCGGCGACAAAGACGTTTCCGCTCCCGTCCACCGCCACGCCAGTGGGAGCGCTGTAGCCGCTGCCCAGGACTTTGACCGTGCTGTAGCCGCCCGCCGCCGGAATCTCATCCACCCGACCGAAATCGTCGCCGACGAAGACGTTCCCAGTCCCGTCCACCGCCGCGCTAAGGACCGTGCCGA
>Ga0302324_100005051_pt1 | contig 28949 bp, 26 predicted proteins | sample Palsa_T0_1_FD_201949 | JGI IMG/M metagenome (GOLD analysis project Ga0302324, IMG submission 201949) | Peat permafrost microbial communities from Stordalen Mire near Abisko, Sweden - Palsa_T0_1 | ecosystem: Environmental > Terrestrial > Soil > Palsa > Peat permafrost | place: Sweden: Abisko...
AGCGGGACCGGGCTGAGGTCGGTCGCGGCGAAGCGGAAGCGGCGGGCCAGGGTCGCCAGCAGCAGCACCCCTTCGGTCCAGGCGAAGCCCTCGCCGATGCAGATCCGGGTCCCGCCGCCGAGCGGGAAGTAGGCGTAGCGCGGCAGATTGGCCGTCTCGCCGTTCGACCAGCGCTCGGGCCGGAACGCCTCGGGTTCCTTCCAATAGCGCGGGTTGCGGTGGGTGATGAACGGCGAGACGAAGAGGACCGAGCCCGGCGGGACGTCCCAGCCGCCGATCTGCAGCGGCCGCAGCGCGCGCCGGCCGATCAGCCAGGCCGGCGGACGCAGCCGCATCGACTCGGCGATGACGTCGTGGGCGAAGCGCAGCTGCGGGACGTCGGCGGGGACCGGGTCGCGGTCGCCCAGGACCTGGTCGAGCTCGGCATGCAGCCGGGCCTCGACCTCCGGCGCGCGAGCCAGCGCGTCCCAGGCCCAGGTCAGCGCGTTGGCGGTCGTCTCGTGGCCGGCCAGCAGCAGCGTGAGCGCCTCGTCCCGGACCAGGTTGTCGGGCATGCGCTGCCCGTGCTCGTCCTCGGAGGTCAACAGGATCGAGAGCAGGTCGCCCCGGTCGACGTTCTCGGCCCGCCGTTGGGCGATCACCTTGGCGATCACCGCGTCCAACTCGGCCCGGGCCGCCCGGAAGCGCCGAGTAGCGGGGTGCCAGGTCAGGTGGTCGAGCAGCTCGCCGAAGGCCGAGAGCGAGGTCGGGAAGAGTTCGAGGACCTCGGTCAGCGCGTGGCCGATCGTGTCGGCGTCGTCGTCGACGTCGACCGAGAAGAGTGTCGCCGCGGCGATCCGCAAGGTCAGCCGGTTCATCAGCCCGTCGACGGCGACCGTCTCGCCGTCGTGCAGCTGGTCGGCCAGCGCCCGCGTCGCGGAGATCATCGTCGCCGCGTAGCCGGCGATCCGCTCGCGATGGAAGGCCGGCTGCACGAGGCGCCGCTGGTGCAGGTGGAGCGGCTCGGTGCTGGTCAGCAGCCCCTCGCCGAGCAGGCGGCGCATCCGTTGGATGCCGCGGCCTTTGGCGACCTCGTTGCTGTTGGCGGTCAAGATCTGCTCGACCGCGAGGGCGTCGTCGAACAACCACCAGCGCGCTCGCGGCATCCGCCAGGAGCTGATCGGTCCGTACTCCCGGCTGGCGTGCTCGAGGAACGCCGGAACGCGCCCGAGGTCACCCCGCAGCGTCCCCAGCTGCGAGAGCGCGTAGAGCATCGAGGGCCCGGGCGGGACGGCGGCGTCGGTCGGGTTGGTCATCGCCTCCCCAGCATACCGCAACCGGTCGGCCGAGTGACGCCGACCGCTTGGCCCGCTCGCCGGGGAGGGGCGCGGTCGCGACCTGCGAACCGGCTTGTGTTTTGGAGAAACGCCGCGTCGTCATCACGGGGCTGGGCGCGGTGACGCCGCTCGGCAACTCGTACCCAGCCTTCTGGGAGGCCTTGGTCGCGGCGCGCAGTGGAGCCGGCCCGATCACCCGCTTCGACGCGCACATGCTGCCGACGCGGGTGGCGGCCGAGGTGCGCGACTTCGACCCCGACACGCTGTTCGGCCGCCGCGACGCGCGCCGCATGGACCGCTACACCCAGTTCGCGCTGGTCGCCGCCCGGGAGGCGATGGCCGACGCGCGCTTCCCGGACGACCCCGACGTGCGCGCGCGGACCGGCTCGATCATCGCGACCGGGATCGGTGGGATCATCACCGTCGAGGACACCGTCCGCGCCGTCGCCCCCGAAGAGAAGTGGGACCGCATCTCGCCGTTCTTCGTCCCGATGCTGATGGCCAACGCCGCCTCGGCGCAGGTCTCGATGACCTTCGGACTGCGCGGCCCGGTCTTCGCCATCGCCAGCGCGTGCGCCAGCGGCAACGACGCGTTCGCCGTCGCTTACGACAAGATCGTCCTCGGCGAGGCGATCGCGGTCGTCACCGGCGGCAGCGAGGCGACGGTGATCCCGACCGCGATGGGCGGCTTCTGCACGATGAAGGCGATGTCGACGCGCAACGACGAGCCGCAGCGTGCGTCGCGGCCGTTCGACGCCGACCGCGACGGGTTCGTGCTCGGCGAGGGTGCCGGTGTTCTGGTGCTCGAGGACCGCGACTTCGCGCTCGAGCGTGGGGCGCACATCTACGCCGAGCTGCTCGGCTACGGGCAGTCTGCCGACGCGTACCACATCGCGCAACCCGATCCCGAGTCGCAGGGCGTGATCTTGGCGATGGAGCGCGCGCTGCTGCGCAGCGGCGTCGCGCCCGACGAGGTCGGCTACGTCAACGCACACGGCACCTCGACCCCGCTCGGCGACGCCGCCGAATCGCAGGCGATCGAACGCGTCTTCGGCGATCACGCGCTCAACGGCCTAGCCGTCTCGTCGACCAAGTCGATGCACGGCCATCTGCTCGGCGCCGCCGGCGCGATCGAAGGGATCGCGACCGTGCTCGCGCTGCAGAGCGGGATCATCCCGCCGACGATCAACTACGAGACGCCCGACCCGCTCTGCCGCCTCGACTACGTCCCCAACGTCGCCCGCCGCGCCCCCGACCTGCGGGTCGCGATGTCCAACGGCTTCGGCTTCGGCGGCCACAACGCCAGCGTCGTGTTTGCGAAACATAGCTAGCATGCCGGGAGAAAAAAGGCGGGCGCGGTTGCGGACGGTGCTCAAGAGCGTGGGGGTGAGCGAGGCGAACGCGGCGGCGATCGAGGCGGCGTTCGTGCATTCCAGCGCGGCCAAGGAACGGTCGCTGGTTTCGAACGAGCGGTTGGAGTTCTTCGGCGACGCGATCCTCGGCTTCGTCACCTCGCGCTGGCTGATGGCGAAGTATCCCGACGCCAGCGAGGGAGCCCTGACGCGGCGCAAGGCGACGCTGGTCAGTGGGGTGGCCTGCGCCGAGACGGCGCGCCGGCTGGGTTTCGGCGAGCTGGTCGTGCTGGGTACCGGGATGGAGCGCACCGGCGCTAACGAGACGATCCTGGCCGACACCTTCGAGGCGTTCCTGGCCGCGCTCTACAAGGTCACCGATCTCGACGTCACGACCCGTTTCCTCGAGAAGGAGCACCTGGGCCCGATCGATCGCAATCACGTCGACGAGCGCGACGCGAAGACCGACCTGCAAGAGTACACCCAGGCCGTGCTGCGCTCGACGCCGCTCTACTTCGAGCGCGCCGAAGGGCCGCCCAACGACCGTCGCTTCACCTCGCAGGTTCGCGTGGGCGACGAGATCCTGGGCGAAGGGATCGGACCCTCGAAGAAGAGCGCGCAGCAGAGCGCGGCGGCGATGGCGCTGGGCACCCTGCGCGCGCGGCAGCCTGAGGCTTCGGCGCCGACGGCGTCGAAAGACGACGGCCGGGTCATCGCGCTCGACAAGCGGCGGCGGCCTCGTTCTCCTCGTACGCCCGACCGCGGAGCGCCGATCTAGCGCATGCGCCTGGAATCCCTCAGAGTTTTCGGCTTCAAGACGTTCGCCGAGGCCACCACGCTCGACTTCGCCGACGGGCCGATCGCCGTCGTCGGCCCCAACGGTTCGGGCAAGTCGAACTTGGTCGACGCGATCCGCTGGGTGCTCGGCGAGCAGTCGACCCGTTCGCTGCGCTCGCAGAAGATGGAAGACGTCATCTTCGCCGGCAACAACGTGCGCAAGCCGCTGGGGATGGTCGAGGTCTCGCTGACCTTCGACAACCGCGAGCGCCGGCTGCCGCTGGACTACAACGAAGTCCAGATCACCCGCCGCGCCTACCGGGTCGGCGAGTCGGAGTTCTACATCAATCGCGAGCCGGTTCGGCTGCGCGACGTTCACGAGCTGTTGATGGGGACGGGCCTGGGGCCGGGCTCGTACGCGATCGTTTCGCAGGGCCAGATCGACGCGATCCTCTCCTCGAAGCCGACCGAACGGCGCGCGCTGTTCGAGGAGACGGCCGGGATCGGCAAGTTTTTGGCGCGCAAGCACGAGGCGCTGCGGCGGCTCGAGGCGACCGAGCAGAACGCGATTCGGGTCAACGATCTGATCGCCGAGCTGGAACGCCGCGCACCCGAGCTCGACACGCAGGTGCGGCGCGCCAAACGCTTCCGCCGAGTCACCGCGCGGCTGCGCGACCTCGAGATCCTGGCCTTCTTGCGCGCCGCCGCGTCGCGCCGGGCGGAGCGCGAACGGGTCGCGGCCGAGCTGGCCGGGCACGAGGACGCGCGCGCCGCGGCGGCCGCCCGGGCGGCGCAGTTCGGCGCGCAGGCCGCGGTGCTGCGCGAGGCGCTCTACACGCTCGAGCTCGAGCTCGACGGTCACCGCGCCGCCGCGCAGGGCGCCCGGGCCGAGCTGGCACGGCTCGAGGCCGAGCTGGCTGCCGCCGTCGCGCGCCGCGACGGCCTCGAAGGTCAGTCGTCGGCCTCGATCGCCGACCGCGACCGGGTCGAGTCCGAGCGCGAGTCGCTGCGCGAGCAGATCGCCGGGCTGGAGCTGCGGCTGGCGCCCCTGACCGCCCAAACCGAGGGCACCCACCAGCGCGAGCTGGAAGCGGCGGCGGCCGTCGCCGAGGCGCGCGGCGCGCTCGACGCGATCTATCAAGAGCTACGGGCGGTCGAAGCGCTGGCCGCCGAACGCGCGGCGAGCGCCGCCGAGCGGCGCGCCCAAATCCAGAGCGCGCGCAGCGAGATCGAACGCCTCGAGCGCGAGCGGATCGCGGCGCTGGCCGAGCGCGACGCGCACGCCCGCGCGGCGGCCGAGGCGCGCAAGCGCCACGGCGAGCGCGAGGTGCTGATCGCCCGGTATGAAGCCGAAGCCGCCGCCGGGCACGAGCGCGCGCGCGTCGCGCGCGAGCGCGGCGAGTCGGCCGCGGCGCAGGTCGCCGCCGCCGAGGGCCGGCGCCGCGAGCTGGCCGCCGAGCTGGCCGGCGCCGAGTCGCGGCTGCACACGATCGAGGAGCTCGAAGCGACGCTCGAAGGGCACGCCCACGGGACGCGCGCCGTGGTCGAGGCGGCGCAGCGCGGGCAATTGCACGGACTGCACGGCGTCGTGTCCAACTTGATCTCGACCGACGAGCGGTACGCGCGCGCACTCGACGTCGCCTTCGGCGCCGGGCTCTCGAACATCGTCGCCGAGCGCTCCGAGGACGCCGAGGCGGCCGTCGCCTTCCTGCGCGAGCGCGAGTCCGGTCGCGCGACCTTCCTCCCGCTCGACACGCTCGAGCAGCGCGAAGGCCGTCAGCTCGGCGCGCTAGCCGGCCGCGAGGGCGTGATCGGCTACGCGCACACGCTGGTCCGCGCGGAGGCGCGCTATCGCGGGATCGTCGCCTACCTGGTCGGTCGGGTGCTGGTGGTCGACGAATTGAGCACCGGGATCCGCCTGGTCCGCGGCGAGGGCTTCCGCGACTCGATCGTCACCCTCGAGGGCGACCAGATCCAGGGCGGCGGCGCGATCACCGGTGGCCGCTTCCGCAAGGAGCGTTCGCTCTTGGCCCGGCGCGCGCAAGCCGAGACGCTCAAGGAACAGATCCCGCAACTGCGCGCGCAGCTCGACGCCGTCGTGCACGACGGTGCGGCGGCGCAGGCCGCGCTCGCCGCCGCGGCGGCCGAGCGCGAGGAGGCGACGCAGGTGGCCGGCGTGGCCGAGCTCGCGCTGCGCGACGTGCGCACGCAACTGCAGGCGCTGGTCGCCGAGATCGAGCGCCTCGACACGGCGCTGGCAGCGGCCGATGCGCATGCCCTCGCCGCGACGGCGCAGCGCGAAGACGTTCATGCTCGGCTGCACGCGCTCGAGCGCGTCGCCGACGACCACGTCGATCTCTCCGAGCAGCGCGGTGCGCTCGAGGCGGCGCTGGCGCAGGCCCGCGAGCGGATCGCCACCGTCGAGGCCGCGCAGGTCACGATCGTCGCGGCCGGGAGCGGGCTGCGCGAGCAGATCGCCGCCCTGACCGCCGAGCGCGACGGAGCGCAGACGCGAATGGGCCTGCTCGACGTCGACGCCGAGCGAGCCGGCGCGACGCGCAGCGCGATGCTGCGCGAGCTGGATGCGTTGCGGGCGAAGGCGGCCCAACTCGAGATCGCGCTGGCCGCCGCGCGCGAGCGCGTCGTCGCGGCCGACGCCGCGGTCGAGGCGGGACGGCGCGCCCGCGAGGCGAGCGCCGACGAGGCCCACCAGCGCGAGGCCGACGAGCGGATCGCGCAGAGCGAGGAACGGACGGCGAGCAGCGTCGGCGAGGCCGGCCGGCGGCGGTTGGCCGAGATCGACGCGGAGCTGGGGATGCTGCAGCAGACCTTCGCCCAGAACCCGGCGACCGACGACGAGCAACAGGACGTCCTGACGCGCTACGCGGACGAGCCGGAGACGCCGACCGAGGAGCTGGCGCGGCTGCGCGAAGAGCTGCAGCGCCTGCAGGCCAACGTCAACCTCAACGCCGAGGCGGACCGCGCCGAGTTGACCGAACGCGAACGCTTCCTGCGCGAGCAGATGGACGACTTGCACCGCGCGCGCGAGACGCTGCTGGCCACGATCGCCGAGATCGAGACCTCGTGCCAGGTGCAGTTCAACGCGACGTTCGAGGCCGTCCGCACGAAGTTCGCCGAGATGTTCGCCGAGCTGTTCCCGGGCGGCACCGCCGAGATGTCGCAGACCAACCCCGACAACCTCAGCGAGACCGGGATCGAGATCGAGGTCCAGCCGCCGGGGAAGAAGATGACGAACTTGGCCGCGCTCTCGGGCGGCGAGCGGGCGATGACGGCCTCGGCGCTGATCTTCGCGCTGATCGCGGTCAAGCCGTCGCCGTTCTATCTGCTCGACGAGGTCGACGCGGCGCTCGACGATGCGAACGTCGAGCGGCTCTCGGCGAAGATCCGCGAACTCTCGGCCACCGCCCAGATCCTGATCGTCACCCACAACAAGAAGACGATGGAGCTCGCGCAGCGCATGTACGGCGTCACGATGCAGGAGCCCGGGGTCAGTTCGATCGTCAGCGTGACGCTCGACGACCAGCCCGACGCGGCGCCGCCGGCGGTCGCCGACCGTGAGCCCGCGTTCGTCAACTGAGACGGTCCGGCCCCCGGTGACGGGCGCCGCGCTGCTCTCGGTCTACGACCGAACCGGGATCGTCGCGCTCGGCCGCGCGTTGGCCGAGCGCGGCGTGCCGCTCTTCGCGACCGGCGGGACGCGCGCGCACCTGCACGAGAACGGGATCGAGGCCGACGACGTCGGCGAGTTGACGGGCTATCCGTCGCTCTTCGACGGGCGGGTCAAGACGTTGCATCCGAGCATCTTCGGTGGGATCTTGCAGGACCGCGACGACGAACGCCACCGCGCCGAGGCGCAAGCACACGGGATCCCGACGATCGCGACCGTCGTCGTCAACTTGTATCCGTTCGAACGGACCGTCGCGCAAGACGGTGCGACGCTGCAGGAGGCGATCGAGCAGATCGACATCGGCGGCGTCTCGCTGCTGCGCGCGGCGGCGAAGAACTTCGACCATGTCAGCGTGCTGAGCGACCCGGCGCAGTACGACGCGTTCATCGCCGCGCTCGGCCGGGGCGGCCTCGACCCGGCGGCGCGGCGCATCTTCGCGACGCGCGCCTTCGAGCGCACCGCCGAATACGACAGCGCGATCGCGCGGTACCTCGAATCGGGCCTGGTCGCGCACGAGCTGCCAGGCTCGCTCGCGCTGACGATCCCGATCGAGCAGTCGCTGCGTTACGGCGAGAACCCGCAGGACCGCGCGGCGTTCTACCTCGGCCGCACCGCGCAGCTCCCCGAGCAGCTCGGCGGCAAGGCGCTCTCGTACAACAACCTGCTCGACCTCGACGCGACGCTGCGGCTGTTGGTGCGGGCGCCGCTGGGTTATCCGGCCGACCAGGCGCCGTTCGAGCGGCCGCGGCTGGCGCGCGCGGCGATCGTCAAGCACACGGTCCCCTGCGGCGTCGCCGAACGGGCCAATCTCGCCGAGGCGGCGCGCGAGGCGCTGCGGGCCGATCCGGTCTCCGCATACGGGGGAATCATCGCCGTCGATGGGACGATCGACCTGGCGGCGGCCGAGGAGCTGGCGCCGTTCTTCCTCGAGATCGTGGCGGCGCCGGCCTTCGACGCCGACGCGCTGGCGCGGCTGCGGCGCAAGAAGAGCCTGCGGCTGATGTGCTTCCGGCCCGGTGCGCCCGAACGGATCGCCGCCGAGCTGCGCGTGCGCAGCGCGCTGGGCGGGGTGTTGGCCGAGGACGACGATCCGCAGGCGCCGCCCGAGCGCTGGACGGTCGTCTCGAAGCGGACGCCGAGCGCCGGCGAGTGGCGCGACCTCGTCTTCGCCTGGGACGTCGTGCGGCACGTGAAGTCGAACGGCGTCGTGCTGGTGCGCGAGAGCGTCACCCGCGGCATCTGCGCCGGCCAAACGAACCGGGTGAGCGCGGTCCAGATCGCCGCCCATCGCGCCGGTGCGCTGGCCGCCGGCGCCGCCTGCGCGAGCGACGGCTTCTTCCCCTTCGCCGACGGTCTGGCCGCCGCCGCCGACGCCGGCTGCACCGCGGTGATCGCGCCGCAAGGCTCGATCCGCGACGCCGAGGTCGTCGCGGCCGCCGACGAACGCGACGTCGCGCTCGTCTTCAGCACCTACCGCTACTTCCTCCACTGATGACAGCTATCATGATGATGGACCGAGCGCAGAAACATCACGCCCCGCCGGCAGGTCCGTTGCGAGGTCGGACCGGGGGCCCCACGCAACGCGTGGGGGGCGCGCAGCCTGGGGCGGAGCGCCCTTAAAATGATTGGCTTCATCATTCGGCTCGTGGGTTACGCGTTGTTGTTGGGGGCGACGTCGCGGATCGCGGCGGCGCTGTGGTCGCAGCAGGGGCTCGACGGGGTCGCCGCGCTGCAGCCGTTTCACGACGCGGGATTGACGGCGCTGCTGGTGGCGCCGATCGTGCTGGCGCTGATCGGCTTCGGGCCGCTGCGCGCGCCGTGCATCTTCGTCGGCTTCTTCCTCGCCGGCGCGGCGCTGACGGCGCCGTTCACGATCGCCCGGGTGGTCGGCCTCTAGGGGACCGCGCCGCGTGCAATGGGTCGCGCGAGGGTCTCGCCCGATCCGACGACGGGCGCGGCGCGCGCCTCGATGACGACGGTGTTGCGACGTTCCTTGGCGATATACAGTGCGCGGTCGGCCAGCGCGAGCAGCTCGGCGGGATCGCCCGCGATGATGTCGCGCGTGTACGCGACGCCGACGCTGATCGTCACGACCTGGGCGCCGGCGACACCCCCACGATGCGGGATCGCGAGCGCTTGCACGCCGGAGCGCAAACGTTCCGCGAGGTCGGCTGCGCTCTCAAGCGACGCGTGCGGTAGGACTGCGACGAACTCCTCGCCACCGTAGCGCGCGACGATGTCGCCGCCGCGGCGCAGCGTCCGCTGAAAGACTTCACCGAGGCGGCAGAGGCAAGCGTCGCCGGCGGCGTGACCGTAGTAGTCGTTGTACCCCTTGAAAAAGTCGACGTCGATCATCAGCATGGCAACCTCGTCACGCTGCCGGCGAAGGAGGTTGAACGTCCACGCCGCCCCTGCATCGAACGTGCGCCGGTTTCGCAGGCCGGTGAGGGAATCGGTCATCGCGAGCTTGCCGACGCGCTGGTAGAGCGCCGAGATCCTGGCGAGCAGGGCCACCAGAACCACGCTTGCGGTGGCAAGGGTAAGAATCTTGCCGGTATACCAACTCGGTGAGTACCGCGCACTCGCGAACGCGTTGAGCGCGGTGTCGATCGCGGCGATGGCGAGCGCGACCGCCAGCCAGACGTGGAGCGCGGTGAGCGGTGGCCGTTGCCGCACGACGAGCACCGCGGCCGCGGCATTGACGAGGGTGATTCCCGGCATGAGGCCCGCGAAGACTGGCGTGAACCGCCCGTGTGTGATCAGGATCGGCATCGAATCGCGCAGCAGGTAGACGAGTGCGGTCGTCGAGATGCACGCTATCGCCACGAGGGCGAGCAAGGCGACGCACTCGCGCCGCCGCCGTGCCTCGTCGAGAACGCGCGCGCCGATGCCGCGGTCGCGCAGCACCCCAACCGCGACGATGAGCGGAAAGGCGATGTGCCACAGCGACCAGACGATGACCGAGATCTGCTGGATGCCGAGGCTGCCAAAGCCCCCGATCATCCCGGGGTAGGCCAGCAGGTACGGGATCGTCAGAACCCCGGTGACAGCGTACGCAGCGCCCAGCGCGAGGTACAACCGCACGCCGTTGACCATGAACTGCGTGAGCAGCAGGTAGACGGTGAGCAGCTCCGCGGCGGCCCAGAGCGCGCCGGAGACCGGAATGAACGCCAGGATCGGCGGCCAGGGCCGCTCCCCAAACGTACTCGACGCGAGCGCCGCGACGATCGCGACGGCCACGAAGATGAGTGCGGCCATGCCGGCGCGGCGGTCCGCCGGATCCTCGGAGAGGTCGGCGAGCGCGGGTCGCTGGTATGCGCGGTCGTTCACGGGGGATCCAATCGTCAGCCGACCAGTCCCGCTCTGGTGTCGAAGTTGCGGTCCGTTCGGTTACTCAGACCTCTACCCCGAATATCGGTAGGATTGCCGGCCGGCCTTTGGAATGGCGGGGGATGCTTCCTCGATGGGTGTGCGCTCTCGGGCTCGTCACGGCGCTGGCGGCGCCGGCGCGTGGCGCCGGGGGTGTCACGGTCGTCTACCACGGGAACTGCGTCGTCGCCGGCGGGATCCGCGCACAGGACGGAACGCCGGCCAAGGCGTGGGACATGTGGCAGGAGATCTATCTCACCGGCGCACCGACCTGGCTCGCGCCGCACACGCATCGCGGCGCGGAATGCATTACCACGGTCTACGGGGTGACCAGCTGGTGGTTCGCCCACGGCGATCGGGCGCCCAACGCCCCACCGACGATCGTGCCGGTCGCGGCCGGGCAGACGGTCTACACGCAACAAGGCCGCCCTCACACCGCCGGCGACGTCGGCCCGACGCTGCAGGCCTACCTCGGCATCCACCTCCTGGAGCAGGGGTCGGACTTCAACTATCCCGCGCCCGATCCAAGCGCGCCGCCCCAGGTGAAGACCAACTCGTACTCGGTCTTCAAGAACGAGATGCCGAATCAAGTGCCGAGTCACGGGACGCTCACGATCGCCAATCAGGTGTTGCGCTTCGTGCCGCATGCGACGTTCGCGATCCCGGCTTCGCCGGCGCTCGGCTACTACACGGTCATCGCGGGTGGCGCGACGATGCTCGAAAAGGGTGCCCACATCGCGATGCCGGCCGGCGCGACGATCACCGTGCCGCGCAACACCGCGGTGACGATCACCGCCACGATGGCGACGAGCCTGGCCGCGACCGAGCTGATCCCCGGAGCGCATCCGTAGCAGCGAGGCGGGGACGATGAGCATCCAGCGCCAGGAGGACGTGACGCCGGCCGTCATCGCCGTCATGGAGCGAACCGCGGACCCGCGCTTGCGCGAGATCATGGTCGCGCTGGTTCGCCACCTGCATGCCTTCGTGCGCGAGACCCGGCTGAGCGAAGCGGAATTTCGCGACGCGACCGCGACCCTCAGCGAGATCGGCCGGCAGACGACCGAGACGCACAACGAGATGGTCTTGATGGCCGGCTCGCTCGGCGTGTCGTCCCTGGTCTGTCTGCTGAACAACGGGGACCACGGCCAGACCGAGACCTCGCAGTCGTTGCTCGGTCCGTTCTGGCGGCTGCATTCGCCGCGGGCGGCGAACGGCGGATCGATCGTTCGATCCGAGACCCCCGGCGAGCCGTTGTTCGTCAACGCGCGCGTGCAGGACCGCGATGGTCGGCCGATCGTCGGGGCCGAGGTGCACATCTGGCACGCGTCGCCGGTCGGGTTGTACGAAAACCAAGATCCGGGGCAGGCCGAGATGAACCTGCGCGGGGTCTTCACGACCGACGCGGACGGCCGGTTCTGGTTTCGCACCGTCAAGATGGTCGGCTACCCGATCCCGACCGACGGCGTCGTCGGCCGGCTGCTGCGCGCGCAGGACCGTCATCCGTTCCGGCCGGCGCACCTGCACGCGCTGATCGTGAAGGACGGCTACAAGACGCTGATCTCGCAGGTCTACGACCCGCGCGACCCGCACATCGACACGGACGTGCAGTTCGGCGTGACCGAGGCCCTCATCGGCGACTTCGTCCGCCACGACGAGCCGCGGCCGGGCGCCCCCGACGTCACCCCACCGTGGTACTCGCTCGACTACACCTACGTCATGGAGCCCGGTGTCGCCGACCTGCCGCGGGCGCCGATCGCGTAGCGGCGATGTTGACCGACGATGAACGCCGCGCCGGCGCCGCGAGCCTGTTTCGCGCCGAGCGCGAGCGCAGCGTGATCCCGCAGCTCAGCCGCACCTACCCCGCCATCGAGCTGGCGGACGCGTACGCGATCCAAGGACTGTGGGCCGAGTTGCACCTCGCCGAGGGCGCCCGCCGGATCGGCCACAAGATCGGCCTGACCTCGCGCGCGATGCAGATGGCCTCGAAGATCACCGAGCCCGACTACGGCGTCTTGCTCGACACGATGCTCTACAACGACGGCGCCGAGATCCCGGCGGCGCGCTTCATCGCTCCGCGCCTCGAGGTCGAGCTGGCCTTCATCATCGGCGAGGATCTCGAAGGCCCCGGCGTGCGGGTGCACGACGTCATGCGGGCGACCGAGTTCGTCACGCCGGCTTTGGAGGTGATCGACTACCGGACCGAGGTCCCGCGGGCGATCACCGACACCATCGCCGACAACGCCGCCTCGGGCGCGATCGTGACCGGCGGTCGCCTGGTGCGCCCGTTCGACGTCGACCTGCGCTGGGTCGGTGCGACGCTCTCCAAAGGCGGCATCATCGAGGAGAGCGGCGTCGCGGCCGCGATCATGGGCCACCCTGCCGCCGGCGTCGCCTGGCTCGCCAACAAGCTGCAGGGCGTCGGCGCGAAGCTGGAGCGCGGCCAGATCGTGCTCGCCGGGTCGTTCACCCGCCCGGTCTCGGTCGCGGCGGGCGACGTCATCCACGCCGACTACGGCGCGCTCGGCTCGATCGGCGTCGCCTTCGTCTAGCATCCGGGCCGATCGAGCCCACCCCATGAGATTGCGGGCAGCGCGCCGAACCCTGGTCCGGAGCATGGACGTTTCGAAGGCCGAGGTCGTGGAAGTGCTGCGGCCGCGCACGCGGATCAATGACGCCGAGCGCACGAAACAAGACATCGTCGAGGCCGCCACCGAGGAGTTCGCGACCAATGGTCTGAGCGGTGGCCGTGTCGACGCCATCGCGGCTCGGACGCGGACGACCAAGCGTATGATCTACTACTACTTTGGGAGCAAAGAGGGCCTCTACATCGCGGTCCTCGAGAAGGCGTACGGAAACATCCGCGCGCACGAGCTGCGCCTCCACGTCGATCTGTTGGCGCCCGTCGCGGCGATCAGCCGGCTCGTCGAGTTCACTTTCGACTACCAGGATGCGCATCCCGAGTTCGTCCGTTTGGTAAGCATCGAGAACATCCACCGCGCCGAATATATCGCGCAATCGAGCAAGCTGCGCACCGTCAATGCACCGATCATCGACACGATCACCAGTATCCTGAAACGCGGCCGAAGCGAAGGCGTATTCAAGTCACAGATCGACGCGTTCGATTTGCACGTACTCATCAGCTCGTTCTGTTACTTTCGCGTCTCCAATCGATATACGCTCGGCGCGATCTTTGGTCGTGACGTCTCCGAGCCCGTGCTTCGGGCACGCCACAAGCGAATGCTCACCGACGCGATCGTCGCGCTGCTCGAAGCGCCGGAGGCAGGCACAGCCTAGGCCTCGGCCGTCGTGATGACGAGGCGGCGGACGTCGCCGAGGATGAAGATGTACGAGAGCGCGCCGATCAGGGCGACCACGGCGATATAGCCCAAGGCCCAGAAGAACGAACCCGTCCGGCCGATGATCACCCCGATCACCAGCGGCGTGACGATTCCGGCGAGATTTGCCGCGAGATTGAAGATGCCGCCGGTGAGGCCCATCATGTTGCTGGGGGCGATGTCCGAGATCACCGTCCATCCGAGTGCCGCCATCCCCTGAGCGAAGAACGCCAACGAGAGTACGGCGATGACGGCGGCGTCGTTATTGACGTAGTTGGCGGCGATGATCGACGAAGCGAGCAGCAGACCGACGACGACGGGAAGCTTGCGCGCGATGTTGGCCGATCCGGTTCGCTTGAGCAGCGTATCCGAAAGCCAACCGCCGAAGAGTACCCCGATCGACGCGGCGACGAAAGGAAGCGCAGCGAAGAAACCGAGCTTGATCCAACCCATGTGGCGGGTGGTCACCAGATACGTCGGAAACCACGTCAGGAAGAAGACCAGGGTGGAATTACCGCCGAACTGCCCGAGGCAGGCGCCCCACATCTGGCGGTAGGACATCAGCTTACGGACCGACAGCCACGAGAAGTCGGCGCCGCGATTCGGGCTCGAGACCAAGCCGCCCCCGCTCTCGATGAACTCGAGCTCAGCCTGATTCGCGCGGCTGGCTTTCGGCTCGCGATACTTCGCCCACCACACCAGCGCGAAGACGAGACCGGCGATCCCGACCACCACGAAGAGCGCGCGCCACCCGAACGTCGCGACGATCCAGTACAAGACGGGGGCGAGAAAGGCGAGCCCGACGTATTCACCCACGGTGTAGATGCTCGTCGCTCGCGCGCGTTCGCGTTGCGGAAACCATGTCCCGACGACACGGCTGTTGGTCGGGAAGCAGGGCGCTTCGCAGATCCCCAGGCCGAGGCGGACGCCGAGCAGCGTTCCCAGGCCGGTCGTGGCGGCGTGGAGGGCGATGCACAATGACCAGGTCGTGACCGACCAAAAATAGGTGAGCTTCGTCCCCAGTCGATCGAGGAGAATCCCGCCGGGAACTTGTGCGAATGCGTACGTCCACGAGAAGGCGGAAAAGACGAGGCCCATCATCGTTGCGCTCAACACGAGGTCCTTCGCCAACGACGGCGCCGCGATGCCGAGAACGGCGCGGTCGAGATAATTGATCATGGTACCGACGGCCAGCAGCGCCATGATCGTGTACCGCGCGTGGCTGCGCCGCGCGCTCACGGCGCCGGCGGTGAAGGTAGTGGCCGGCATAGGCGTATCGATGGGCATGGTCTGGCCTCCCCGATGACAAGTAGCGAAGGGGTTTAGGTGAGCTGCTCGGCCGAGTCGAGCCGGTCGAAGCTTTGCGCCATGCGCTCGGCGTCGGGCGTGATGCCGGTGAACAACTCGAAGGCTTGGAATGCCTGAAACACGGTCATACCGCGACCGTTCAGAACGCGACAGCCGTGCAATCGAGCAGCCTGGAGCAATTCCGTCTCGAGCGGCACGTAGACGATCTCCGCGACCCACAGCTCCGGCCGCAGAAGGTCCGGCGAGAGCGGAATTCCGGGATGGTGGGCCATCCCGGTCGGCGTCGCGTGGATCAAGCCGTCGGCCGCCGCCATCGCCTGCGGGAGGTCGCCGCCGGCCGCGATGCGGTCGGCCGGGAAGGTTCGCCGGAGCGTCGTCGCAAGTTGCTCGGCGCGAAGCGGTTCGATGTCGAAGAGTTCGACGCAACCGGCGCCGAGGGTCAGGATAGCGTAGGCCACCGCCGCGCCGGCACCGCCGGCGCCGAGTTGCACGATCTTCTCGAGACGCGCTCCGGTGAGCCCGCGGCGGACGCTCTCCGCGAACCCCCACCAATCGGTGTTGTGCCCGATGCGTCGATCGCCATCGAACAGCACGGTATTGACGGCGTCGAGGGCATCCGCCTCCGGCGAGAGCTCATCCAGCAACGAGATGACGGATCGCTTGCACGGATGCGTGATGTTGAGCCCGCGAAAGCCGCGGCGTTCGCAGTCATCGAGTATCGCCGGCAGCGCATCGGCTCCCTCGGCGAAAGCTTCGAGCTCGAAGAGGTCGTATGTGTAGTCGATCCCGTGCGCTTGGCCTTCGGCGACGTGGATCGCCGGGGAACGGGAGCCGCGGATACCCTCGCCGACGAGCCCGACATGCACCCGCGCACGTTCCCCCGAGCTCATGCGGCGCGTCGTCCCACGAGCTGTGCGATGTGTTGAAGGGCGAGCGCGTAGCCTTGCGCGCCGCAACCGCAGATCACGCCGTTCGCAGCGAGCGAGACGTACGATGGCGTCCGAAACGACTCGCGTCGATGGATGTTCGTCAGATGGACTTCGACGATCGGACAGCTGCACATCAGCAGTGCGTCCAAGATCGCGACCGAGGTCGTGGTGAACCCGGCGGGATTGATGACGATCCCCGCGCCGGCGGTGCGGGCCTCCTGGATCGAGGCGATCAGGTCACACTCCGCATTGCTCTGGCGAAAGTCGATCCCGAGGCCCAGATCCGAAGCGAGCCGGCGGCAGCTTGCCTCGATCTCGGCCAGCGTGTCACGGCCGTAGAGTTCGGGTTCGCGCACGCCGAGCAGATTCAAATTCGGACCGTTGAGGATGAAAACCAAGGGTAGCCCCGTCCCCCTTGGGCCTGGTCTGCTCGACGAACTTTCTTGCGGCAAGTCGCTTGGTCCCTGTTGACAAGTTGCTCACTAACTAGTACGTACATAACCGTCAAGTGTCAAGGGCCTGCTCCTTTCGTCCCGCTGGCGCTCAGGCGCCACGCCCTCACGGAGACCGCATGACGACCAGCCCCACCCCACCCCGGCACGCCCGGTCGATCGCGACCGTCTCGCTGAGTGGGACCCTCGTCGAGAAGCTCGAGGCCGCCGCGGCCGCCGGGTTCGACGGGGTCGAGCTGTTCGAAAACGACCTGCTGACCTTCGGCGGCTCGCCGGCAGACGTCCGCCGGATCGCGACCGGCCTGGGGCTCGCGATCACGCTCTATCAGCCGTTTCGCGATTTCGAGGCGATGCCCGAGCCGATCCGGCGCCGCAACCTCGACCGGGCCGAACGCAAGTTCGACCTCATGCAGGAGCTAGGCACGGACCTGGTTCTGGTGTGCAGCAACGTTCACCCCGACGCGCTCGACGACGACGCGCGCGCCGTTGCCGACCTCGCCGAGATGGCGGAACGGGCCGCGCAGCGAGGCCTGCGCGTCGGCTACGAGGCGCTGGCATGGGGCCGCTACGTGAACCGCTGGGCGCACGCGTGGCAGATCGTCCGCCAGGCCGACCACCCCGCGCTCGGGCTCATCCTGGACAGCTTTCACACCCTCGCCGTGGGCGACGATCTCACCGGGATCGCCCAAATTCCCGGCGATCGCATCTTCTTCGTGCAACTCGCAGACGCGCCGCAGCTCGAGATCGACCTGCTGTCCTGGAGTCGCCACTTTCGGAACTTCCCCGGTCAGGGCCAACTCCAGGTCGAGCGATTCCTCGCCGCCGTCGTGGCGACCGGTTACCGCGGTCCGCTCTCGCTCGAAATCTTCAACGACGCCTTCCGGGCGGCGCCGCCGACGCAGATCGCTCGCGACGGGATGCGCTCGCTGATATGGGCCGCCTCGGAAGCGGGCTGCGGTGAACGGCTGGCGGACGCGCCGTCCTTCGACGGGTTCGAGTTCCTCGAGTTCGCCGTCGACGACGAGAGCGCCCAACGGCTGACTCGGTTCCTGCATCCGTTCGGCTTTTACCGCGCCGGGCGCCATCGGTCGAAGGCCGTCGATCTCTATCGAAACGGGCGGATCAATCTCGTGCTCAACCACGAGCAGGACTCCGCGGCGGCGGAACATTTCGAGCTTCACGGTCCGTCGGTGTGCGCCGTCGCGGTACGCGTCGACGACGCCGCGGCCGCGATCGAGCGAGCGACGGCGTTACTCGCGCCGGAATGGTGCGATCCGATCGGCGCCGGCGAGCGTCGCATCCCGGCGATCCGCGCTCCGGACGGCATGTTGATCTATCTGGTGGAGCCCGACGCATCGGGGCGATCGATCTATGAGGACGACTTCTGCCTGCTCGGCGACGAGCCCGACGATGAGTTGCTCGACATCGACCACGTCACCCAGGCGCTGCCGCACGCCAACATGGAGACGTTCGTATTGTTCTATCGCGCGGTGCTGGGATTGCAATCCGAGCAGCTCGGCGAGGTCGCCGATCCGCATGGACTGATCGTCGATCGGACGATGATGAGCGCGAATGGGCGGCTCGGCATCCACCTCAACGTCTCCCAGAGCCGTACCACGGCGACCGGGCGCTTCATCTCCGCCACGGCTGGTTCCGGAATCCAGCACGTCGCATTCGCCACCGACGACGTCGTCACCGCGACCGAGCACATTCGTCAGCGCGGTGGCACGATTCTCCCGATACCAGCCAACTACTACGCGGACTTGGCCGCGCGTTGGGACGTCGATGCCGCTTTGCTCGACACGCTGCGACGCGGCGACCTGCTCTACGATCGGGACGAGGCCGGCGAGTTGGTCCATGCCTACACCGATACGTTCGACGATCGATACTTCTTCGAGCTGGTGGAACGCCGTGGCTATCGCCATTCGGGCAGCGTGAATGCGGCCGTCCGGCTCGCCTCGCAAGCGGCCCGTCTCAACGCAAAGACGGCCTGACCGCGCTTCGTCGTCTTCTGTTCCTACGCCCTACCTTCGGCGCGCAGTCGCCGTACCCAAATCAAAGGAGAGACCGGATGACCATGGGGATGCAGTCCGCGCCGGACGGCGACGAAGACCGCGAGATGGCGATCGGCTCAGCGCCTCGCAACGCATGGAGGAGGTGGGTTCCAGGTCTCTGCATCGCGCTGGCGTCGTGCCTGCTGCCATACGCGGCATCGGCTGACCAGACGTCGAATGTGGCTGCGAATCCCACCCCCGCGCCGAGCGCGTCGCCGAGCCCGGCACCGGTTGCCGGCGGCTGGCGGCAACGGCTGCAAGCGGAAGGCGTCACGCTGCGCGCCGACTATCTCTCCGAGACCGCCGCGAACACGAGTGGCGGCAAGCATCTGGGTTCGGCCTATGCGCAGCAGCTCCGTGCCGGGTTCGATCTCGATCTCGGGAAGCTCCTGGGCGATCAAGGCGGCACGTTCCACTTCACCCTCAACGACCGTCTCGGCACCAGCGTATCGGCAACCGACATCGGCAACAAGCTGGCCGTTCAGCAGATCTACGGCGCAGGTCAGAACTTTCGCCTGGGCGAGCTGTCATTCGATCAGTATCTCGATCAGCGCACCTTCAATTTCAAGGTCGGCTTTTGGGCCTGGGGCAACGACTTCGGTTTGACCACGCTGCTGTGCAACTTCGAGAACAACGGCTTTTGCGGGCACCCGCAGAGCATGCCGAACGATAGCGGCTGGTCCGACTACCCGATCGCCAAGTGGGGCGCGCGCATCCGGGCAAACCTCACCAAGCAGTTGTACGTCCAGACCGGAGTGTTCCAGGTCAATCCGGCCGGAAGCTCGGCTCCCGACGGCTTCTACTTGGGTTTTCACGGGTCGACCGGCGCCATCTATCCGGTCGAAGTCGGTTGGACGCCCGGCACGAGTGGCACGGGACTCCCGGGTGAATACAAGATCGGCGCGTACTACGACGCCTCCCACGTCAGCAACATCGCCTATCCCAAAGTCCTCGTCGACGGGCGCTCCGGCGAATACGTGCTCGCAAGTCAGATGATCGTGCCCAACGCGGGTCGGCCCGGCGGCCTATGGGTGTTCGCCCAGGGGACCACCGACGATGTGGCGACGTCGCTGATCAAGGCGTACCTCGACGGCGGCGTCGTGCTCACGGCCCCGTTTGCCGGTCGCGATCGCGACTCGTTTGCCCTGGGTCTGGTGCGCGCCGACGTCAACCCCAAAGCCCTCGCCCTCAAGACGACGACCGACTTGGCGTCGGGCGAAGAAGTCGCGGAGATGAACTACGGGTACGCGCTCTCCCGTAACGTCCAGCTTCGGCCGGACGTGCAATACGTCATGAACCCCGGAGCGTTCGCCTACAAGAAGATCGAGAACGCCTGGGTCTACGCCGTCGAGGCAAAGGTCACGTTCTAGCGGGGCGGGGCAAGACGGTAGGTGGGTGCTACCGTCGGGGCCCTCGTCTCGGGCCGCCGGGCGGCGCGGCGCGGGAAAGGGGCGGTGGCGCCGCGTAGGGCTGGAGCATGCCGCGCTATCTGCACACGTCGATCTTCGTGAGCGACATGGCCGCCTCGATCGACTTCTACACCAACAAGCTAGGGCTCAAGCTGCTCGACGGCCCCTTGCACTATCCGGGCAACGCCGACATGGCCTTCGTCGGCTCGAGCTGGGACGCGTACGTCGAGCTGGTCTACGACCTCGAGGAGCACGCGCCGTACGACATCGGCAACCGCTACGAGCACCTCGCGGTCGAGGTCGACGGCGACATGGCCGCGACGATCGAGCGGCTGCGCGCCCAAGGCGTGAAGATCCTCAAGGAGCCGAAGAAGTCGCCCGGTGGGACGCGCTGGATCGCGTTCGTCGAGGACCCCAACGGCATCCCGGTCGAGCTGCTCGAACCGCGCGCGGGTCCGATCGCCTGAGTCGCGAACGGTCCGGCTCGACCGTGAACCCGATCAGTGCCCCGCGCGGGACCAACGACGTCTATCCACCCGAGTCCGCGCGCTGGAGCCGCCTGGAGGCCGACTGCCGTGAGGTCGCCGGCCGGTTCGGCTACGGCGAGATCCGCACCCCGATGTTCGAGGCGACCGAACTGTTCGTCCGCGGCGTGGGCGAGACGACCGATATCGTCGAGAAAGAGATGTACACCTTCGTCGACAAGGGCGGCCGCAGCATGTCGCTGCGACCGGAGTTGACGGCCGGCGTCGTGCGCGCGCTGCTGCAGCACAACCTGCTCGCCCAAGCCCCGCAACGCCTGTACTATCTCGGGCCCTTCTTTCGCTACGAGCGTCCGCAAGCCGGGCGCTACCGCCAGGCCAACCAGTTCGGCGTCGAGTGCTTCGGAGTCGCCGGCGCCGAGGCCGACGCCGAGACGATCCAGATCGCGGCGCTGTTGATCGCGCGCTACGGGATCGGCGACGCGGTCTTGCACGTGAACACGGTCGGTGACCCGGTCTGCCGGCCGCGCTACCGCGAAGCGTTGCTGGCGCACTTCCGGCCGCACGCCGCGGCGCTCAGCGCCGACTCGCTGCGCCGGCTCGAGCGCAACCCGCTGCGCATCCTGGATTCGAAGGACGAGCGCGACCTGCCGTTCGTCGCGAGCGCGCCGAAGCTGATCGACCTGCTCTGCGACGACTGTCGCGCACACTTCGACGCGCTGCTCGCCGCGCTCGACGCGCTGGCGATCGCCTACGTCGTCGACCCGCGCATCGTGCGCGGGCTGGACTACTACACCCGCACGGTCTTCGAGTTCACCTCGGCGGCGCTGGGCGCGCAGAGCACCGTCTGCGGCGGCGGCCGCTACGACGGGTTGGTCGCCGAGTTGGGTGGACCGCCGACCCCGGCGGTCGGCTTCGGCCTGGGCCTCGAGCGCTTCCTGATGATGGTCGCGGCGGCGGCCGGCGAGCACGAGCCGCCGCGCGAGGGGGTCCAGGCGATCGCGCTGGGCGCCGCGGCGCGGGCCCGGCTCTTCCCGATCGTCGCCGCGCTGCGAGCGCTCGCGCCGCGGCCGACCTTCGCCGACTGGTCGGACCGCAAGCTGACCGCGCACTTCAAGCTGGCCGACCGGAACCACGCCCGCTGGGCGCTGATCCTGGGCGAGGACGAGCTGGCGCGCGACGAGATCGTCGTGCGCGACCTGCTGGTGCGCCAGGACCGCCGCCTCCCGCTGGTCGGCGGAGCGGCGGAGGTCGCCCAGGTCCTCGCCGAAATGACCCCCTGATGGAGCAGGACGAGACGGCGCGCGTGCGCGCCCTCGCGGAGATCGCGGCGGAGTTCGACTTGGACGCGATCCGGGTCCGCACCGGCGAGGTCGAGATCGAGATCGTCCGGCGCGACCCGGCGGCGCCCATCGCGGCAGCCGTCCCGGCCCCCCTCGTCGCCCCGCCGGCGGCGCCGGCCCAACCCGCGACGGCGCCGCCCAACACCCGCGCGATCACGGCGCCGGTCGTCGGCGTCTTCTATCGCTCGGCGGCGCCGGGCGCCGAGCCCTTCGTCGAGATCGGTTCGCGGGTGCACATCGGGGACGCGCTCTGTATCCTCGAAGCGATGAAGCTGATGAACGAGATCACGACCGACTATGCAGGCGTCGTCAGCCGCATCCTGGTCGAGAACGGTGAGCTCGTGAGCCTCGGACAGGATTTGTTTTGGATCGAAGTGTGATCGAAGGCCGGCGCGGATTCGCCGCGCTCCTCGCCGATCGGCAGGGCCAGCTCGAGCGGCCGCACTATCAGGCGCAGGTCGAGGCGATCGTCGCCGCGCTGGTGCGCGCCTTTCGCGACGGCCATCGCGTGTGGTGGTTCGGCAACGGCGGGAGCGCGGCCGACGCGCAACACCTCGCCGCCGAGTTCAGCGGTCGCTTCCTGCGCGAGCGCGGCGGTTTGCCCTCGGAAGCCTTCACCGTCAACAGCTCGGCGGTGACGGCGATCGCGAACGACTTCGGCTACGAGCAGCTCTTCGCGCGGATGGTCGAAGCGTTGGCCCGCCCGGGTGACGTCGTGGTCGGCATCACGACCAGCGGGACCTCGAAGAACGTCGTCGCCGGGCTGCGCCGCGCGCGCGAGATCGGCGCGACGACCGTCGCCTTCAGTGGCAACGGTGGCGGGACCGTCACCGCGTTCGCCGATCTCGTCCTGCTCGGCCCCGACGGCTACAGCGCGATCGTCCAAGAGGTCCACATCACGATGGGTCACATCATCTGCGACCTGGTCGAACAAGAGCTGCTCTTCCCGTGATCGCCGCCGTCGCCCACGCTGCGCCCGCGTGTTACGCGCCGGTCGGCGCGATGACGCTGCCGGTCGCCGGCGCCGCGCCGGCGCGGGCGAACTCGATCGTCGCCGCCGACGGCTACGCGCTCCTGCGCTTCGGGGACGGCGACGCCGCGCACGAGAGCCTGCTGCGTCAGGCGGACGCGCGCTGGTGCCTGCGCGCCACCGTCCGCGGCGAGTTTGCCGCCGACAAGATGGTGCGCCTGGGCGTCCCGTCGCGCACCGCGCAGCGCCTGTGGATGCGGATGGAGCGCTTCCGGTCCGGGAAGCTGTGAGCCGGCCGGCGGTCTTCCTCGACCGCGACGGAACGATCATCGAGGACAAGGGATTTCTGGGCGACGCGGCCGGCGTCGCCGTGCTGCCGACCGTCGTCGACGCGCTGCGGCTGCTGCGCGGGCGCGGCTATGCGATCGCCGTCGTCTCGAACCAGTCGGGGATCGCGCGCGGCTTCTTCGGCGACGAGACGGTCCGCGCCGTGAACGGTGAGATCGACCGCCGGCTCGGCGCGGATGGCGTCGCGGTCGACGGCTGGTACTGGTGCGCGCATTTCGACGAAGGCTGCGACTGCCGCAAACCCGCCCCGGGCCTGGTCGAACGGGCCGTCGCCGAGCTCGACCTCGATCTGGCCGGCGGGCGTGGCGCCGTCGTCGGCGACCGCGGCAGCGACGTCGCGCTCGGTCACGCCGTCGGCATCCCGGGGATCCTCGTCCCCGGGCCGTATCCGTACGACGGACCCGAGCCCGACTTCCGCGCGGCGACGCTGCTCGAGGCGGCCGAATGGATCGTGCGCCGTGGCTGAGCTGATCGCCGCACCGCGCGCGACCGAGCTGCTAGCGCGGATGGCGAACCGGCGGGTCGTCGTCGTCGGCGACATGATGGTCGACGAGTGGATCTGGGGCGACGTCTCGCGCATCTCCCCCGAAGCGCCGGTCCCGGTCGTCGCGGTGCGCGAGCACACCTTCACGCTGGGCGGCGCCGGTAACGTCGCGAACAACCTGCGCGCGCTCGGCGCGCGGGTCGCCTTCGTCGGTGGCGTGGGGAACGACGCGGAAGCCGCGCGGGCGCGCGAATTGTTGGGCGCGATCGAGGTCGAGACGGACGGCGTGATCACGCTGGACGACCGGCCGACGACGCGCAAGACGCGCGTGGTCGCGCACAACCAGCAGGTCGTGCGCGCCGACTGGGAGTCGACGGCCCCGCTGCGCACTGCCGATCGCGCGCGCGTCGTCGCGGCGGTGCGGGCGGCGGTGCGCGGTGCCGATGCCGTCGTGCTGAGCGACTACGCCAAGGGGCTCTTCCACCGCGAGATCGTCGAGGCGGCGCTCGGCGCGCCGGTCGTCGTCGCCGACCCCAAGCCGCAGAACATCGCGCTCTTCGGCGGAGTGACCTGCATCGCGCCGAACGTCCCCGAGGCCGCGCGCGCGAGCGGCATCGCGATCGTCGACGAGGAGTCGCTCGGGCGCGCCGGCCGTGCCTTGTTGGCGGAGCTGGGCTGCCGCTACGTGCTGATCACCCGCGGCGAGCACGGGATGTCGCTGTTCGGCGCGGCCGGCGAGCGGACCGACGTGCCGGCGGTCGCGCGCACGGTCTACGACGTCTCGGGGGCGGGCGACACCGTCGTCGCCGTGCTGACCCTGGCGCTGGCGGCCGGGATCCCCGCCGAGTCGGCGACGCAGTTGGCGAACTTCGCCGCCGGCGCGGTCGTCGAGAAGCTCGGGACCGCGACCGCGAGCCCGGCCGAGATCATCGCGTTGACGGAGCACGCGCGTGGCGAGTGAGGCGGCGTTCGCGCCGGTGCTGGAGCTGGATGAAGCCGTTCGCTGGCGCGCGGAGCAGCGCGCCGCCGGCCGCATCGTCGTGACGACCAACGGCGTCTTCGATCTGCTCCATGCCGGTCACGTCGGCTATCTGGCCTGGGCTCGCGCGCAGGGCGATGCGCTGCTGCTGCTGCTCAACCGCGACGAATCGGTGCAGCTGCTCGGCAAGGGCCCGGACCGTCCGCTCGTCCCGTTCGCCGACCGCGCCCGCGTGCTGAGCGGGCTGCGCAGCGTCGATGCGATCGTCGGCTTCGCCGAACGGATGCCCGACGTCGCGCTCGATCAGCTCGCGCCCGACATTCACGTCAAGAGCGCGCAGTACCGGCTCGAAGAGCTGCCCGAGCGGTACGTCGTCGAGCGCCACGGCGGCCGCATCCTGCTCGCCCCGCACGAGCCCGGCCGCAGCACGACCGACCTGTTGGCGCGCGTGCGCTCGCGCGCCTAGCTCGCACCGTGATCATCACCATCACGGCGAATGGGCCGGGCGAGTTCGCCGGCTGGGTGCGGCCGCTGGTCGCGGCGCTGCGGGCGCGCGATCCGGCGACGGCGATCCACGTGCTCGCCGTCCCTGACGACTTCGCCAGCGGGCACGAGGCGGCGTACGTCGAGCGGCTCTTCCCGGGCGTGCGCGCGTATCCGCCGGCGGTGTACGTGCGGCTCGCCTTGGGGCGCAGCGTCGCGGGGTTGCCGGCGCGGGTCGACCGCGTGCAATATCTCGGCGGCGACCTGGCGCACGCGGCGCGCGTACACGCGCGGCTGGGTGGGATCGCGACCTCGTACAAGTTCTCGCGCCGCCGCTACGCGCGCACCTTCGCGCGCGTGTTCGCGGTCGACGCGGCGAACCGCGAGCAGTTGCTGGGCTGGGGGACGCCGGCCGAGCGGATCGCCGTGGTCGGCAACCTCGCCATCGACGGCGCGCTGGGCGAGGCGACGGGCGCGTTCGGCGATCCGCCCAGCGACGTGGCGAACGGGGGGATCATCCTGTTCCCCGGTTCGCGGCGCAACGAGATCGCCAACGTCCTGCCGCTGTTCGTGCGGGTCGCGTTGAATCTGCGCCGGATGCTCCCCGACGTGCCGATCGCCTTCGCCGGCTCGCCGTTCGCCGACGACGACGAGTTGCGCGCGACGCTGGCGCGCGGCGGCCTGCACCCGCTCTCCTACGGCGCGCCGGCCGAGCTGATCGCCGGTGCGATCGTCGCCGAGGGCGTGCGCTTCCCGTTGGTGCGCGCGGCGATGCGCGCCGCCGCGCAGGCGCGGCTGGCCGTCTCGATCCCCGGGACGAAGGTGATCGAGCTGGCCGCCCTGGGCGTGCCGGCCGTCGTCTGCACGCCCTTCAATGCGCCCGAGCTGGCCGTCATCGGCGGCCCGTTGCAGTACGTCGGAAAGCTCCCGCTGATCGGGATTCCGATCAAGCGCGCCGCCGCGCTGGCCGCCGCGAGCCGCTTCACGTACTTCGCGCAGCCGAACATCGACGCCGGTCGCGAGCTGGATCCGGAGATCGCCGGCACGCTGCTCCCCTCGCAGGTCGCGCGCACCGCCGCCGAGCGCTGGCGCGACGCCGACTGGTGCGCGCGCACCGGCGCCGCGCTGCGCGACCTGTACGCCTCCCACGCCGGAGCGGCGGAGCGGATGGCCGGCGCGTTGCTCGAAGCGAGGGCGGCGTGACGTTCTCCGTTGTCATCGCGACGCGCAACCGCGCCGCGCTCCTGGATGGTGCGCTGACCTCGCTGCGCGCGCAAGCCGAGCCCCCGCCGTTCGAGATCGTCGTCGTCGACAACGGCTCCATCGACGCCACGCCGGCGGTCGCGCGCGCCCACGATGCGCGCTACGTCTACGTCGCCGAACCGAACCGTGGCAAGGCGCGCAACGCGGGCGTCGCGGCCGCGTCGGGCGAGCGCATCCTGTTCGTCGACGACGACGTCGTGCTGCCGGCCGGCTTTCTGGCCGCCCATGCGCGCGGACACGCCGAGGGTAGCGGCTCGCTCGCCGTCTCCGGACCGATCGTCAACGTGCCGTCGGCCGACGAGCGCCCCACCCCCAGCGCGGCGAACTTCTCGCGCGCCTTCTTCGTCACGTGCAACGTCTCGGTGCCGGTCGACGACCTGCGTGCCGTCGGCGGTTTCGACGAGAGCTTCGACCTCTATGGTTGGGAAGACACCGACCTGGGCGTGCGGCTGCGCGAGCGCGGCGTGCGGCGCGGCTTCGTCTGGGACGCCTACCTGTGGCACATCAAACCGCCGACGACCGAGTCGCTCGACGAAGCGCTCGGGAAGGCGCTCGAAAAGGCCCGCATGGCGGCGCGCTTCGTGCGCAAGCACCCGACCGGGCGGGTGAAGCTCGCCACCGGTGCCTACGCGCTCAATCTCCTGCGCGCGCGCATCGTCGCGCCGCCGTTCGCGCAGCCGCTGTTGGCGGGGCTCGCGAGCGCCACGGGGCTGCCGCCGTTCGTGCAGGTGCTGGCGCGCGAGGCGCTGCTCGACAACGTCTACACCAACGAGCTGCGCGCGCACCTGCGCGGCTGAGCGGCGTGCGCATCCTGTTGGTGCGGCTCGACGGGATCGGCGATGCGGCCGTCTGCACGCCGCTCTTGGCGGCGTTGCGCGCCGCCGGGCACGCGGTCGGGATGGCGCTGACGACCCGCAACGCCGGCCTGTTCGCACCCGGGGTACTGCTCGCCGAGCACGTGCTCGAGCGCATCCCGTGGCCGGCGCACGGGTCGACGCCGGCCAGCCGCGCCGGCGCGCTGGCCGAGATCGCCGCCGCCGCGTACGACGTCGCGCTGATCGCGAGCGAAGAACCGGAGGCGTTCGCGCTGGCCGCACCGGTCCCGCGGCGGGTCGGCTTCACCACCGGCTGGGCGCGCCCGTTCAAGACGCTCTGGGTGCGCGGGCGGACCACCGCTCAGGTCGATCGCTCGCAGCGGCTCGGCGGCGAGGACGCGCACGAGGTCGAGGTCCTCTACCGCCTCGGGCGCGGCCTGGTCGGCGAGCCGCGTCCGCCGGCGGAGCCGGTCCGGTTGCGCCCGCTCCTGCTCGCCGGTCCGGTCGCCGTGCGCGGCGACGTCGTGCTGCAAGCCGGCCCGAAGTGGGCCGCAGCCGGCGTCCCCGACGCGGCCTTGCGGGCCGCGGTCGAGCGGCTGCGGCCGGCCGGGCTGCGGATCCTCGCCGCGCCGGCCGACGCCGCGGCGGTCGAGGCGGCGCTCGGGGTCGTCCCGCAGACGTTCGCGCGGCTGCACGACTGGGTCGCGGCGCTCGACGCGGCGCGCGCCGTCGTCACCGTCGACACCGGAGCGGCGCACGTCGCCGGGATGCTCGGCACCCCGGTCGTCGACGTCTTCCCCGACGCCGGGTTCGCCGTGCAGGTCCGCCGCTGGCGCCCCTGGGCCGCGCCCGCCCGGACGCTGCGCGCCTCGGAGGTCGCCGGCGGTGCGGGGGCGGCGCTGGTCGAAGCCGTGCGGGATGGGTTCTGAGCGGGCACTGCTGGTCGCGGCGGGCGGAGGCCTCGGCGACACGCTGCTCGCGGGCGTCGTCGCGCGCGCCCTGCGCACCCGCTGGGCGGCGGTCGATGCGGTCGTGCTGCCGGCCCACGCCGAGTTGGCGGCGCGCATCCCGGATCTCGACCGAGTCGTGCCGTGGGGCGCGGCGCTCCCCGGCCGCTACGCCGCGGCGGTCGTCACGTGGGCGACCCTGCCGACGGCGGTCATGCCGTGGCTGGCCGGCATCCCGTTGCGCGCCGGGCAAGCGCGCCGGCTCTACTCGGGCCTCTTCACGCACCGCGTCGTCGTGCGCAGCGAGCTGGGCGATCGCACCACGCACTGGACGCAGATCTTGCTCGACTACGCGCGCGCGCTGGACTGCGATACGAGCGACGCGGTGCCGGCGTTCGTGCCGACCGTATCCGACCGCGACGCCGCGCAAACGTTGCTGCGCGTCCACGACGTACGCGGCCCGTATGCGATCCTGCACCCGACCCGCGGCCTCTCCGCGCAGCGCGCGCGCTGGCCGGTCGACGGGCTGGTCGCGCTCGCCCGCCGACTGGTCGCGCGCGACGGCGTCCCGGTGCTGGTGAGCGGCGCGGCCGCCGACGCGCCGATCGCCGAGGCGATCGCCGAAGGCGCCGGACGCGGCGTGCTCGCGCTCGCCGGCGCGACGTCGATCGGCGTCTTCGGCGCGCTCGCCGAGCGCGCGAGCGCCGTCGTCGCGATGGACTCCGGACCGATGCACGTCGCCGCCGCCGTCGGCGCGCCGACCGTCGGTATCTTCGCGTTACAGTCCGACGAGCCGGATCGCTGGGCGCCGCTCGGCGCGCGCGTCGCCGTCGTGCGACCCGTCTA
>Ga0302324_100005053_pt1 | contig 28945 bp, 19 predicted proteins | sample Palsa_T0_1_FD_201949 | JGI IMG/M metagenome (GOLD analysis project Ga0302324, IMG submission 201949) | Peat permafrost microbial communities from Stordalen Mire near Abisko, Sweden - Palsa_T0_1 | ecosystem: Environmental > Terrestrial > Soil > Palsa > Peat permafrost | place: Sweden: Abisko...
TCCGGTCCCCATCGGCAGCCGGCCGCCCCAGGCGAAGCAACGGGAGCACCTGATTGCGCAATTGCAGGACCTCGTAGTTGTCGACCTGGTGCACATCAGATTCCCGGGTGCGGGCGATCTGATTGACCGCGTTCAACGGGATGGCGTACAGGCGCTGCTCCACCCAGAACATGAGCGCCTTGATAATCGCCAGAGTGAGGGGCAGCTTCAGCCGGAAGGTTGTGCCCTGGCCGCGACGAGTTTCAATATGAATGCTCGCTTTCAACCGGTGGAGCACGCTCTGCACCACGTCCATTCCAACTCCGCGGCCGGAGACTTCGGTGACGACCTCGGCGGTGCTGAAGCCTGGGCGGAAAATCAGCTCCAACGTCTCGGCATCGCTCAACCGGGAGGCCTCCTCCAGGGTAAGCATTCCCAGTTCCAAGGCTTTGGTACGAATCTTCTGAGCATCGATCCCGCGCCCGTCGTCCGTGATCTCCACCACCACCTGATTTCCCTGGTGCAGCGCGTTCAGCCGGATCTTGCCGCGCGGTGACTTGCCGCGCTGGACACGCTCTTCAGCAGGTTCGATGCCATGGCTAACGGCATTGCGGACGAGATGGGTGAGAGGCTCGGCAATGGCGTCGAGGATGCCTTTATCAAGGTCAGTCTCCTGCCCGCTGAGTTCGAGGTCAACCTCGCGCCCACACTGCCGCGCCACGTCGCGCACGATGCGGGGAAAGCGCCGGAACAGTTGATCGACCGGCACCATGCGAATCTTCATCACGGAACGCTGCAGATCGTTCAAGACCCGGGCCTGGAAGGCCATGGCGTCGGCAAACTTGCCGCGCAGCGAATCTTTGGGATAGTGCCTGCCCAGTTCGCCGAGGGCCTGCTGGAGCATCGACTTGCCGATGATGAGTTCTCCTACCAGGTTCAGGACGTTGTCGATCCGCCCGGCTTCTACCCGCAAAACATTTTCTGTGAAGACCTGGGGCACGGGGTCGGCCGGGGATACCGAGGATGCGGGGGGAGCGGGCGAGGGCGGCGCAACTGCGATGTTCATTGCTGCCGAGGCCGGCGGGTCTACATCCGAGGAACGCCATGCAGGTTCCGCGATTGACGTGGCGACAACATTGGCAAACGCGCCGCTTGCTGTGGCGCCATCTTTCACCGTGGACGCGGTCTGAATCGAAGCCGCCTGAATCAGGGTCACGCTGACGTCGCTCGAAATGGTGGGAATCTGGCAGCGGGCGACAATCTGCGACTCGGATTGCAAGCTGGCAAAGACGAACTCAACCTGCTTCGAGGCGGCGGCGGATTTTTCGTCCGGCCGCACCACCAGAACACGACCAATCCCGTTGATTGCGTTTCGGATCATTTGGCGCGCCGCGATGGGCATGGTGCAGTGGGGATCGATTTTCACTACGATTTCGTAGAGTCCGAGCCCTGCAGTCTGCGTGTGGGCGACGGCGCGCCTTTCCGCTTCCGTCCAGTCCTTGGTGGAAGGGGTGGCAGATTCGGTGGATTTTTTCTTGCGCCGCGATTTTCTGGGGGCGGGAGTTGCCGTGAGTTCGTTGATCCTTTGACGAAGACTCTCTGTAGCGGGCATGGCACCGCCGCTGTGGTAGGCCGCTGTCATGGCCGCAAAAACGTCGGCGGCCGCGAAGGCGATGTCGGCCAGCGCTCCGTGAGCGGCGGCAGCCTCCAGAGAGAGCGCATCCTCGAAATGGTGCGCCAGTTCGCTCAACTCGCGCAATCCGCAGGCCGCCGAGTCGCCTTTCAGGGTGTGCACGGTGCGCCGGATGGAACGCACGATCTCTTCATCGCCGGGATTTTTTTCCAGCTTCAGAGACTCTTCATTCAGCGCCTGCAGCAGCTCCTGCGAGGTTTCAAAGAACAGCTCGCGCAGCTCCGCTCCACGCTCATCCGGAGGATTGGTCACTCACGCACCTCCAGACGCTGATAAGCCGTGCCGCTGTCGCGGTGGATCATCTGAAACTTCTCGGTCAGCCCCAGCAGGCTTTCGGCATGGCCCACGAAGAGGTAGCCACCGGGATTGAGGCAGCGATAAAACTTTTCGACCAGCCGCTTCTGCTCCGCCTCGTCGAAATACATCATCACATTGCGGCAGAAGATGACGTCGTTGCGCTGCGGCAGGTATTCCGTCTTCAAATTGTGAAAGTCGAAGTGCACCAGCTCTTTCAGCGCCTTCTTGACCGCGTAGCGGTCGCCGATCTTATCGAAATAACGCAGGCGGAAGCCATAATCCACGGCCGCCATCTGGTGAGCGCTATAGGTTCCCTCCTGGCCGGTTCGGAGTACGGAATAACTGATATCGCTGGCCAGTATCTCCACTCGCCAGGGCGGCGGAATCAGTGGTTTAGGCAGCGCCAGTTCCACCGGCAGCGGATTGCGCATGTAGTAATAGGCCAGCGTGTCGGCCACCATCATGCCCAGGGTGTAGGCCTCCTGCCCGGTGGAGCAGCCCGCGCTCCACACTCGCACCGAATACTCACGATGCGCCTGCTTCTGTTTCAACATGTCTTCAAGAATGTGTTTCTGGAAAAGGTCGAGTTGAGCTTTGTGCCGGAAGAAGCTGGTTTCGTTGACCGTGAGATTTTCCACCAGCTTGGCGAGTTCCGCCTTACCTTCCTGGCTGATTAGGAGGCGGTAGTAGGAGTAGAAGGAATCGACATGACATTCCCGCAGCCGGCGCAGCAACCGATCCTGCAGGAAATGAGTGCGGCGTTCGTCGAAGTGCATGCCGCACTCCTGATAGACCAGCGCCTGCAGCAGCCGAAGTTCCGCGTCGGTTAAAACTGGCGCAGGTGCCGCTCCAAATGTGCTCATGCTCTCTTTCGTTCTCCGCGCCTGCGATTCAACTTCTCCGGGAAAAGCTCAGTGGGACGAGGCGCCGCGCGCCTCGGCTTTGGCGGGCTTGCCGTCCGCGCCCGCGCTGTGCTGCAAGAGGCTGGCCGGAGCCAGCAACTTACCCATGTCAAGCAAAACGATCAGACGTCCCTTTACCTTGGCCAATCCGGTCACGCAGTTCAGCCCGCCCTCCTGGAATACAGCGGGCGGAGGTTCGACGTCGGCGCGGGGGATCTTCACCACCTCGGACGCCGAGTCCACGATTAATCCCGCCAGCCTGCCGGAATGTTCTACCACCAGAATCCGGTTCCGGCTTTTCAGAGTTGCCTGCTTTTCCCCAAAGCGCTTGCGCAAGTCCATCACCGAGACGATCTTGCCCCGCAGATTGATCACGCCTTCCAGATACTCGGGGGCATCGGGTACGGCCGTGATCTCCGGCACGCGTACGATTTCGTGCAGCGACGCGATGGGAACGCCATAGGTTTCGCGCCCGATCTGGAAGCCCACGATATGAAGTTCGTCGGTCATCGCTATCCTGCGTTCTCAATCAGTCGCGCGATTAATAGTTCGATCCCACCGAAGCACGGCGTGCATTCTGCGATTTCTCACTCGGCATGGGCCGCAGCGCGCCGGACGACTCATCCAGCGTGAAGCGGTCCATGAAGTCCAGCAAGCCGCGCGACATTTTCGACATCTGCTCGGCCGAAGCCGCCAGTTCGGTCGATCCTGAAGTGGATTGCTGCACCAGTTCGCGCATTCTCTCCATAGCTTTGACCACGGCTTGCGCTCCGGAGGCTTGCTCTTCCACCGCCGAGTTAATCTCATGGGTGATTTCGTTCAGCCGGGTGGTGGCTCGGGCGATCTGCGACGAGCCGTGCGATTGCTCGTTGGTGGCTGCTCCAATTTCCTGCGCGAACTTGTAGACCTCGGTGACTACATTCGAGATTTTGCGCAGAGCTCCGTTCAATTCTCCGCCCAGATCCAGGCCCTCGTTCACGATTCCGGTGGAGCGGTTCATGTTTTCCACCGCCTTGCGGGCTTCCTTCTGAATGCTCTGGATCAGCTCGGAGATTTCCTTAGTCGACTGCGCTGACTTTTCCGCCAGCTTGCGTACTTCGTCGGCCACGACTGCGAAGCCGAGGCCGTGCTCGCCGGCGCGCGCCGCCTCAATGGCGGCGTTGAGGGCCAGCAGGTTGGTTTGTTCGGCCAGGTCGTCGATGACCTCGATGATCTTTCCAATGTCGTCGGCGCGCTGCCCCAGGGCTCCGATAATTTCTCCCGAACTGTTGATGGTCGCGTTTATGCGGTTCAGACCATCGGTGGCTTTCTCCATGGTGGCGATGCCGCTGTGAACCTCTTCCCGCGAGCGGTTGGAAATGTCGAGCAGCACCTTCGCGGTATCGGCCACGCGCTGGATCGACGCCACCATCTGATCGATCGATGCCGAGGTCTCACTTACGCTGGAGGCCTGCAGCTGGGTACTCTTGACCATGTTCTGCACGTTCACGCTCATCTCGTGCATGGTGCTGGTGACTTCATCAATCGCCGAGGAAGCCTGCAAGCCAACCTTGGCGGAGTCATCGGATGCGTTCGCTACCTGCCCGCTGGCGCTGGCCACCTGCGCCGACGCGTCGCGCACGCTGCGGACCAGCCGTCCCAGGCCCTCGACCATGCGGGCGAAGGCGTTGCCCAGTGTGTCGTGAGCCGAGCGCGGCTTCACCTCCACCGTAAGATCTCCGCCGGCAATGGACTCGGATACTCCGGCCATCTCTTTGAGATAGGTCACCATTTTGGCGAAGGTGCGGGCCAGTTCTCCGATTTCATCCTGACGGTTGACGTCGATATTGTGTTCCAGATCGCCGGTATCGCCGATCTGGCGTGACACCGTCATGAGGTTGGTCAGCGGTCCGGTGATCGACTTGGCAGTCGTGAAGGCAACGACTACGCCCAGACCGAGGGCCAGCAGGGTGCTTATCACGGAGAACAGAATGGTCAGCGTGCTGGCGGTCTCATCCGACTTTCGCCGGGCTTCGACCAGCTTCCGGTTTTCCCCGTCCGCCACGTCCAGGGCATCGGTGGAATTCTTCACCCAGGAGGAAGCGTCTTTCTGAAGGTAATAGATCTGCAATTCGGCGACGGTCGCGTTGCCCGAATCCACGTCCTTGCGTTTGTCGATCAGAGGTTGCGCGAACTCTTTGCTCCAGGCCTGCTCCAGTTGTTCCACTTTGGCGAGGGCGGCGCGCTCCTGCTCCGAGTTGGCCAGGGTTTTGCCCTGCCCCAGTTTCTCGTTGAGGGTGCGCAAGCCTTCATTCATCCGCTCCACTTCGCGGGTGTCGCCGCTGAGCAGATAGTTGCTCAGATAGAGACGGTTTTGCATCATCTGGAAGCGCACTTCATTGGTGGCATCGGTCAGGTCAAGAGACTGTTGCGCCGCTTTCTTGGCGTCATGTTCGCGCTGCACCGCCAGCAGGTTCACCAGAAACAGCACGACCACCATGCCGAGGATGATTCCGAAATTTAGATAAAGTTTCTTGCCGATCGTCATGCTGTGTCCTCCCGGCGCCTCTTGCTTTTGTTTCCAGTCGATCCGCATCGATCCGGTCGATTCCTTTAGCTCCGGATTGATTTCTATTGATGGGGCTCGAATTTGAAATCCACCACGCCCGTGCTCTCCAATGCCGCCGGTTCGAAGCGCCACTTCTTAGCGGCCTCCAAGGCTGCGTTCGCCAGCACCGGATGTCCGCCCACTACCTTTGCGTCTTTCACTGTGCCGTTCGGCGAGACCACTACCTCCACCTTCACCGTGCCTGTGAGGTTCATCTTCCGGGCCAGGTCGGGATAAATGGGCTGCACTCTGCTTTTGACTCGGCGCAGAATCTCGCCTTGTACCTGATTTGTTGACGGCTGGTTCTGAGTGCTCTGCGCTCGAAGCCCTGCCGCTCCGATTCCAGCGGCCATCGACGTCGCGGCCAGAATGACCCTCGCCCATCGAAAAGACACAGTTCCTCCTCGGCGTTAAACTGGTACACCAGCAGCAGCAACGCCGTGGCCATGGGTAAGCTTTTGAAAAAACCAAAGTCACCCTTGGGATACATCGGCAAAATAAAGACTTACTCCAAAACGCCAAGTTGCTAGTAAGCGGCCTCACCCGATCAGTGGCGTCTCATCTTCAGCATCTCAAACCTCGATTCTCAAACTGAGATGCGGAGACCGCTGTTTTTCTCGGGATTTCACACTTAGGCACCTACCTCCCCATTTCCCTTGACTCAAATTGAGATGGCAGATAGTTTTCCATTAGATTCAATCACTTGTGAGAATCACAACGACCCTGTTTGAGCAAGCGGTGACGTTCTGAAGATTTCCGGGGACAATTCGACCGCGTCGCGGGAGGACCATGCTTCGCCCCGCTCCGACGAGGCCTTTCAAAAACTCCTTTTGCGGCTTGCGGCAAAGGCCGCAGAGCGCGCCGACTCGGCCTCGCTGATTCAGTTTTTCTGTCGAGCCACCCGGGAATTTTTCCGGGTCAGCGGAGTTTATTTTTGGCGCAGTTGCGCGGGAGACGAACTGGTAGGGGAACAGGCGGATGGCAAGCTGGCTGAGCGTTTCATTGGCCTTCGCCTGCTGCCCCAGCAGAGTGCCGTGACCGCGGAAGCGGTGCGCAGCCGACGCACGATCTTCGTCAACCGGGTGCAATCCGCGAACTTTCCCATGGCGCGGCAGTTCGAGGCGCGCTCAATGATGGCCGCTCCGTTGGTAGTTTTTGACGAGGTGATCGGAGCCGCAACTTTTCTGCATGATTCCGAGGACTCATTTTTCGATGACGACCTCGCCGCCAAAGCGACCATCCTGGCCGGCCAACTGGGCAGCCTGCTGGAAGCGACCCGGCTGGGCGAAGCGTCGCGCGAAGAGCACCGCCGCGCCGAGATCCTGGCCGAGGTGGCCACTGCGCTGCACGGAACTCCGGATGTAGCCTCGGTGATCGAAGCCTTGGCAGATCGTCTGCGGCTGCTGCTGCGCACGCGGCTGGTCTCGATTCTTCTGCGTCACGATGGTCCATTCGAATTGCGCGCCGTATCCGCCGAGACTCCGCAGTTAGCTAACTCGGTTCGCGTCGGACATGACCGACAGACGATTCGCTTCGCCGCTGACCTGGCGCAACGCGCCGTATCCGCCGGCGAAGCCATCACCATCTCGATCAGCAGCGATCTACATTCCCTCGGCAGCCTGGTCCCTCCCGGAGTGCTGATTGCTGCGCCCTTCCGCACGGCGCGCACCCAGGGAGCGATTCTCGTCTATCCCCGTGCCCATGGAGCGTTTACGGCCGAGGAGAAGTCGCTGGTATCGGCGATTGCCGGCTTCGGCGCGGTCGCGGTGGCGCACGCTGAACTTTGCGCGACGGCTCAGGGGCAGGCCCATGAACTTCACCAGCTACTGGAGATTTCTTCAGAACTCAGCTCCAGCGGCGACCTCGAGCACTTTCTGCAGGCTTTCGTGGTGCGCGCCGCCGACTTTCTCGGCTTTGGCCGGTCTTTTATCGGTCTGCTCGAAGAGGGCCAGTTTCACCTGCGCTACGGCGTGGACCGAGGCGAGCCGAAACGGCTGGACGCGGTTCACCCGGAAGGAATTGCCACCCGCACTCTGCGCGCGAAAGAGGTCTTCTGGTCTGACGACGTCAGCAAATTGCCCGGCGCCAATCTGGAGCTTATCGCGCAGTACGAGGCCCGGCAGTTGCTATCCGTTCCTTTACTGGGAGCGGACGGACGCGTTCTCGGTATGTTCGGCGTGCTCGACCGTCTCGATAAGACGGGCATCTCGCGCGAGGACATTCGCCGCGCTCGCGCGCTGGCTGCCCAGGTTTCGGTGGTTCTGGAAGTGGCGCATAACCTGCACCAATCCGAACTGAACCGGCGCCGGTCGAATCTGCTGGTGCAGTTTGCGCGAGAAATCGACGGACTTTTGCGCCTGCCCGATTTCGCCCGCAAGTTTGTGGAACGCGCCGTCGAATTCGCCGGAGCACGCGCCGGGGCATTCGCTACGTTTCACGGCGGACGATTCCATTCGGTCGCACTGCACCTCAACCCCGTTCTCGACCGGGGTGTGGTTCAGCCGGAACCTAGCCGGCCTGAAGCGGCTCATCCTGAAGCGGAACGATCTGAGGCAATCCAAGCTGAGGCAATTCAAGCGGAAACCACTTCGCTGGATCCTACGGCCGAGGCCCACTTCCTGGAAGCGCCTGCTCGGGGCGACGATCCCGCTCTGCAGCTGGGTTTCGCGCAGTCCGTTTCAGAACTGGTCACCAAGCGCGCCGACGCAATCCTTTCCGGCTCCGCCGCCGAGTTGCTCGGTCCCGACCTGGCTGCGAGTCTTGGCTGGAGTGATTGCGTGGCCATGCGTCTTTCTGGTTCGAAAGGAGAACTTTCAGGGGTTCTATTTCTTTCAGGACGCAATCGGCCACTCACCGCGGAAGACCGCGATCTGCTGGAAGCGATGGCCGAGCATGCGGCCGTGGCTCTGGAAAATGCCCGCCTGTTTACCCGCATCGATCAGGCAAACAGTCACTGGCTGGAAATCTTTGACGCCATCACCGATCTCATCGTCGTGCACGACGAGGCCGACAAAGTGCTGCGCGTGAACCGCTCCCTCGCCACCATGATTGGAGTTGCGCCCAGCGAGCTGATCGGCGTCAACATGCGCGCGCTGCTGGCTCTCACCAGTCAAACCACGCTTTATTCCTGCCCATTTTGCCGGTCGATGGGCGAAGACAGCGACGAGTTCGTTCATCCCGCGCTCGACCGCACTTACCTGGTTTCCACCTCGCGGGTTCACGGTGTTTCGGGCGAAAGCCTGCAAACCATTCACGTGCTTAAAGACATCCCGGACCGGCGCGAGGCCGAGCGCCGTTATCGCGAGCTTTTCGACAACATTCAGGAGGGTCTATTTTTCAGCACGCCGGAAGGCCGGTTCGTCGAGGTAAACGATGCCCTGGTGACCATGCTGGGGTATTCCAACCGCGAAGAGCTGCTGCAGGTTGACATTCCCACGCAGGTTTATTTTTCTCCCGGACAGCGCCAGCGCCACGCCGACGCCATGGAAAAAGACGGCCACCTGCGCAACTTTGAGGCGACTCTCCGGCGCAAGGACGGCTCGCCCATCTACGTCCTCATCAACGCATTCGGCATGTACGACCACATGGGCGGGCTGCTGCAGATTCGCGGGCTTATGCTCGATGTGACAGGCCTGCACAACTATCAATTGGAGCTGCAGAGGGAGCGCGATTTCTCCGGCAAGATTCTGAGCAACACGCAAAGTTTGATCCTAGTCGCAGACACCGCGGGTCTCATCAGCTATGCCAACCGCCGTTGGCACGAGGCCGGCTTCGAGCAGCGTGAACTGCTGGGGCGACCGCTATTGGAATTAGCCGCCCCCGGTTATGTTCGCCCACTGGCGGATGCGCTGCAGGTGATTCTGCGCGGCGGACAGGTGGACAATCTGGAGTTGCAGCTGATGCGGGGCGACGGTCACGCCGGCCAGTTCGCCGTTAACCTCAGCCCCATGCGCGACGAGCAGCAAAACGTCAACAGCATCGTGGTGGTGATGACTGACATTACGGACTCCGCCGAGCTGCGCGATAAACTGGTTCACGCCGAGAAGATGGCTGCCGTCGGACAACTGGTTTCCGGCGTCGCTCACGAAGTCAACAACCCGCTAACCGCGATCCTCGGCTTTGCCGACCTCCTGCTGGAGAATCCCGAACTCCCGGAAACTGCCCGCAAGGATTTACGGGTCATTCTGCAGGAAGCCCAGCGCACCAAGCAGATCGTGCAAAACCTGCTCAGCTTTGCCCGCCAGATGCCGCCCCAGCGCAACGCCGTGCAACTCAACTTGATTCTGCGCCGTACCATTCAGCTGCGCTCCTACGACTTCAACAGTCACGGAGTCGACATCGTGGAACATCTCGATGAGGGACTGCCCGAGGTCATCGGCGATGCCCACCAGTTGCAGCAGGTTTTTCTCAACATCCTGAACAATGCCTACGACGCGGTCCACGAACTGGGCCGTCCCGCCCGTATCGAGATTATGACCAGCAAAGTCGACGACGTCGTCGAAATCTCGTTCCGCGACAATGGTTATGGCATTTCGCATCCCGATCGTATTTTCGATCCCTTCTTCACTACCAAGGAAGTCGGAAAAGGAACCGGTCTGGGCCTCAGCATCTGCTATGGCATCGTGAAGGAGCACGGAGGGGAGATTCTCTGCCACAACAACTCCGACGGGCAGGGAGCCACCTTCATTGTCCGTTTTCCCACAGCGCCTCACACTGCTTCTCTGGGTGTGGCCGCAGGAGTAAATCAGCCATGACAACCTCAATCCTCCAACGCGCACTGCTGCCCGTTCTGCTCATCGAAGACGAGCCTTCCATCATGGCTCTGGTCAGCGCCACGCTCGAGCGCAACGGCTATGAAGTCGTCTGCATCGAGTCCGGCGCCGAAGCCCTGCGCCTGCTGGAAAAAGGCCGGTTTCTCGGTGTAGTCTCCGACATGCGCACGCCCGGGGGAGTCGACGGCGCCCAGGTACACGCCTGGATCTCCGCCAATCGCCCGGACCTGGTCGACAAGGTCGTGATCATAACCGGGGACTACGCCAACGAAGAAACCGTCACCACCTTGCGCAAGATCGGCGCGCTCTATCTGGAAAAACCGTTCCGCGTCCAAGACCTTATCTCGGCGGTCGAAAAAACTATGGGGAAAGCCCGGTGAGCCCCGCGCCAGGCAAGGCCGTGAGCAAAGAAGATTTACGCGTGCGTCTTCTGATCGTTGATGACGAGCAGAGTATTCGCAAGCTGTGCGCCACCGTGGGTGAAGCCCTGGGCTTCATTTGCTTTGAAGCCGAGAGTGGTGAGACTGCTCTGGCGCTGCTTGAAGAGCAGCCGGTTCACATGATTCTCAGCGACATGGTTATGCCGCATATGTCGGGTCTCGAATTCTTGGAGAAGGTTAAGAAGCTTGTGCCGCGGGCCGAAGTTGCGCTCATGACCGGGCACGGCTCGATCGAGACCGCCGTGCAGTCGATGAAGCTTGGCGCCTACGACTACATCACCAAACCGTTCTCTCCGCTCGAGGAACTGCGGCTTTTTTTGCGCCGCATGGCGGAGAAAGTCCGACTGGTCGAGGAAAACGAATTCCTGCGGCAGCGCACCGATACCGAAACTGCGGTCCATGGCATCGTCGGCTCTTCCGCCAAGATTCATGAAGTGCTGCGTCTGGCCTCGCGCCTCAAAGACACCCGCACCTCGGTTCTGATCTCGGGGGAAAGCGGCACCGGCAAGGAACTCGTGGCTCGCGCCATTCATTTCCGCGGCGCCTTCGCCAACCGTCCTTTTGTCGCCATCGATTGCGGCTCCCTGGTGCCCACTTTGATCGAAAGCGAACTTTTCGGCTACGAGAAAGGAGCCTTTACCGGAGCGCTGAAGTCGAAGCAAGGACTCTTTCAAGCCGCCGACACCGGCACGGTTTTTCTGGACGAAATTGGCGAATTGCCGCTGGAGTTGCAGGCCAAATTGCTGCGCGTGCTGCAGGAAAAAGAGGTTCGTCCGGTGGGCAGCAACCAGCGGGTGAAAGTTGATGTGCGGGTCATCGCCGCCACCAATCGCGATCTCGAAGCCGCCTACAAGAACAAGACTTTCCGTGAGGACCTCTACTTCCGTCTCAACGTCGTCACCGTGCATGTCCCCGCCTTGCGCGAGCGTCGCAGCGATATCCCCATGCTGGTGAACTGGTTTTGTGAGCGCTACGCGCCCGGCTCAGACCTGCACGTTTCCAATGCAGCGATGAAAGTCCTGATGAATTATGACTGGCCGGGAAATGTGCGCGAGCTGGAAAACTGCGTGGAGCGCGCAGTCGCTCTGGGCAACGGCAACCTGATTGATCTCTCCGACCTACCGCCTTCCCTCATCGGCATGAATCCGTCCGCGTCCCGTGGCGCTTCAGAAGTAGTGATGGATCCGGAATCCGAGCTCAGCGGCGGCGAATTGAACTCGGGCAAGAGCTCGGCCCCCACTCCACTTTCCACCACCGACTTGGAAGAGATCGAACGCGCAACCATTCAGCGGGTCTTCGAGCAAGTCAAAGGCGATAAGGCTCTTGCCGGACGCATGCTCGGCATCAGCCGCGCGACTCTTTACCGCAAACTGAAACGGTACAACATCAGCGGAAGTCTAGGCTCCGAGTCGTCAAGCCATACCTTGCAGTAAGCCAAAAGCGTTATTCGTGGAGCGAGGGTGGCCCACTTCTCGCAGCCTTTGCGAGAAGTGGGCTTCTGGAGGGCACCCTGCGGAAGCAGATCCGCTTGCAGCTATTCGCCCGGCGGTTTTTGCTGCTCCTTCTTCTGCCGTTCTTCTTCCTGCTTTTTTTCTGCAGGGGTCATCGGCCTGGCTGGCGGAGGCGGCGCAGGTTTGGCCGCCGCCGGAGGCGGTGTTCGCGGCGGCGGAGGAGTTTGCGGACGCGCTGCCGGCGGGTTAGGTTTCGCGGGAGGCGGATTGTTTTGCGGTCGAGCCGGTTCAGGAGCGGGACGGCTCTCCGGCCGGTTCGCCTCAGGCCTATTTGTCTCAGGCTGGCTCGGCTGCGGCCGGTTCGGCGGAGCCGCAGGTGGCCGGTTTGTTTCCGGCCGATTGTTAGGCTGCGGCGACGCTGGATGGTTCTCCGGCGCAGCGGGCGTGCGATTCGGTTGCGCTGGTGGAGGTGCGGCCGGACGCGCGTTCGGTGGTGGATTGCCCGGCCGGTTCATTGGCTGGTTGCCCGGCTGGTTCGGTGGCTGGCTCGCCGGACGATTCACCGACGGCGCGGGTTGACCCGGCCGTCCCGCATTTGGCGGTGCGCCCGGCTTGCCCACACTCGGCGTGGCCGGTTTACCTACCGGCGCTACTTTCACCATCGGCCGCGCCGCTGCTGTGTTGGCCGCCGGTCGCAGCGTCTGCACTTCGCTTCTTGCCAGCGGTTGTCCCGGATGCGCGGCCAAAGCCTGCTGCTGTTTTGCAAAAGGCACTGGCGGAGGAGGAGGCGTTCTCTTGGCCACCACCTGCCGGTTCGCCACTGCTGGTGGCGGGGCCGCTACGTGGCCCGCAGTTGCGGCCTTTGCGCCCATCACACTTTCCCTGGTCGGAACCACTGCAACTCGCGCACTTACCGGCGCTGCAGCAATCTCCCGCGCGCTCACCGTTACCGACGCTTTCGCCACCGGCTGCGCGCTCGCGAATGCATGCTGCGGAACCACCACCACCGCGCCCTGCACATTGCGATTCGCGTATGTAATGTTGGTGATGGTTGTGGTGTTGTTCTGAACGATCGTTGTCCTGTAGACGTTGGTCACCTGAGTCACGTTCACCGTGGTGCTGCTGATGTTGACCCGGGTCACGTAAGCCTCGCTCACGTGATACGACGGCACATAAACTTCTCGAGGACCAAGCGCGAACCATCCCACATTGCCGCCGAAGCCTCCGGGCCCTCCGCCGATGAAGACGACCAGCGCAGGCGCGTATACGGCTTGCACCGCCACTGGACCAGCCACCCAGCCCCAGCGCCCCTCAACATTGACCCAGCGCCCGTAGTGAAATGGCGCGTAGCCCCACGGGGAATCGTCCACCCACGTGTATCCCCAAGGAGAAATCCAATCCCAGTGGCCGGTGTGATACGGCGCCCACCCAACCGCCACCTGGTTGGGGAACCAGACATGACCGTAATTCGAGTCGTCACGCCAGTCCCCCTGGTCATCCAGATCCTCAAAGCCGACTACATCGTGCGACAGGTAGCGCGCCGAACGTGAATAGTCGTAACGGTGATCGCGGCCGGCAGCCCAGTTATCGAAGTCGTCGGGATCCCCAATCTCCGTCACCTCGGCGTAGAGCGAGTCCGTTCCGCTGAGTGTGGCTCTCTGCCCGCCGCGCAGCGAAAAAATCTGGCCGTTCCCGGTTGCTTCGCCCTCGCCTTCTCGAATGGTTATGACGGTATAGTCTCCATCGGCACTCGCTTCCACCCGATAATGTCCGGGCTGGAAAGCCGTGAACGCCTGGTTGGGTGTATCCACCTCGAAGTCGTCGTCGTCACCCAGACGCCGTATGGTGAAGCTGATCGCACCGGATGCAAGTTGGATCTGCACGGTTTGATCGTCGAGGTTCAAGAAAGAAAAGCCGGTATTAGGCGCGAGGCGAATCACCGACGACCCTAGTTGCACTTCGGCGCGCGAGTCCTGATCGGTCCAGAGCTGATCTCCGGTAGTCATGGGGCGGTTGGGAACGGCCCCCACCCAGTCCGTTTCTCCGGCGGGCTGGAAAGAAACCGAACCTTCCATATATCCGAGGCGGGCCACGCGGCTGGGCGGATCGTCAGGATCACGATCCTGAGCAGCCGTGCGCGGCAGAACGATGGTGGCGAGCGCGATTCCGAGCAGCGCGCTCGACCAGCCTAACTTCCTAAGCGATGTTTTCATGCGATGTTTATCCCCCAAGCTGTTTTTCGCGACACCCGATGTTCGCGGAAATCATTTTCGCGGATTCACGTTCACTCAACTCTTGTTTGCCGAGATTTTCAACCTTGATGCTGAACTTGCCTTCTGGACAAGAATTCTCTGCTCACTAGCGCGTAAAGCGTCACCCGCAGGCTAGATGCTCCAGGGACGACATTTTGGTTTAGTGCCCTTGAGAATAGCAGGTCCGCGAACGCAGGATTGGCTGATTTCTCTCCTGTGAAAAACCCGATCCACCGCACCGAATCTCTGTGGAAAACGCCCAGTTGAATTGCAACTAATCCAAGGTTTCGGGGTTCAAACTCAGTGCGCCGCTTCGTACTCTTTCGTTGGGAGTATTCGTGAGCGAACAAAAATCAGCACTTCCGCGGTGCCCACTGTGCAATCTTCCGGTTTCCCTGGAAACCGCCAAGACCGATGGCAACGGCTGTGCGGTGCATGAGGGGTGTTATCTCGTTTCCCTGACGCCCCCAAAAACGATGTAATGTCGTACTTCCGATAACTGGTCGTCAACATGGCTCATCGTCGGATGGCTCATCCCCGGAAGATGAGGGCACGGACGCACGGGCGAAGACTTCGGTGGGTGAGTTATGCTTTGAGACACCGTCTCATCGTGAGACGTGGGGCCCGGGATGGTCCATTCAGCAGACGTCTTGCCCGCTCTAAGTTGTTGAAAAACCGGGCGCCCGAGTGCTACTCCTTCCGTTCCCCGGTGTGGTCCCGCTCGTGCTCCTCATTCTGGCATAACCGCGGATTCTGGCTCCCCAAAGCTCTTCCTAACCGGGAAGAGGGGGAGCCCCAACCGCACTTTTGAATTGGGGCGGATGTGGTTGCCGGCGTCAAGCTGGCGCCGAGGGTTATGCCCTGAGCCTGTCGTGGGGCGTCCCCACAACGGGTCGCTGTCCCACATCTTTAGGAAAGGTCAGCAATCGCTTGGCGCAATCTGCTACAGCCGCAGCCCGCGTGGCGCATATTAGTCCCGTCGGCGAACTGGCGCGCTTTTTTCCGGAGGCAACGCCGGTGCGCATTCCGGTTCAGTTCACGCGCCGCATTGTCAACAGCGACGGCAGCCAATCAAATCGAATCGGATCGCAGGAAAGCACCATCATCGAATTCGGCACGTCCCGTGAAGTGCTTTTTGCCTGCACCATAATGCTGGAGTTCGCCGACGTTTTGCGCCTGCGTAACTCGGATGGCTCACTGGATACGGAAGCTGCAGTAGTGGCGGTGCAGTATCGTCCCGGCAGCACCGTCGTGGCCGCCCGCTTTCTCAACTCAGTGCCCAACTGGATCGTGAAACCATGACGCCATCGCAACCTTCGTCGTCCCCATCGCTTTCGTCGCAACCCTCGGCCTCAGCTCCAGATCTCGCGGCGGTATGGTCGAATGCTCTTCAGCTTCATCCCATCTACACCGAGCTGGCGCGCGAGTTCGTCATTGAAACGGCGGTTTGTGCCGACCTGGAGAGCGGAGTGAACACGCCGGGGCGCGAGTCGGTCGAGCAAGCGCAACAGTGGCTGAACCAGATGGATGATCGCATCCAAGTTCACCAATTGCGGCAGTTCCTGCAGACTAGTTCGCTGGTTGATCCCCAGGGATTGATCGCGCTGCTGCAGCACCTCCTGGCAAAGACCAGCAGAACAGAGTCAGACCGCGACAAGATTGATTTCCTGCTGGTGCAGTATTTCAGCCAGAGCGCGCCCACCGATCTGGACGACAATTCCGCCGACCTCGCTTATGTCGCCCGGAGTCTGGAGCCGGTCCTGGGTTCCGTGGAGCTCAAAGCTCCGGTATGGTTGAACGCTCTGGACCGGGTTCTCGAATCCGCGCGCCGCTGCCGGTCGCTCGACGAACTGCTGCACGGCGGTGTGCTCGAGCAAGGACGCAAAGCCAAAGCCCAGGCTGGCGACTTGTTCTACCTGCCCGTCGCGCTGGTGGCCTTTACCCGTTTCGGATATCTCATGCGGCGTGTGTTCTTCCACCTCATGCTGGCGGATCTCAACGACATTCTCGACGGCCTGACTGAACTCGAAGAAAAAGGGGTTGAGACCATCGACTGCCGGCGGGCGCAGTTCTCCGCGCAGGAACCGATCATTCGTCTGCGCATGATCTGTCAGTCGTGGAAAGTCATGTTCCAGGCCGAGTATTCCTCCGGGCAGCCGCTGCGCATGCTGGTGGATCTGCGTGCCTCGGTTGCTTGCGCCTTGGGTCGCGGTTCGGCAGATGAGGGTGGGAAAGCCGCCGAACAGGTCTCGGCGAAAACCCCGTCCGCAAAGCCCGAGCCTGTCAAAGTCCCTGCCCGGTCACGGGGGGCGGCGGCTGGCGTCGGTGGCTCAAAAACGGCTGCCGTTCCACAGCCTCTGCCCGGACCGTTTGCCGAGCCGGAATCCAAGTTTGCCGTGTCCGATGCGGATGCTCCAGAGTTCGAGGTTTCAAGCGCAGCACCGGAGTGGAATCCGGATACGGACTCGCAGCCGCAACCGGGAAAGAAGAAAAAGTAAGAGATCCGTGCAGGACACAAGCTAGACAACCGAGGCTAGACAACAGAAGATCCGCGCGGAACAGGCGCGAATTGACAACCGACAAACCGGAGTCATGCGACTTCGCAAAGAGGAAATGGGCCAGTGGATCATCCGACCGTACTCGTTATCTCCGACGATGTGGAATTCTCCCGGAGCATCACCACGCGCTGGCAGATGGAGCGCAACGTCCCCGCATTTACCATGCTCAGCGGAGATCTCTGGCCTCGTTTCGTCGATAATTTTGAGATTGCGATTGTCGGCCGGCTGCGCCGCGAAATGCTGTCGGTTGTTCTCGAGCCCTTGCACTCGACGCAGCAGCCTTTGTTCTGCCTTTGCGATGATGCGGCAACAGCGGAGTTGGTGCGGGAGCGCTGGCCGCGTGCCGGCGTAGTCCGTTTCGAGGAGAACTGGTTGAACGCGCTGATTCTTGCGGGGAGCGAAGCGGTGCTGCGCGCCCGTTCCGATGCTCGCGCCCGCTTCGCTGAACAATCTTGCGCCATGCTGGAACGCCACGCCATGCTCGGCCGCTACATGCTCGAAATGCGTCATGGGTTGAACAATGCGCTGACTTCGCTTTTGGGGAATTCCGATCTGCTGCTGATCGAACCGGGGAGCCTTTCCGCGCAGGCACGCGCCCAGATTGAGACTATTCGGAATATGACGCTGCGCATCCACGAGGTGATGCAGCGTTTTTCATCGCTCGAAAAGGAGATGAACGTGGTCGCCCAGCAGGTGGAACGGGACTCGGGCAAAAGCCGCGCCGCCGTCGCTGCAGGTGACTGAGTAAGACCGAGAGCTGAGCTGAGAAGCAACTTCCTCCCCTGGAAATTTGCCGGCGTTACCCGTCCGGCTGGCGAGCGCGCGCAGTTTAACTTTGCGCTTCGGAAAAAAGGCCCTATGCATAAGTTAATTGCGACTGGCACCATCCTCGAGCACGAACTCTCGGAGCTACGCCTGCTCATCGAGCGCCAAACTGGAGTCGTGCTGGATTGTCCGAACAGCGTGTTGGCTGCGCACGTGACGGATTTTATTGAGGCGCAGGAGTTGCGCTCTTCCACCGCTTTGCTTGAGCGGCTGCGCTCCTCCGAACAGGACCCCGCCAGCCTGCCGTTGCTGCTCGACGGACTGGTCAACAACAATAGCGGTTTTTTCCGTCATCCCGGGGCACTGAACGCACTAACCCGGCATGTTTTGCCGCTGCTGTTTGCGCGCAAGTCCGCCGATGGTAGCAACCCGCTTCGCATCTGGAGCGCGGGCTGTGCCAGCGGAGAAGAGACATATTCCATTGCTATGGCAGTCTGCGATGCGGTAAGCAACAGCAGCGCGAATAGTGGTAATGGCCCAAGCAGTGGCAATGCTGCTGGGAACGGGAAGACCCGCAGCGGAGGCATCGTGGACGGCCCGCCATCCGTGCCGGTCGCTACCCACGTCGCGGGACTGTCGATTCATATCGTGGGCAGCGATTTGTTCCCGCAAAATATCGAAGCCGCCGACCGCGGCGTGTATCCGCAGTCCGCTCTGGACGGCCTGCCTCCCGCCAGCATTCGGAACCATTTCTCTAAGATCAGCACGCCCCCGGTTTTTTCGAGCGACGAAATCGGCGATAATCAAAACGACGACGCTCGGGACGATGATGGTCGGGATTACGATGTTCAAAACGACGACGCTCAGGGCGAGCGTGCTCGCGATATAGTCCGGAGCCAATCAAGGACTGCAGCAAGATTCGAAGCAAACCAAGCCCGCAACGATGCAAGAAACCGGAACTCCAGCGTCGCTCAGCGTAGCCCGGCAACTGCAGCGCACCTGATCGTCAAGCCGCGCTTGCGCAGCCTGGTAACTTTCAATTGTATGAATCTGGCCCGCCCCGGCTACATCGGACGCTTCGACTGCATCTTTTGCATGGACGTTCTGCCCCAGTTCTCGCGCGCCCAGCGCAGCGCGCTACTTGAGCGCCTGCACCTCTACCTCGAACCCGGCGGATACCTTTTCCTAAGCCAAACCGAAAAGCTGGGAGCCCCGAACTTGAACTTCCGCTCCGAAACCTTTGACGGGTATACCTTCCATCGCAAGCCGCTGGCCGCCAGCGCGGCCTACGGGCGATAGAACAACGTCCCCCAGGTGGTGGCGTCGTCGCCTCGCCAATTACGCGAACAAAAACTCCTTCGTCCGCAACTCCTTGATCGTATCCCGCAGCTTGGCCGCCTTTTCGAATTCAAAGCGCTTCGCCGCTTCGCGCATATCGCTTTCGAGCTTGACGATGTGGCCATCCAGCTCTTCCTGCGACTTGAACGCCGGCATGCCCTCGGCTTCGCCGCCGGTGAGATCGGTATAGTCGGCGGCTACGATTCCGGCCAGCGTCATGTCCAGAGGGCGCACAATCGACTCCGGCGTGATTCCATTCGCTTCGTTGTATGCGGTCTGGATCGCGCGGCGGCGTAAAGTCTCGTCCATCGCTCGCTTCATCGAATCGGTCTTTCGGTCAGCGTAGAGAATCGCACGCCCGTTTAGATGGCGGGCGCAGCGTCCAATCGTCTGGATCAAAGATCCTTGCGATCGTAGAAAGCCTTCTTTATCGGCGTCCAGAATCGCAACCAGCGAAACCTCCGGCAAATCCAGTCCTTCGCGCAGCAGATTGATGCCGATCAATACATCGAATTCGCCCTTGCGCAGATCGCGGAGAATTTTTACCCGCTCCAGGGTCTCGATTTCCGAATGCATGTAACGGCACTTCACTCCCACTTCAGCGTAATACTCCGCCAGATCTTCGGACATGCGTTTGGTCAAAGTCGTGACCAGAACGCGCTCGCCGCGCTCCACCCGGGCGCGAATCTCATGCAGCAGGTCATCGATCTGGCCTTTCACCGGGCGGATCTCGACCTCAGGATCGATCAGCCCGGTCGGCCGGATGATCTGCTCCACAACCACACCAGCAGATTTCGTCAGTTCGTAAGGTCCCGGCGTCGCTGAGACGTAAACCAGCTGGTTGGTGCGATGCTCGAACTCCTCAAAGGTTAACGGGCGATTGTCCAGCGCCGACGGCAGGCGGAAACCATATTCGACCAACGTTTCCTTGCGCGAGCGGTCGCCCGCATGCATGCCGCGCAGCTGCGGAATCGTCTGATGCGACTCATCAATGAACATCAGATAGTCGCGCGGAAAATAATCGAGCAGCGTCGGCGGAGGCTCGCCCGGCATCCTTCCCGTAAAATGCCGCGAATAATTTTCGATGCCATGGCAGTAGCCCATCACTTTAATCATTTCCAGATCAAATTTCACGCGTTGATGAATGCGCTGGGCCTCGACGATCCGCCCTTGTTTCTCCAGTTCGACTTCCCACCACGCCAGCTCCTGCTTGATCGACTCCACCGCCGACGCCCGGGTCTCATCTTTCATCACATAGTGCGTCTTGGGATAGATCGGCAGACGCATATAGCGTTGCTTCACGGTGCCGAACAGCGGATCGACCTGCGCCAGCGACTCCACCTGATCGCCCCATAACTCGATGCGGTAGGCCATGTCGTCATACGTCGGGAAGACCTCAATCACGTCGCCGCGTACACGAAACGTTCCCCTCTTGAACTCGCCGTTCGTACGCTCGTAGAGAATGTCGACAAGTTTGCGGGTGATGTCGTCGCGCGTGATCTTCTGGCCTTTCTCCAAAAACAACATCATCCCGTAATATGCCTCGGGCGATCCCAGTCCGTAGATGCAGCTTACCGAAGCCACAATCAGCGCGTCGCGCCGCTCGAACAAGGACTTGGTCGCGGAAAGGCGGAGTTTGTCGAGTTCATCGTTGATGGTCGCTTCCTTTTCGATGAAAAGATCGGCGGCGGGAACGTAGGCCTCGGGCTGGTAGTAGTCGTAATAAGAAACGAAATATTCGACGGCGTTGTGGGGGAAGAAATTCTTGAACTCGTGATAGAGCTGCGCCGCCAGCGTCTTGTTATGCGCCATCACCAGAGCCGGACGATTCACGGCCTCAATCACCTTCGCCATGGTGTACGTCTTGCCGGATCCGGTGACGCCCAGCAGAACCTGATGCTGCTCGCGCTCATACACACCGCGCAGCAGCGATTCAATGGCGCGGCCCTGATCCCCCTGCGGCTTGTAACTGGAAACCAGTTTGAAGTCCATAGGAAAACAGCTCTCAGCTCGAACCAACCCGCGACGATAGCGGATTGGCATTGCCTATGTGGGGACAGCCGCCCTCGGCGGTCCGCGGCGAGCAAGGCTCGGCTCGGGTTTCCCTCACCAGCTAGAAACTGCTCGCACAGAAGGCAATTTCGCCAATAGAGAATCCCTCTATTATAGCGCCGCCAAAGGGAGTCTTCTTTCGAGGAATCCTGGTTGCAATGCCGCCAACACCCGATGCCGGAAAAATAGCAATCTGCCTCTCGATTTACTTCATTTCCTTAACGCCCACAATCTTCGCCGTGGCACGGAACTTTTTATAGTCGCGGAAGGTGTCGTCTAGTTCAACGTTGTACTCCTTAAGCAACGCCAGGCGCACATCGATTTTGGCGGTGAGATGTTTGGGCAGCCAGACCTCGTCGTTGACCCGGGTCTGCTCGACCACGACACGTGAGCCTTTGTGAAAGCGCGCCAGAAACCATCCCAGAGATACCGTGTCAATACATTCGATATCAAACTTTGCCCACTGGGTGTCGTTCTTGTCGATCCACACGCGGCCTCGGAACTTGGGAAGAACCTTAGCGTCCTTAAGATGCGGCTCGTATCCGCGACGGGGCTCGGCATCGATTACCCACGCCTCCCGGCCGCCCAGGGATTCCGTTCCGATCAGCCGAAAGCTGTAAGCATCGGCAACTTCGCGCACAAACTGGCGGCCTTCCTCCCGATCTTTTTCTTCTTTCTGCTCACGCTTTCGCCGCGCTTCCTCGGATTCGTTCTTACGCTTGTCGATGACCTTCTGAATCTTTTCCTCTTCCCTGGCCGCGTCCTTGGCGGAGAGAGCCTTGTCGTCCTTCTCAATCAGACGCTCCACTGGCTCTTGATAGATTTCCATCACTTCGTAGGTCTTGGCTTCAGTGGACTTGACCTGCCCTTTGCCATCAAGCCTGTGCTCTTCGTCGCGTTCAATGTAGGTGTAGTCGCGAAGCCGCTTGTCATTCTCGATATCCTTTTCCGCGACCACGCGAAACAATTGCTGCATCTGCTCCTGTGATAGTGCGCGATTTTCATCGGGGGTTAAATCGGGAGGTTGATTCTGTCGAACGAAAGGGAGCAGGGAAGCGAGAAGAAAGGTGAAGACGAGATTGCGGCTCACGCACACATTTTATCGTACGCGTCGAGAGAGCAGAAAGCTCCTGCGCGGTGCTCCAGCCAAAACCCCGTGCAGACAGAAATTGTACAAATTGATGACATCGAGGTGACACCGCTGGATGCCCTCAGCCTTAGCATCCCTCACGAGCGGATGGAAAATCGGCGTTTCGATAGCGCCGCAGCATATCCATCGGGCTCACAGAGGAGAAATCGACATGTCCCGCTGTTTCAGATGCGCTTTTTCGCTCACATCTTTTCTTGGAGTCATGCTGGCGTTTTTTCCCGGCGTGGCCGCGGCCCAATATAAACTCATCAACCTAAGTTCAAACCAGGTAAAGGCGGCTAAACACACGGATCCACTGCTCGTGAACGGGTGGGGACTGGTCCACGCACCCGGCTCACCCTGGTGGCTCAGCGACAATAACTCCGGGTGGTCAACGCTCTACGACGGCAGCGGAAATCTGCAGGGACTGAAGGTATTGGTCCCGACAGCGGGAAACGGCCCGGATTCTCCGACGGGGGCAAACGGCCCGGGTTCGCCGACGGGGATTGTGTGGAGCGCCTCAACCTCTGGCGAATTCCAAGTGGAGGGATGGCCATCAATTTTCCTGTTTGCGACGCTCGATGGAACCATCAGCGGATGGACGCCAAAGTCGAACTTCAATCAGGCGATTGTAGCGGTGGACACCTCGACCAACAAGAGTCCATCGGTGTACACCGGCCTAGCGATCACGAACAAGCCGTCGGGAAATTTCCTGTACGCGGCAGACATTGCGAATGACAAGGTGGATATCTACGATGGAAACTTCAACCTGGTAACTTCGATCATCGACGCCGCCGTGCCCGCGGGCTTTGCGCCCTTTGGCGTCCGGGACGTCAATGGCCTGGTCTACGTCACGTATGCCAGCGTTACCGGCGGGAGAGGCGGATTCGTTGACGTATTTAAGGAGGACGGTACTGCGGTGACCCCGGGGCAGCATTTGATCCAGGGGGCGCCGCTCAACCAACCTTGGGGAATTGCCACGTCTCCCGGGAACTTCGGACCGTTGAGCAATACCTTGCTGATCTCGAACAACACGAACAGTGGAAGCATCAATGCCTTCGACGGAACGACGGGGAGGCTCGTGGGAACCGTCAAAGACATCAACGGCAAGGTCATTGCTGTTGACCAGCTTTGGGGAATTGATTTCGGCGATGGCGCGGGCAAGAACGGGGCGGCAAACCAGCTGTTCTTCACGGCTGGCCCAGGCGGTAATCTGGCTGGGAGCTTCGGGTTGATCGCGTTCTAGTTAGTTAGTGCAATTGATTGAACCGCGTGGCGAGACGATTCGCTCAACAGGTCGCCTCGCCTTGCGAATTTTGGCCCGGTTGTCGGCGGTTAGTCTCTATTCTTCACGGCTTTTCCCAGACACTCCGCCTGAAACAACCGCTCGTCGACGCGATGCAACTTCTTGGCCATGCCCGGGGTGATCAGAGGGTAGTGCTTGATCTCAAACAGGTGATACACAATAAACCACACTGGCTCCTGAGTGGTCATCCAGTTCTGGCGATCGAAGCGCTTCAGGTTGACCGGAAGGGAAAAGCGCCGCAGTGTGCGCTCGCGTCGCAGGTTGAAATAAGTGTCGAAGTAAGTTAACGCCAGCTCGCGCAGGTTGCGGTGGACAGGCTCCCGCCAGCGGCACCCGGCGTAGTTTGATTTTGCGATCGCGCCCCAGCATCCATTCTCGCGAAAGATGGCGATGACGTGGTCGGTGTCGTGATCCGCTTCAAAATCGAGGAGCAGTGGAGGATATCCATTGGCGCGGAGCGCCGCTGCGGCGAAAATTGCGCCCTCGAGGCAGTGAGCTGTCTGTTCGGCGAGCACGCGGCGCGGTGACCAGGCCGTATCCGCCAGATGATACGGAGCATCGTCGAGAAATTCTTGTATGCCGTGAGGATCTTTCAGGCTGCGGAGCTTGCGGAGCTCCGAGGCGGTGAAAATGTTGTCAGTGCTCATGGTCGGAAGAGTTTACAGGAGAGCATGCCGGGAGAAGAATATGCGGCAGAAAAATCAGTAACCCCGCCGACCCAACCAAAACGCAGCAACAAACCGAAACAGCGGGCGCAGACGGCAGCCTGCTCCTCAGGCGAATACTTCTGCTAGTTCGTCCGGCGTATCCACGAGCACGTCGGGAGGAATCTCCCGCAAGCTATGCGGGGCAAAGCCGTAGGTCACGCCTACGGTCCACAAACCGGCATTGCGGCCGGTTTCAACGTCCACATGCGAATCCCCCACAATGACTGTTTCCGCCGGATTCGCGCCGGTTTCTTCGAGCAGCTTGCGCGCGCCTTCGGGGTCGGGCTTCTTGGTCGCAAAACTGTTCCCGCCATAAATCTGCGTGAACAACGGGCCCATACCGAGCGCTTCGACGATCGCACGCGAGGGAACAACCGGCTTGTTCGAAAGCACGGCCAGCTTGCGCGGAATTCCATTTGATCTTCTGCCGTGATCGCCGTTCGAACTCTTCCTGTGCGAGACCTGGATGGTGCTGAGCGCCTCGAGTATGCCCGTGTAGACCGTGGTGTGGTCAAGTTTGTGCTCGCGGTAGTAAGACAAAAAGAACTGCAGACCCTGGCGCACGATCGCGTCATCGACCGTCTCGCCACCCAGCGCCCGTTGAATAAGGACGGGCGCGCCATCGCCAACGTAGCTGGCAATCACATCATCCGGCAACTCGGGCCGCCCAATGTGACGCAGCGCGGCGTTCACGGAATGCACCAAATCAAGCCGCGAATCGATCAGTGTGCCGTCCAGATCAAAAATCACGAGCTTGATGGAGTCCGGATCGAACTTGCGGCGAGTCTGAATCATAAGTGCTTCTAGAATAAACGATGGCGAGCGCCGCGAGTTTGTGGGTAAAGTAACTGCGGAGTGTTTTCGGAATGTCACAACCCTGCGCCCGTATAATTCCGGCATGGCGAAGAGCTGGAAGACGCGTTTAATTCATTCCGATGTGAAGGTCCCTGAAGGCTACAGGTCGCTGGCGAGTCCGGTTTACCGCGGCTCGACCACTTTGTTTACCGACGCTGCCTCGGTCGACGACACTTGGGACCAGAACGAAGTCGGATACACCTATGGCCTTTATGGCACTCCTACCACACTCGAACTTGCAGGAAAAATCTGCGAACTCGAAAAAGGCTATCGGACCATCGTAACCCCTGGAGGACAGGGCGCAATCGCGCTGATCAATCTGGCATTTCTAAAGAGCGGCGATCACATTCTGATCCCGGAAAGCGTTTATACTCCGAATCGCAAGCTGGCTCGCAATGTGCTGCGGCGATTTGGCGTCGAAACCAGTTTTTATGCGCCGGAAATCGGGAGCGATATCAAAGACCTGTTGCGCGAGAACACGCGGCTGGTCTGGTGCGAGAGTCCGGGATCGATCACCATGGAAGTGCAGGATGTACCCGCCATCGCCGAGGCCGCGCATGCTCGCGGAGCGCTGGTGGCGCTCGACAACACCTGGTCCGCCGGTATATTTTTCGACGCCTTCGCGTACGGCGTCGACATTACCATGCAGGCCCTGACGAAGTATGTGGGCGGACACAGCGACGTGCTGCTCGGTTCGGTCACGGTGAAGGAGAAAGCTCTGCACCAGCAATTGGGCGCGACCCATCAACTTCTGGGGTTTGCCGCGTCGCCTGATGACTGCAGCCTGGCCTTACGCGGCATGCGGACGATGGCGGTGCGCTTAAAACACATCGAAACCTCCGCGTTACGTATTGCGCGCTGGCTGGCGGCGCGCCTTGAGATCGAGCGTGTGCTGCATCCCGCGCTCGAAGGCGCCCCTGGGCACGAACTCTGGAAGCGCGACTTCTCAGGATCGGCCGGTGTTTTCTCCCTCGTCTTTAAACCCGAAGCCACCAAGGCAGAAGTGCTTGCGTTTGTGGATGCTCTGGTATTGTTCGGGATTGGCTACAGCTGGGGCGGTGTCACCAGTCTCGCTGTGGCTTACGAGTTCCACGGAATCAAGGGACGTCCAAACTATGGCCACCGCATCGTGCGCCTGAACATTGGGCTCGAGGACACGGATGACTTGCTCGAAGACCTGGAGCGCTCGCTAGCCAGAGTTTGGGGCCTGGCATAGCTCGCACTGGGGCTCGCAGGGCAGGAACTTGCATGTTTTCCAACTCCCCGGGAACATTTACAATGCAACCTGCGCGTTCGTGCGATCACCCAATTCGTAGATCGGCTTTTATAGCCTAATTTCATCAGGAATCGGATGGCGACAACCAAAACTGACCCCAAGCTCCCACTGGCCAACGGCAATAAGACTCGGAGTTACGAGGGACTCACGCGCGAGCAACTGATCGAAGCTTACCGCTTCATGTACACCTCCCGGCGAATCGATGACCGGGAAATCATGCTCAAACGCCAGCAAAAGATTTTCTTTCAGATGTCTGGTGCCGGGCATGAAGCGATCGGTGTGGCCGCCGGAATGGTTCTGAAAGCGGGCTACGACTGGTTCTATCCTTACTATCGCGATCGTGCGCTGTGCCTGGCGCTGGGCGCAAAGCCGCTGGAGATGTTTTTGCAGGCAGTGGGAGCAGCCGATGATCCGAGTTCCGGCGGCCGCCAGATGCCTTCGCACTGGGGTTACAAGCGGTTAAATATTGTGACCCAGTCGTCCCCCACGGGATCTCAAATCCTGCAGGCGGTGGGTTGCGCGGAAGGCGGCAAGTATTTTGCCTCACATCCCAAAGCCGCGGAAGTCTTGCGGCAAATTCAGAAAGAGAATGGCACCCTCGATTATCGCCAGTTCAAAGACGTCACCTACCAGGGCGACGAGATCACCTATGTTTCTCTGGGCGACGGCACCACCAGCGAGGGTGAGTTCTGGGAGGCGATGAATGCCGCTGCTCTGAACAAGTTGCCGGTCATTTTCTGCGTGCAGGATAATGGCTATGCCATCTCCGTGCCCGTCGAGGTACAGACGGCGGGAGGCAGTATTTCGCGCCTGGTCTCGGGATTTCCCAACTTTCACTTTGAAGAGGTCGATGGCACCGATCCGGTGGCGAGTTACGGCGCCTTTCAGCGCGCGGCGCGGTATTGTCGCGAAAGTCACGGACCGGCATTTGTGCACGCGCACGTAATCCGTCCCTATTCTCACTCACTCTCTGATGACGAGCGCCTGTACCGGCCCGACACCGAACGGGAGCGTGACGCGGCACGCGATCCCGTCTCCCGCACTCAGATGTTCTTGCTTCGTGAGGGCATCCTCGATGAGAAGGGCATCAATGAACTCGAGAAAAAGGTTGAGGAAGAATTGCAGGTTGCGGTGGATCTGGCTCTGGCGGCCCTCCCGCCGGCACCAGAGACAGTTCTGAAGTATGTGTATTCGCCCGATCTCGATCCTACGTCTGAGGTGTTCTCAACCAAGGCCGTGGTTGCTCCCGATTCCGCCGACGGCAAAAAGCCGGCGGCGAAGACCATGGCCGACCTGATCAACGCGACCTTGCGCGATGAAATGAAGCGCGACGAACGCATGGTGATCTTCGGCGAGGATGTTGCCGATTGCAGCCGCGAAGAATACCTGAAGCGCAAGCTGGTGAAGGGCAAAGGTGGGGTCTTCAAGCTGACGTTCGGCTTGCAGTGCGAGTTTGGCAACGACCGCGTGTTCAATTCGCCGCTGGCTGAGGCCGCCATCGTGGGCCGGGCGACGGGTATGGCAACAAGGGGATTGAAGCCGGTCGTCGAAATTCAGTTTTTCGATTATATCTGGCCGGCGATGATGCAGATTCGCGACGAACTGTCGGTCATCCGCTGGCGGTCTAACAACGTTTTCACCTGCCCCGTGGTGATTCGCGTGGCGATCGGCGGATACCTCACCGGAGGCGCGATCTATCATTCGCAATGTGGGGAGAGCGCGTTCACGCACATTCCCGGGCTGCGCGTGGTCTTCCCCTCGAACGCGCTGGATGCCGCCGGGCTGCTGCGCACGGCAATTCGCTGTGACGATCCCGTGCTTTTTCTGGAACACAAACGACTGTACCGTGAGACTTACGGTCGCGCGCCCTACCCCGGACCGGAATACATGATTCCGTTTGGCAAAGCCAAGATCGTGCATCCGGGAACCGACCTGACCGTGATCACTTATGGAGCGGTCGTACCGAGGGCGCTGCAGGCGGCTCAGAAACTCGAGCGCGAACACGGCGTAAGAGTCGAGCTGATCGACTTGCGTTGTCTGAATCCCTTTGACTGGGAGACCATTGCGTCCTCGGTGGGGAAGACGAATCGCGCTCTCGTGGCTTATGAAGACACTTTAAGCTGGGGTTATGGTGCCGAGATCGCAGCCCGCATTGCTGACCAACTCTTCGACCTACTGGATGCCCCGGTGCGCCGGGTCGCCGCCGCCGACACCTTCGTGGCTTACCAGCCGATCCTCGAAGATGCAATCCTTCCGCAAGCCAATGATTTGTTCCGCGCCATGAAAGAGCTGGCAGAGTACTAGATGTTGTCGCCGATCGGTCGTTCGGGATCAGCCGTCATCGAGCAGTTCTCCGCGAACAGTAATCCGCAATCAGTAATCAGCAAAGTTACCCTCTCTCTTCCCCAAGGCCTGCGATAACGAGTTTCGTGCGATGGCCGTCCCGCAAGGCTTTGCACGGAGTCTTTCGCCTCCGAGAGTTACCGGCAATTGACTTCAATCTCGCGAACTCCTACGATCATGAGCCATTTCATGGGGGACCGATGACTCTGCTCCGTCGCAATTCAACTGTCTGCGGGTGGGCAG
>Ga0302324_100005055_pt1 | contig 28945 bp, 22 predicted proteins | sample Palsa_T0_1_FD_201949 | JGI IMG/M metagenome (GOLD analysis project Ga0302324, IMG submission 201949) | Peat permafrost microbial communities from Stordalen Mire near Abisko, Sweden - Palsa_T0_1 | ecosystem: Environmental > Terrestrial > Soil > Palsa > Peat permafrost | place: Sweden: Abisko...
CCATCGAGGCAGTCGGCGCGTCGGTCATTCGCGCACTTCATTCCAAGCGGCGCGAGAGTTCGATCGACCTCGGTCTCGGGGAGCCGACGCTCTTTCCGAACGTCGCGCACTTTGAACGCGCAACGCGCTGGGTGAGCGAACACGGCTGCCGCTACTCCTCCAACGTCGGCGACCCGGATCTGCGCGCGGCGATCGCGGCGCACTACGCGTATCCGTCGCTAAGCGCGGCAAAGAACGTGTGCATCACCACCGGCTCGCAAGAAGCGGTTTACGTCACCCTCAAGACGCTGCTCGATCCCGCGCGCGACGAAGTCCTGGTCGTCGAGCCGGTGTTCAACGTGTACGTGAAGATCGCGCAAGTTGAAGGCGTGCGCTTACGGCGGGTCGAGATCGAACCGTGGGCAGCCGACCCGTTCGATCCCGACACGATCCTCGCAGCAGTCGGCCCCGACACGCGCTTGATCGTCATCTGTTCGCCGAACAATCCGACCGGGCGCACGATCTCACGCGCATCGATGAAGAAGATCGCGGACGGCCTGCTGGCCCGCGGCGGCGCGCCGGTCTACGTGCTGCACGACGAGATCTACCGTGAATTGCGCTACACCGAAGACTTCGGTTCGTTCGGCGACGTCTATCCTTACACGATCGCGATCAACTCGCTCTCGAAATCGAACGCGCTGACGGGTCTGCGCATCGGCTGGGTGATGGCGCCGGCCGACGTGATGCCGGAGATCGTCAAGATGCACGGTTGGGCGACGTCGTGTGCGAGCACCTTCGCTCAGCGCGTCGCGATCGAAGTCTTTGCGGCGAACGAACTCGCTACCGCGCGGGCTTGGTATACCGAACAGCGCGCCGGCGTCTTGGCGCTGGTGCGCGAGACGTTGCTTGAGTATATCGAGCCCGACGGTGCGTTCTACCTGTGCGTTCGTGTCGGTAACAAGGACATGGACACGCTCCGCTTCGCCGAAGCGTTGCTTGAGGAGCGCGATGTCGTCGCGATTCCCGGTCACATCTTCGCGCCGAGCCTGTCGGGTTGGCTGCGCACGAGCTTCGTGAGCCCGCTGGCCGACTTGCGCGAGGGCTTGGGGAGAATTGCGGCCTTTGCCGCGGGGCGCGTTAGCTGACGAAAAGGAGGCCCAGGTGGATACTGAGTGGCTCGTCATTGGCGGCATCGTCGTCGTCGTACTTGCCATCGTCTTCGCGGTCCAAAACGTACGAGCTCGCAAACGGACGCAGGCCCTCGTCGCCGTCGCGAACGACCTCAAATTCGAGTTCGTGGGAAACAAGTGGGCCGATGCGGCGCAGGCTCAAAGTCTCAAGACGGCGCTATTTCGTAAGGGCTACGCGCGCAATTTTCGAAATATCATGACCGGTGGTTCGGCTGATCTCGGCGTTCGTCTCTTCGACTATTCATTCGTGTCGGGCAGCGGGCGAGAATCCAAGAACATTCAGCAGACCGTCGCCGTGTTTGTAAAGGGTGATCTGGCGCTGCCCGACTTCGAGTTGAGCCCCTCGGGTATTCTACAGAAGATCGGCGGCGCGTTGCTCAAGAACGACATTCGGTTCGAGGCGCACCCGCAATTTTCGCAGCGCTATCAAGTGCGCGGTGCCGACGAAGCGGCGATCCGCGCGCTTTTCACGCCTCCGATGCTCGCCTACTTCGAGAGCATCGATCCTGCGCGAAAATGGCACGTGGAAGGCGTCGATCAGACGGTCGTCCTGTATCGTGCGAACAAACGTGAAGACCCAACGACGTTGCGAGTGTTTCTCGACGATACCGGTACGGTCGCCGGCTCGCTGATTGGGATCGTGCGCGCCGACAACGCAGTCAGATGACGACGGCGAGCCGCGCCCCCGGGCGCAGCATAAGCCCGTAACATGCAGCAGGAGAGCGCTCGCCCTGTTGCTCTCCAGCTACTGAACAAAGCGGATATTTCAGATAGTTCACGCTTACACTATTAGCCAAGACAGCGCTTGACGGCCGCCTGTTCAAATTGATATGAATGATCATGTGATCGTGAACTACAGGTCCTGGGCCTCGTGCCGATTGCGGACCTGCGGGCTATCGGCGTTGCTCGTCGCAGGCTCACGCCGGGCACTTTGGTGCTCGTGACGGGCGGGACGCCTCCGCCGGGCGAGGTTGGCGACCGGCTCTGCCTTGCGTACCGTGCCCCAGCTAGCCGGTTAGCCGCCCGAAGGTTCCACCGAATCTTTGTGGGCTGCTTCGCGGCGACCCTCGCAGCAAGTGCGTTGCCGGCCCTTGAGGATCCGGCCGCCGCCGGCCAGCCGGCCTCGATTCCCGTTCCGGTCGTCGCTGCTGCGCCGGCCGCCAACGGTTCGATCGACGAGTCGTGGGCTAGTGCAACGCGCGTAACGCTCGATCGCGACTTTACGAACCGGCGCGCGGCCGGCGAGCCGACGAGCGTAGCGATCGCTCAGGACGGGTCTTTTCTCGATATCGCCTTCGACGTTACTCAGCATGAAGAGTTCGTCGAATCCACCGAAACCAATGGCTCGAGCGTGACGAGTGACGATTACGTCGGCGTCTACTTGTCTCCGAACGGTCCGCTTGGCTTCCAGTACGCGTTCTTCGCGAACCCGCGCGGGGCGCGCTACCAGACCTCGAGCGAGAATTCGGCGTATACGCCGCAATGGAGCGCTACCACCAAGCGCACCACCAGCGGCTATACCGTTACGATGCGTATTCCGCTCGGCGTGATTCGTAGCGGCGGCCTCACCAACTGGCGCGCCCAATTCGTGCGTGCCACCGTGCACGCCAACGCGCTTGACGTGTGGGCGTACGACGAACACGCTTCGAGCGTCTCGGATGCCACCTATTTCGGCACCATCGAGAAGATCGGCGCCGCTGCGACGACGACTGCGGCAACAAGGCCCCGTCCGCGAGCTCAGATCTACGGGCTTGGTGAGGCGACGTCGCGCGCGTTTGGTGGCGACACCTCACGCCTCGGTGCCGACCTTGCACTGCCCGTCACGCCGACCGCGTCACTTTTGGCATCGCTGCATCCGGATTTTTCCAACGTGGAAACGGATCAGCAAACGATCGCACCGACGGCGTTCGCGCATCAGTTCGTTGAGGTTCGTCCGTTCTTTACGCAAGCGGCATCGTCGTTCAATTTCAATGTCGCGAGCCTCAATGCGCCGGTCTTGCTCTACACCCCGGTCATTCCGACCTTTCGCGATGGCTACGCACTCGAAGGCACGCAAGGTGCGGCAACCTTCGGAGCCTTCGACGCGGTCGGCGCGAATCGCAACGACGCTGCGGAGACCGTCAACTACAATATTTCAACACCCGTGCACTCATACGGCCTCAACCTGCAGAATGTCGATGTCAACGGTGCGGGCGGACTTCACGACGACCTTTCGTCGGCCACGACGGGATACGCAAATCCGCATTCGCACGAAGTGTTCTTCCTGAACTATGCGGCCGAGAGCGGCGCAACCGTTACCAATCCACGCTTGGCGACCTACCTCGAAACAGGTGCCGGCTACGCGACCGCAACCACCCAAGCATTCATATTTTACGAGGGCATCGGGTCGCAGTTCGCGCCGGCCGACTCGTTCGTTCAGCAAAACGATATCGCTGGGCTCAACGGATTTCTCTCGGAGACAATTCCCTTTAAACCCAATACGATTCTCCATGATATCGCCGTGACGGCGTTCGGCGCCGGGCTTCGTGACGAGCAGGGCACGCCTTCGCAGAACGATGCCCAGACACAAATCAACTTCGATTTCTCGAACTTGATCACGGTCCACACGTACTATAACCAAAGCGCCGTTCGGACGTTTGCCAACCAGTTGCTGCCGTTCGACGCAAGCGGCTTTCTCGCCGGATATAAGTTCGCGACCAACACGCCCACCTACATCCAATATCAAGGGGGTCCCTACTACCACGGCAACCTTGATGCGTGGACGTACCTCACCACACTCAAGGTGGCACCGCGCCTGCACCTCACGCTCGAGCAAGATGAGGATCAGTACCTGTCGCGCTTCCCGGGCGAAATGCGAACCAACCAGTGGCTCGAGCGTGCGAGCCTTGATTTTCAAGCGAGCCGGGAGACACAATTCGACCTGGGCGTGCGACGAGTTATCGGGTCGTTTCTTCCGACCTTCGCGGCCACTCCCAACTTCGCGCCCGTCACGGGGGGAAACATCAGCGCCGCGCTCCACTTCCTCGCGAGCAACGGAAAGAGCGAGTTCTACGCGGTCTACGGCGACCCCAACAGCTTCTCGACGACGCCGGCCATCTTCTTGAAATACATCCGCTATATCGGTGCGCCCAAGGGAACGTAGTGGGGACAGGCCCGCCGGGCGCGAAACCGCTGCGGATGGACGAGGTCATTCCGACACTGGATCTCCGCGATCGTAGCGATCCGGTTCGACGCGAAGCATTTCTTGCCGGCTTGCGTCGGGCGCTCTTCGATCCCGGAGCGTTTTATCTCACTGGGCACGGTATTCATGAAGAAGACTCCGACGCAATGATGCAGCTCGCGCGCCGTTTCTTCGCCCTGCCCGCGGAGGATCGCGACGCGATCGACATTGTGCACTCACCGCACTTCCGAGGCTACACGCAGGTTGGCTACGAGCGCACGCAGGGCGCGGTCGATTGGCGCGAGCAACTGGACGTCGGACTCGAACTTCCGGCGCGCAAACGGGTCCCGGGCGATCCCGCCTATCTCGAGCTGCAGGGGCCCAATCAATGGCCTGCTGCGTTGCCCGAACTGCGTCCCGCCGTCCTCGGCTGGATGGACGGGCTGGGCCGCGTCGCCGACGCCCTACTCGCTGCGATCTGTGAAGCCTACGGACTTGCGCCCTCGACCTTCCGGCACGCCTTTGCCGTCGATCCGCACGTTCACCTGAAGATCATACGTTATCCGGCATCGTGGCCTGTCTCGAGCGAGCAGGGCGTCGGTGCGCACAAGGACTACGGCTTCTTGACGCTTCTGTTGCAAGACGACGTCGGCGGACTGCAGATTGCGGACGGTCGCGGCGGTTTTAGCGACGTGCCGCCACGGCGCGGGACCTTTATCGTGAATCTCGGCGAACTCTTTGAAGTGGCTACCGGCGGCGTCATGACCGCCACGATGCATCGCGTACGCCGTCCCCCCAGCGGCGCCGAACGGATAAGCATCCCATACTTTCACAATCCCCGGCTCGACTACAGCGTCGCGCCGATCGACCTGCCAAAAGAGCACGCGCAGGCGCGGCAACCAGTCGACCCGACAAACCCGCTCTTTGCGGAATACGGCCGCAACGCGCTCAAAGGCTGGTTGCGAGCACACCCACGCGTTGCGGAACGATACTATGGCGCGCCCGCTTTGAGCGACTAGATGCTGCGGACGACGGGCGGGAAGGAGAGCTCGGTACCGCGCGAACGCTACTCTGCGGGAACGGAACTCGCGTGTTGCTCGTCGCGGGAGGGGCCGATCCAGACCGTTTGCACGTTGACGAACTCGTGGATGCCGAAGGCGGAGAGTTCGCGACCGTAACCGCTTTTCTTGACGCCGCCGAAGGGAAGCCGCGGGTCGGAGGCCGTCATGCCGTTGATGAAGACGGCGCCGGACTCCAGGCGCGCGGCGAGTTCTTTGGCGCGCCCAACATCGTTCGTCCAGAGGTTTCCACCGAGTCCGTAGGGCGAGTCGTTTGCGAGCGCAACGGCATGATCGACGTCGCGAGCGCGCACGACGGCGGCCACCGGTCCGAAGGTCTCCTCATCGAATACCGGCATGCCGGGGGTAACGTCGATGAGGATCGTCGGCTCGTAAAAATAGCCTGAGCCCGCGACCCGTTTTCCGCCGGTAGCGAGGCGCGCGCCGCGTTCGACCGAGTCCGCAACTTGCTTTTCCAGCGACTCGCGGAGATCTTCGCGTGCGAGTGGACCGAGCGTTGTCGCGACAGCGAAAGGGTCTCCGGGCTCTAGCGCTCGCGTCTTCTCGACGAATGCGGCGACGAAGGCGTCGTATACGGCGTCTTCCACGATGAAGCGTTTGGCAGCGATGCAGCTCTGGCCGGCGTTCTGAAAACGCGCTCGAACGGCGGTTGCGGCGGCCGCCGGGATGTCGGCATCCGCGAGCACGATGTAGGCATCCGAGCCGCCGAGTTCGAGGACGGTCTTTTTGAGATGCTTGCCGGCGGTCGCAGCGACGGCGCTACCCGCGCCCTCGCTGCCGGTCAGCGTCACCGCCGCAACGCGCGGATCGGCAACGATCGCTTCCATGTCCTTGCCGGGAACGACCAGCGTCGTGAAGGCGCCGGCGGGTAGACCGGCAAGCTTGAACACACGCTCGATCTCAAGCGCGCAACCCGTGACATTTGCTGCGTGCTTGAGCACGATGACGTTCCCCGCCATCAACGCAGGAGCAGCGGCGCGAAACACTTGCCAGTACGGAAAATTCCAGGGCATGATCGCCAGCAAAACGCCGAGTGGGCGAAACGCGACGTAGCTTTCGCTTGCGCTCGTAACGACCGGATCGTCCCCGAGTTGCGCCGCGCCGTGCTCGGCATAGTAGTCGCAGGACCACGCGCATTTCTCGACTTCGGCTTCCGCTTCGGCGAGCAGCTTACCCATCTCGTGCGAGGCTAGCTCCGCGAGCGCGCGTTTGCGCTCGCGCAAAACCTTGGCGGCGCTGCGCAGACAGGTCGCGCGCTGCGCGAACGAGGTCGTGCGCCAACCCCGGAACGCATCAACGGCCCCTGCGAGCGCGGCTTCGATCTCTTCGCGCCCGTGCTCCGGGTAGCTTCCGAGCGCCTCACCGGTCGCGGGATCGATCGTACGGATCTGACGTTCGGAGGCAATGGTCGTGGTCATTGGCGTGGCCCTTCGTAGAGATGACCGTGCGAGATTCGCCGCGCGTGATTTTCATCCCTGAGAGCCGCTTTTGCGCGACGCCTCACAGATACGTTCGCGCTCAGATCCGGTAGCGCTCGATCGTGTCGGGGTCGAACGTGAAGCCGAAGCCGGGGCGCTCCGGAACGACGACCGCGCCGTCGCGCATCTCGAACTTCTCGCGGAACAGGATGCCGAACCACGGCATGTGCTCGAGGTAGGTCGCGTTGCCGAGGGCTGCCATCACGGTGAGGCTTTGCTCGGTGAAGACGTGTGAGGAAACCGGCACATCGAGGGCATCCGCCATGTGAGCGACCTTGATGAACTCGCTAACGCCGCCGACACGGGCGAGGTCGGGCATCAGCACGTCAGCTGCCTTCGCTCGCAGCATGTCGCGAAAACCGTAGCGCGTGTACTCCGTCTCGCCGCTTGCGATCGGGGTGTCGAGCGCTGCGGCGACCCGGGCCGACCCTTCAAGATCGTAGGCGGGAACCGGCTCTTCAAACCACGCGAGATCGAACTCCTCCAAGCGCCGCCCGAGACGAATCGCGTTGTCGACGGTCAATCCCTGATTCGCATCGGCCATGAGCGCGACATCGGGTCCGATCGCTGCGCGCACGGCTTGCACGCGCTCGACATCCTCTTCGAGGCGCGGCCGGCCAAGGCGCATCTTGATCGCTCGAAAGCCGTCGGCTACGAAGGACCGCGCCTCCGTCACGAGTTCGTCGATCGACGAGCCGAGCCACAACCCGCCGCTTGCGTAGGCCGGCACGCTGCTGCGGCAGCCGCCCAGCAAGCGGTGCACCGGCCGCCCTAGAATTTTGCCTCGCAAATCCCAGAGCGCCATGTCGACGGCCGAGAGCGCGAACACGGAAACGCCCTTATGCCCGAAAAAATTGATGTCGCGCCAGAGCGTTCGCCAGAGCGCCTCGCTGAACTCGGGATCGGCTCCGATAAGCGCGGGCTTCAAACTGAGCACCATCTCCTCGAAGACCTTGAGCTGCTGCAGACCAAATGAAAAGAGATAGCTTTCACCAACGAGCCCGTCGCCCGCATCGATGGCAACCGGCAGGACGCCGACCGAGCGAAAGTTGTGGATCGCGGTTTTCATCGGCTTCGGCAACGGTATCTCGGCGCGCGCCGTGCGCAGGTCGATAATCTTCGTCGTCTTTCGGTGACCGTTCATGGGCGAGGCCCTTCGTAAACCTCGACGAGTGCATCGGAATGGAGATAGGCTCGGGCGACGCGCTCGATGACCGCGCCGTCGATCGCGGCGTAGCGGGCCGGCAGCACAGCGTCGTAGTTGAGCGGCAACCGGTCGACGCCGATCGTGTGGACGCGCGTCGCGACGGTCTGGGTCGATTGCTCGGAGACGATTTGGCGGGCAACGATCTTCGCCTTCGCCCGCTCCATTTCAAAGGGGCCGACCGGATCGTCTTTGAGGCGGTCGAGTTGGCCGCGCAGCACCGTCACGGCCTCGGCCACGTGCTTGGGATCGGCGCTCAAATAGAAGTTCAGCGTGCCGCGGTAACGATCGACGTCGAGCGCGCTCGAAGCGTCGTAGACCAGATGCAAGCGCGTGCGCAACTCGGACATGAGTCGCGTGTCATACCCGCCGTCGGCACCGAGGATTTCGTTGATCACGCTGAGCGCGAAGTAGTCGGGATTGGCCCGGGTCGGAGCCGGTTCGCCGAGATGCACCTCGACGATATGGCGATCCGAAACGACGTAGCGCTGCGCCGCATGGGCGGGCGGAATGGGTCCCGGATCGGCGGTGGGGTGCGGTCCGACACCGTGCCACGCGCCGAAGGTGTCATTCAAGACGGCTTCGACGCGCGCGCGATCGATGTCACCGACGATCGTGATCGTGGTGAGATCCGGACGCAGGTAGCGTTCGGCGAATGCGTGCAAGTCTTGGCGGTTGATCGTCGAGACCGAATTTGCGTTCGCTTGGCGCAAGGTCGGATCGTCCGGTCGCAGCAGCAGGCTGTCGAAATCGGCGGTGCCGCGAAAATCGGGATCGGCGTCGCGCGCGCGCACGGCCTCCAATGTTTGCTTGCGCACTAACCGAACGTCGTCGCCGTTGAAGGCGGGATGCTGGAGCGCATCGGCGAGAACGTCGAGCAGCTGGGGAAGGTCTTCTGCCCGGCCGTGCGCGGAAAAGTCGTAGCCGAGATCGAGCGTCGCTCCCAGCCGGCTTGCTACGGTGCGCTGCGCGTCGAAGTCGTATTTCGCTCCGCCGTAAGAAAGCAGCGTCGCGACCATGGCGCCGACGCCTTCCTTCCCGGGCGGATCGAAGCGCGGCGACGTCTCAACACTGCCCTCAACGAACACGGTCGGGTTGGCGTGAATCTCCTGGACCAGGACGCGCAAACCGTTGTTGAGCGTAAACGCGACCGGGTTCACGCGGGTGCGCAATTGTGCGGGCGCTTCAAGGGCGTTCGTCACCCAGCGCGCTTCAACGATTTTCCCGCTCGGTGCGCGCCTGCTGAAATCGTCGGAGACATCCGTTATTGGTGGATTCGGCGTTTCCCCCGTATTGAGGCCGACCGGGTTGAGCAGCCCGATGACGACCGGCGCCCCGAAATACTTGCGTGCCACGATCGCGACGTCTTTCGGAGTTGCGGCTGCGATGCGTGCGTCGTCGGCAGCGGGATCGGGGACGCCTTGGATGGCGAGTGCGTATCCGATGCGGTCACCGAGGCCCGAGATCGAGTCGCGCGCGTAGATAGCGCGCTGCGCAAGTTTGGCTTGTGCTCCGCTGACGAGGTCGGCCGGGAAGCCGTTGTCGCCTTCGCTCTCCATCACGTCGGAGAAGGCGTCGCGCAGTTGCCCGGGGCCGTGTCCCGGCGCGGTGACCATGAAGACGTGATAGAGGCCGCCGTGCACGTTCTGATCGAGCTGCGTCGAATAGGCGACCGCGTAGCCGCTACGGATCAGCGCTTTGAAGAATTCGGAGCGCTGATCGTTGACCACCGAGTCGACGATGTGCATCAGCCCGTTGTCCGGGTCGCCGGTGCCGGGCGCGGGATACGCCAGGTCGATCAATTGAAACGGAAAATCGCCGTCGATTTGGACTTTCTTGTCGCTATTGTAGAAGACCGGGGCGCTGCTTCGTTTCGGTAGATTGGACGGCGCGATCGGACCAAAGATCGAATCGGTAAGCGCAAACACGTCTTGTGTGCGAACGTCGCCCGTGATGACGAGGGTCGCGTTGTTCGGTGCGTACCAGTCTTGATAGTACGAGCGCAAGTCTTCGGCGCCGGCGCGCGCGACGTCGGCGTGACTTCCGAGCGGTGAGATCGCGCACAGACGCGTCGTGCTGGCCGCGTCACAGACGTCGCTATAGAGATGGGTCAGCGGTTGGCGCAGATCGGAATCGTCTTCCGAAAGGACCGCTTCTTTTTCGTCGGCCCAAGTCGGGTCCGCGAGCAAAAGGTGCTCCATGCGGTCGGCTTCGATGCGCAGGGCCAGCTCAAGCTTGTCGGCCGGTGCGATGAAACGGTAGACGGTGTAGTCATTGGCGGTCACGGCGGTTTCTTGGGCGCCGAGGCGCGTGACGACGTCGTCGAGGCCGGCGCCCGAAAGGGTCGGCGTTCCGCGGAACATCATGTGCTCGAGGGCGTGCGCGAGACCGGTGAGCCCGGGCCGCTCGTCGTTCGCCCCGAAGCGGTACCACACGGCCGTTTGCACGACCGGAACGGCATGGTCCTCGACGACGACGATCCGCATGCCGTTGGGCAACGCGCGAGAAGTTATTTGAAGAGGCTCGGCGTTATTCGCGGCGTGCAACGGGAGAGGCGGCGCGGCGAGCAGCGCGCAGGCTGACACGCTGGCGCCGATGGCGCGGCAAAGGAAGCCGGCCCAGCGTGACTTCATGCGCCGTCCTACTGCGTCTTCATCGCGTTGACCTCGATGCCCAAGGCGTCGGCCGCAACTTCGGCGAGTGCTCGACGGGGCACGAGGCCGATCAATTCGGTTCGTACGACGTGGGTGCCGGCGTCCGCGGCGAGCTTACGCACCAGGCCCACGACGCGATGGAGCGGCGTCGCGGCGACATCGGTGAGGTTGCACGAGATTTGTACGCGTCCGTCGCCGAGCCGGAGCGCCAAGACCCGCAGCGTGCGGAGCCCGCCGTCGCGCTCGCGCAGCGCACGTGCGATCGCGCGGCCGGCTGCCATGTCTTGCGTGGCAAGAAAGAGGTTGAAGGCAACGAGCGGCAGCCGCGCGCCGATCGCAATGGCGCCGGCGCTCGGGTGCGGCGTGTCGCCCGCATCGAATGGGTCGGCGCGCGAGATCAGACCTTCGAACCCGCCAGCGCGGACGTCGGGAAGCGTACGGCCGCGCTCGTTCGCGGCTCCGTAGAAGAAGCTCGGCACGCCGAGCGCGTCCCAAATCGTGCTCGCCGCCTCGCGGGCCAAGGCAACGGCGTCATCGATCGTCGCGGTGCCGAACGGGACGAACGGCAAGACGTCGAGTGCGCCGATGCGGGGATGGACGCCGCGGTGGTCGCGCAAATCGATGCGGCCGGTCGTGACGCGTGCGAGCGCGAGCGCGGCCTCGAGTACGTGGGCACGCGTTCCAAAGAACGTGAAGACGCTACGATGGTGATCGCCGTCGCTCGTGCGGTGCGCGAGCGTGGCGCCCGCGTTCTCGATCGCCTGCACGCAAGCATCGAGCAATGCGGCGTCGAGTCCTTCGGAGACGTTCGGTACGCATTCGAAAACCCTCAACCGAGCGTCGCCGCAATCGCTCCGGCGATGTCGCGCACCACCACGGTACCCGCCTCCCGCTCGCGAGCCGGACCCGGCGGGGCAACGATCGTGCCGAAACCGAGCTTGTGCGCTTCGCCGCAGCGCCGGGTACGGCCGGCGACCGCGCGCACCTCGCCTGACAGGCCGAGTTCGCCGAAAGCGACCGTCCCCGCCGGTAGCGCGATGCCGCGAAAGGCCGAAACAACGGCGAGGGCGATGCCGAGGTCGGCGGCCGGTTCGTTGACGCGAAGACCGCCCGCGACCGAGGCGTAGACGTCGAAGGCGCCGAGGCGCAGGCCGGCCCGGCGCTCCAGCACGGCCAGAATCATCGACAGCCGCGCGCGATCGATGTTCGCCGCGAGGCGCTGCGGCGTGCCGTAGCTCGTCTCGCCGACGAGGGCTTGAATCTCGACAAGCACGGGCCGCGATCCGACGATGCTCGCGACCACACAGGCGCCGCTCGGACGCTCCGCTGCCGCAGCGTGACCCAAGAAGAGTTGCGAGGGATTGCTGACTTCATGCAGTCCGCGTGCGTCCATCGTGAAGACGCAAATTTCGTCGGCGCTTCCGAAGCGGTTCTTGTGAGCACGCACGATCCGGTACTCGGCGCCATTTTCACCGTCGAAGTAGAGCACGGTGTCGACGAGGTGTTCGAGCAGGCGCGGCCCGGCGATCGAACCGTCCTTGGTGACGTGCCCGACGATAAATGTTGCGCAATCGGTGCGCTTCGAAAACTCCATCAGCGCGCTCGCGCAATCGCGCACCTGCGCGACGCTTCCGGCGAACGACTCGACTTCAGGCAACGCCATTGTTTGGATCGAATCGATGATGAGCAGCCGTGGAGCAAGATTTTCGAGGGCGTCGAGAATCGCGCGCAGATTCGTCTCGGCGAAAAGAAGCAGATCGCCGCTCGCGCCCAACCGTTCGGCGCGCAGCTTGGTCTGCGCCGCCGACTCCTCGCCGCAGACGTAGACGACCGGCCCCATCCGTTCGGCGAGCCGCGCCGCAATTTGCAAGAGCAAGGTCGACTTTCCGGCCCCGGGCGGTCCGCCGACGAGAACGAGGCTCCCCGGTACGATGCCGCCGCCGAGCAAGACATCGAACTCGCTGATTCCGCTTGAAATGCGGGCGACGCGCCCGCTCGAGACGTCGCCAAGCCGGACCGCTGCCGTCACCGGACGCCCGGCCGCTCGGGCGGCGCTCGCACCTTTCGCTTTGACGCTGGGCGCTTCGGCGAACGTGTTCCAGGCCTCGCAGCCTGGGCAGCGCCCGAGCCAGCGCAGCGATTCGTGCCCGCACGCCGAGCAAAAGAAAACCGAGTGCGCCTTCGCCATGAAGACATCGTAGGCTAGCACTGTGCCAACGTCCTGGCATTCGCGCGTTAGGAGACCAGGGAGCCCGGGACCTGAGCCGAACGGTCGGGCCTCGGCATGAGTGGGATCCGACACGTCGCGATCGACGGCCCCGCCGGGAGCGGAAAGACCACGGTTGCGCGCCTCCTGGCTCGGCGGCTCCATCTTCTATATCTGGATACGGGAGCGATGTATCGCGCGGTCGCGCTGCTCGCACTGCGCAGCGGTGCGGACCCGGCCGACGCGGCGGCGATGACGGCGCTCGCCAATGCGCGACCGATCAGCGTCGTCCACGACGCGGCCTCACCCGACGGATTCCACGTTTTCGCGGGCGACGAACGCCTCGGCAGCGAGCTGTACGGCAACGACGTGAGCCGGGTCGTTTCCGCCGTGGCCGCCCATCAAGGCTTGCGGGATCTCTTGGTCGAGCGCCAGCGAGCAATCGCCGCTCAAGGACCCGTCATCATGGCCGGCCGCGACATCGGTACCGTCGTGCTGCCCGATGCTCCACTCAAGATATTCCTGACCGCCTCAGCCGAAGCGCGCGTGGAACGCCGGCTGGCTGAGCTCGCCGAACGCGGCACAGCCGTCGATCGCGCGACGCTGCGCGCGCAAATCGAAGAGCGCGATCGGCTCGACAGCGATCGGATCGTGGCGCCGCTGCGCCCGGCCGCGGACGCAATCGCCATCGACTCGAGCAACTTGACGCCGGATCAGGTCGTCGACCGCATCGTCGCCCTGGCGCTCGCAAAACCCGGCAGCCGGTAGCGCGCGGTGAACCGCCGTTTCTATGCCCTGGCGCGCTTCATCGTGTGGGTGCTGCTCCGTTCCTTTTGGCGCTTCCGATCCTCAGGCGCGGAAAACGTGCCCAAGAACGGCCCCCTGATCGTTGCCTGCAATCACATCTCGTACTTCGACCCGCCCGCCCTCGGCGTGGCGATGCCCCGGCCGGTCACCTACATGGCCAAGCACGAACTCTTCGAGATCCCGGTCCTCGGTCCGATCATCCGCTGGCTCGGCGCCTTTCCGGTCGACCGGACCCGCGGCGACGTCTCGGCCTTCAAGTCGGCAGTCGCGCTCCTGGAGACCGGGGCGGTGCTCGGTATCTTCCCCGAAGGGACCCGCAACAAGAGCGGGACCGTCAAGCCCCAGCTCGGTGCCGCCCTCCTTGCCGCCCGCTCGGGTGCCACCGTTCTCCCCGCCTACGTGTCGGGGACCGGGGATGCCAAGCATTTCTCCAAAATCGCGGTCGTCTTGGGCGAACCGATGCGATTTGAGTACGGGCGGCAAGCGAGGCGCGAGGACTTGGCGAAGTGGACCGATGAGCTCATGAGCCGGATATACGCGCTGCGGGAGAAGCTAGGTGCTAATTAGGAAGGCCAAGACACAGGGGTTCTGCTTCGGTGTGGCCATCACGTTGAAAAAAGCGGAAGAGACCGTTGCCGCGCGCGGCAGTGGTAACGTCACCACGCTCGGACACATCGTCCACAACCCGCAGATGGTGCAATCGTTCGAGGACAAGGGCCTCGTCAATGCCCACTCGGTCGACGACGTCGAGTCGGGTACGCTCTTCGTGCGCGCCCACGGCCTGCCGGTCGAAGTCTTCGAGAAGGCAAACCAAAAGGGCTTGACCATCGTCGATGCCACCTGCCCGATGGTCACGAAGATTCACGTGCAAGCCGAAAAACTGCGCGCGGACGGCTACAAGATCGTCGTCGTGGGCGACCCGAATCACCCCGAGGTGAAGGGCACGCTTTCGCACGTCCCGGGCGCCTGGATCGTCCAATCTCCGGCCGACGTCGACGCGCTTCCGCGCGCCAGCCGAGTCGGCGTCGTCGTGCAGTCGACCTGGTCGGGCCTGGGCTTCACGGAAATCGTGCAGAAACTCAGCTCGAAATACTATGAAGTCCGCGCGGTCAACACGATCTGCACCGATACGCACAACCGCCAAAACGAAGCCGAAAAACTCGCCGAAGAAGTGGAAGTGATGGTCGTCGTCGGCGGTAAGACCTCCGCCAACACCAAACATCTGGCCGATCTCTCGGCGACCAAAGGCGCGCGCTCGTATCACATCGAGGGCCCCGATGAACTCGAACCGCAGTGGTTCGCGGGCGTCGACGTTGCGGGATTGATGTCGGGTGCTTCGACGCCCGGCTGGCTCGTCGACCAAGTCGAAGCGCGGATGGAGGCCTTGAGCCGTCGAGCTGGTTAGCGTAATCGAGGCGCACCTGGCACGAACGCTCGAACGTCATCGCGGCCCATCTCCGATCTACGAGATGATCCGCTATCACTTCGGTTACGACGCGCCGGGGAAGCTGAAGTCCGGCAAGCGCCTTCGTCCTCAGTTACTCCTGCGAACCGCCCTCGAAGAGGGCGGCCGGCTTGACTGCGCGCTCGACGCAGCGGTTGCGATCGAGATCCTTCACAACTATTCGCTCGTCCACGACGACATCGAAGACGGCGACGAACTTCGTCACGGGCGCACGACGATCTGGGCCCGCTTCGGCGTCGCTCAAGGCATCAACGCCGGCGACGCGCTGTGCGCGATCAGCTACCTGACGCTGCTGCACGAGGAAGCCGTCGTACCAAACAACCGCGTCGTCGAGATGCTGCACGTGCTGCACGCGGCCAATCTGCTGATGTGCGAAGGCCAGGCGCTCGACATCAGCTTCGAAACGAGTTCGCTCGTTTCGATGCCGCAATACCTCGAGATGATCGCCGGCAAGACGGGCGCACTGTTTGCGGCCTCCTGTGAGCTCGGTGCGATTGCAGCCGGTGCGAATTCGGCGCGAGCCGACGCGTATGCGCAACTCGGACGTGCCTACGGGCTCGCCTTTCAAATCCGGGATGACGTGCTCGGCACCTGGGGCACGACCGACGTGACGGGCAAACCGAGCGGCGCCGATATCGCTCGCCGGAAATGGAGCTTCCCGGTCGTGTGGGCGCTCGGCACGCCGCCATCGCCCGAGCGGGACATCGTGGCGCGGGCCTACGCCCGCAACGCGCGCCTCGATGCCGAAGGGGTGGCGAACGTGATCGCTGCGCTCGAACGCCTCGGCGCGCGTGACGCTGCCGACGACGCACACGACCGCGCGCTCGACGACGCCGACCGCGTCGCGCGCGAGGAGCAACTCGACGTCAACCGCACGATCCGCGATTTCTTAGCACAAGGAGCCCGCCGCGTTGCGTAGCGCCGTCCGCTCGACTTCCGCGTCAATTGCCGAAACCTCGCGCGGCATTTCGACCTCGAGTTTGGCGCTCATCGGCATCTTGCTGCTGGGATTCTTCATTCGCTTGGTCTTCGTGGGCGCCGACGGCTTCAAGAGCGACGTCCAAACGTTTGAAGCCTGGTCGCTGACGCTGGCCGATCACCCGCTGCGCGAGTTCTTCGCAAAAGCGGGCTTTGCCGACTATCCGCCGGGCTATTTCTTCGTCCTCTGGTTCGTCGGTCACATCTACCGGCTGATCGTCGGGCACAACGACAACTACGACCTGCTCAAGGTCCTGGTAAAGATGCCTGCGATCATCATGGACCTGGTCAGTGCCGGCATCATTTTTGCGATCGTCCGGCGCTTTGCGTCGCTTGCGTGGGCCTTTGGTGCTTGCGCGCTGTTCGCGTTCAATCCGGCTGCGATCTTCATCTCCGCCTACTGGGGGCAGGTCGATTCCGTCGCGGGCGGGGTGATGCTTGGATCGCTGTTGCTCTTGCTGAACGCCGACCGCGGCTCCGACCGCTCGCGGATGCTCTCGATTTCGGGGGCGTGGGCGCTGTTGGCCTATTCGATCTTGATCAAACCGCCGGCGATCGTGCTGGTTCCGCTTTACATCGCTTACATCTTCGCGACGGACGACGGTGCGCTCCGCGCGCTGCGCGCGAAAGCGACCGGGATCGGCATCGTGGCGGGTTTTGTGATCGCCTACCTGGCGGTTGTTGCGTTTTACCCCAGCCTGAATCCGGTCGCCGATTTCACCTGGCTGTACGGGCGCTATGCCTACGCCTCGAACGTCTACGCGTACAACTCCGTCAACGCGTTCAATCTGTACGTGATCGCGTTCAACCACTTCTGGCAGGCCGACTCCGTCTTGATTCCGAGCTGGCAAATCGGCGGCCATACGTTCGGCTTGCCGCAGTACGTATGGGGCATCGGCCTTTTCTTGGCGGCGATCGGGTTGATCGTGTCGCGCTACGTCCAGCGCCGCGATCCGGTGGCGCTGCTCGAAGCGGCCATGATCCTATCGCTCGGCTACTTCGTCCTTTCAACCCGGATGCACGAGCGCTATATTTTCAACGCGCTCCTCCTGGCCGTGCCGCTGATCTACTATCAGCGGCGCTACCTCTACGCTGCCGTGATCCTCACGCTGACGCTGCTTGGGAACCTGTACTATTCCTTGCAGTACTTGTATGTGATGAGCGGCAACGCGCTGCCCGGCGTCGATGCGACCGATCTGAATCCGTGGCTCAGTCACACCTCCGCGTTTGTGAACGTCGCGGTGTTTTTCTACCTCGGCTACGTGTATCTCGGTGCCGGCAGCGACGTCTTCCAAAACGTCGATGTCGGTGCGGTCGGCAAGTCCTTCGCGCAAGTCCGGACCCGCGCACGCGGCTGGTTCTCACCGCTCGAAGGGATCGAGTGGATGAAACCGCTCGATTGGACGATCGCCGGAGCGATGACGGCCGCCTCGTTCGTGCTGACGTACGTCAACTACGTGTGGCCGAGCGAGAAGATCTTTGATGAAATTTACTATGCCCGGGCCGGCGAAGAGTACCTTACGCACAAAGAGATCTTCGAATTCACGCATCCGCCGCTGACCAAACTCGTTGTCACGCTCTCGATGATCTTGTTCGGTGGGATGCACGGGGCTGGCGATACCTCGGCCGGCTGGCGCTTTCTAAATCTCGTGGTCGGCGCGTTGATGGTCTTGGTCGTGTACTGCTTTGCGAAGCGTTTGCTCGGCTCGACGCCGTTCGCGGCGATTGCCGCCGGACTGCTGCTGCTCGACGGTTTCCACTACGTCCAATCCCGTATCGCGACGCCGGAAATCACGGTCGCATTCTTTGCGATCATCACCTTGTACGCGTTCTATCGCTTCTGGATCGCAAGTCAGGTGCGCGTCGAGCCGTTGTTCGTGCGCTCATCGCTTCGCACGCAGGGCGTGGCATTGGTCGTTGGTCTCATTCTTGCGCTTGCGTTTTCGCTGACGATCGCGCACGGTCAGGACGCCGGCGCGCACGTGGTGGCCTTCCTCTACTTCGCGCTCGGCGCGTATATCGCGGTGCGATTGCTCGTGCCGCGTTACCTCGGCTCGCCGAACTCAACCTCGTATGCCGACGGTTCGCGAGTGGTTCGTAACGTGCTCGAAACCCTCGATGGCGGCCGCGTGCCGCAAGCGGGCGCGCTCGTGGCCGGCGAGAGTTCGAAAGTCGAAAAGAACGCGCTGGTCTACAAAGACGAAGGCGTGCGGATCGAGTACGAGCGGGGCGGGAATGTTGCCTACAAGACCGCTGACGGCGAGGCGGCCTTCACGCCCGAGGGCACGATGCACGTCGGGGCCGTAGCGATCGACGGCCGCCGCGACGGCCTCTTGTGGCTCGGCATCCTCACCCTGTGCGCCGGCTGTCTTGGCGCAAGCAAATGGAACGGCTTTTTCGATTTCTTCGTGATCTGGCTCTTCACGCTCGGCGTCGTGGCCCAGCGCTATTGGGCGCATCTCTTGCGCGCCGTCGGCATCGCAAAGGCATACGCCGTGCCCGCGCAATGGGGCAACCCGTTCGGCTTCTCGCTCGACATCGTCATCGCGGCCATGCTCTTCGTCGGCGCGACGATCTACGTGCTTTGCTACATCCCCTATTTCATGCTCGGCCACAACCTCTCGGATCTCGTCGGCCTGCAAAGTCAGATGTTCGGCTATCACTACGACCTCAAAGCGACCCACCCGTACGGCTCCAAGTGGTGGCAGTGGCCGTTCATTCTGCGCCCGATTTCGTACTACTATCACGATTTTCGCATCGGGCCGGCAACCCAGGATCCGCATGCCTGCTGCGTTGCCGAGATCATCGCGCTGCCGAACCCGGCGGTGTGGTGGCTTGGCCTCGCTTCGGTACCCTTCATGGGCTGGCTCGCGTGGCGCGAGCGCAACAAGGGCTATGCGTTGCTCGGCGTAGCGTATCTCCTGCAGTGGCTGCCCTGGATGCTGTCGCCACGCGTCGCGTTCGAGTATCATTTCTTCCCGAATCTCGCGGTCATCTGCCTCGCAAATGCGGTTCTGCTGCAGCGAATTTGGCGCTACGGCCAAAAACTGGGCGGGCAATACGCGTGGCCGAAGCTCGTGGTGGGTGGGTATCTGACGGCCGTCGTTCTGCTCTTCGTGTTTTTCTATCCCATCTTGTCGGGCATGCACGTGCGCTGGGAAGTTTGGGATGCGCGCATGTGGCATGCGATCATGGGCAGCAGCTGGGTCTAGGATGGAACGCTAAGCATGTCGGGACATTCCAAGTGGCACAACATCAAGCTCAAGAAGGGCAAGGTCGACGCGCAACGCGGCGCGCTCTTCACCAAGCTTTCGAAAGAGATCATCCTTGCGGCCAAGGGCGGTTCACCCGACCCCGAGGGCAACTACCGCCTGAAAATGGCGGTCGAAAAAGCTCGCGAGAACAACATGCCGCAGGATAACATCAAGCGCGCGATCGCGCGGGCGAGCGGTGCCGAAGGTGGCAAAGAGATTGAGGAGATTCGCTACGAGGGCTACGGTCCGGCGGGCGTGGCTGCGATCGTCGATGCCGCGACCGACAATCGTAACCGGACGGCCTCGGAGCTGCGCTTTCTGTTTAGCCGGCACGGCGGTACGCTCGGCGAAACGGGATCGGTCGGCTGGATGTTCGAGGCGCGCGGCCTGATCGAGGTTGAAAACGCCAACCTGGACGAGGATGCGCTCACGGAGGCCGCGCTCGTCGACGGCGTGGTCGACGTCCGCTTCGACGACGGCAGCGAGGAGGGACGTTCGATCGTATCGACCGAACCGTCGGAACTCGCGCACGTGCGCGACGCGCTGAGTGCGAAGAAGATTCGGGTGACCTCGGTCGTGCTCGGAGTCGAACCGAAACAGGTGGTGGCGCCGAGCGGCGCCGATCTCCGCAGCGTGGTCGATTTTCTCGACGCGCTCGACGAGCACGAAGACGTGCAACGGGTGTATTCAAACGCCGAACTCGACCTCGCGCAGCTCGAAGCGCTCGCGTGAAGCGCGCGCCAAGAGCGCCCTCCTCCCGCTGACGAGCGAGGCGCAGCCTCAGCTCGCGCCGGTGCGCGGCCGGCCATGGTGGGCACAGGACTGGTATTTCGCGGTCGCGCTCGCGCTGTTCGTCGGCGTCTCGGTCTGGTTCGGCCGCGCGATTCAAGATTTTCTTGCGCCCTCGGCCAAGAGCATTTCGACGCCGACGCTCGTCGGTGAAACGGTGACCGATGCTTTGAGTACCGCCGGCCGGATGCACCTCAAGGCGGTCGCCGTCAGCCGCACCCCGAGCGACCGCTTTCCGAAAGACGTCGTGATGCGCCAGGATCCGCAGCCGGGCGCCCAGGTGCGCGAAGGACGGCAGATTTCGATCGTCGTCTCGTCGGGCGTGCAAATTTTTCCGATGCCGGATTTGCGCTACGAATCGCTGCGCGAGGTCAACCTCGACCTGTCGCATTTCAAACTCGTACTCGGTAAGGTTCGAACGATGTCCGATGATGAAGTGCCGGCCAATCGCGTCGTTTCGCAAGATCCGGCGCCGCTTTCGTCGGTGCGCCTCGGGTTGGTCGTCAACGTGGTTCTCTCAAAAGGTGGCCCCCAGAACGTGCGCGTGCCAAGCTTCGTCGGCATGCAGATCGACGACGCGCGCCAGTACGCGCAAGATTCGCACGTGCATCTCGGCCAAATCGTGTGGACCCCGTTCGGGCGCTACGGCCCGCCGCGCGGCGAGATCGTGCGCCAAAGGCCTGACGCGAAGACGGTGATCGATCCGGCGGAGCAGGTTTCACTGCAGGTGAGTGCGGGGCCGCGGGAAGCGGGCTACATCATTCGCCAAGTGCATGCGGTCGCTCAGGTACCCGAAGATGCTGCCGCTTCGAACGCGGACAAGGCTCCGAGCGTGCGCGTTCAGGTGCATGACGAAACCGGCACGTGGAACGTCTACGACGCATACGCGCAGCCGAAGCAAAAACTCGAGTTCAACTTGACCGTCGTCGGTACGGCGGAGCTCGATATCTTCATCAACAACGAGTTGACCAGCTCTACGAAACTCGGCGTCGAGCCGGCCATTCAAGAAAAGCAGCAGCTCGGCCCGGAGCCGGCGCACGTGATGGCACCGAACGCTACGTCTGTGCGCGCGCCGGCACCGCGCACAACGGCAGATCCGGACTTGTTGCCGAAGGACGTCAACCCATGAAGATCGCGCCGTCGCTCCTCTCGGCGGATTTCGCCAAGATCGCCGAACAGATTGCCACCGTTGAAGCTGCGGGGGCCGACTATCTTCATCTCGACGTCATGGACGGCCGCTTCGTTCCGAACATCACCTGGGGTCCGAAGATCATCGGCGATTTGCGCAAGCTCTCGCCGCTGTGCTTTGATGCGCATCTGATGATCGTCGAGCCCGAGCGCTATGTCGACGATTTCCGCAAGGCGGGTGCCGACATCATCACCTTCCATTACGAGGCGACCTATCACGTCCAGCGCCTGCTCGTGCACGTGCGCTCCCTCGGCGCGAAGGCGGGCATTTCGATTACCCCCGCGACGCCCGTGTCGATGCTCCAAGACGTGATCGAGGATCTCGACTTGATCCTTATCATGAGCGTCAATCCGGGGTTCGGCGGTCAGGAATACATTCCGAACTCCCTCAAGAAAGTGCGTGAGGCGCGCGCTCTGATCGACGACCGCAACCCGGCGTGCGAGCTCGAAATCGACGGCGGCATCGGCCGCAGCAACATCGCCGCGGTCGTGGAGGCCGGCGTCGACGTCGTCGTGATGGGTTCCAGCATCTTCGGTGCGGCGGATCCCGGCGCGGAACTGCGCGCGCTGCGCGAGCTCGCTCAGCCGGCCGCAGCAGGCGCGCGATAGCGAACCTCACCGAAGACGCGCTGATCGCGGCGCTCCGGGCGTTGCTCGAAGCGCCGCCGGACGAAGGTGCGCCGGGCCCGCGCAAGATCGTCCTCGGTATCGGCGACGATGCCGCCGTCTGGCAGCCGTCGCGCTCGCACCTCTCGGTTATTACGACCGATGCGTTGGTCGACGGCGTCCACTTTCTTTCCGGTTCCATGGACGCACGGGCAATCGGGCATCGCGCAATGGCCTCGAATCTTTCTGATATCGCGGCGATGGGGGCACGGCCCGTGCTCGTTACCCTCGCGCTCGGGCTTGGCCCGGAAACGAGCGAAGGGTGGATTCTCGAGTGCTACCGCGGCATGCACGCGCTTGCGGCAAAGTACGGCGCGCGCATCGTCGGCGGCGACATCGTGCGCGCTCCCGCCGTAACCCTCGCGCTCACGATCGTTGGCGAGGTTTCGCGCATGCGTCTGAAGCGGCGCGACGGCGGGAAGGCGGGCGACGTACTGGCGGTAACAGGACCCCTCGGAGGTAGCCGGGCCGGACTCGAAATCGTGCGCGGGGAGCTGCGCGATGTTGATGCGTCGATGCGCGCGGCCGCACTTGCGGCCTTCGCAACGCCGCAACCGCGCATCGGCGAAGGACGCTGGCTCGGCGCTTCAAAGAACGTGCACGCGATGATGGATTGTTCCGATGGGTTGTCGACCGACGTCGGGCGCCTAGCAGAAGCCAGCTCGTGCGGCGCGACCCTGACCGAGGTGCCGATACATCCGGCGGCCGTTGAAGTCGCGCACGCGGCGGGCGATGACCCGGTATCCTATGCGCTCGACGGCGGCGAGGATTTCGAATTGATCGTCGCCGTAGCGCCGCGCGCTTTCTCATACCTGGCCAAACGCTTTGCGCTTCATTTCGGCCGGCCGCTGATTGCGCTCGGGCGGCTCGATGCGCAACCGGGCTTACGCCGCAGCGAACGCGGTGAGGAGCGCGAGCTGGTCGCCGCCGGTTGGGATCACTTTACGTCGTGAGCGCGCCGTCGGTCTTAGGGGTGGGCTACCGCGGCAGCGGCGTCGAGTCGCCCCGCTCCCTGACGGGCCGCCGAGAGACCAATCGAATCCGCCGTTGACGTTAGGATCGCCGAGATTGCCGCCGGCGTGAGCGATCCCGCTCCGCCGTGCTTCGCGAGAATGAGCGCTATCGTACCCGAGACTTGCGGCGTTGCTTGCGACGTTCCGTTGAACAGCGTGCGACAAACGCCGCCGCTGTCCGAGCATTGATCGGAGGCGAAATTGGCGGTCGTCGTCGAGTAGCCCTCGACCCAATGCAAAAGGTCGTTATCACTCTGACCCGTCGAATCGCCGCCGGGTGCAAGCAACGTTGGACCGGAATTCGAATACGAAGCGGCCGTTTCGCCCGTGATCGCACTGTAGCTGGCACCGACGTTGTCGTCGGTAACGGCGGACGCTCCGACTGCGACTACGCCGGGATATGCTGCGGGGAAGTCACTCTGGTCGCCGTCCGAGTCTTGACCGAATTCGTTACCGTTTGCGGCTACGACCGGCACGTTACTCGTGATCGCAAATTCGACGGCTGCCTGTTCGGCAGGGTCTGAGCTGCTTGATGCGCCCGAACCTAAACTGAGATTGATGACGGCTGCGCCGTGAGCGACCGCGTCGTGGATTGCTTGTGCCTCATCGCCGGTGTCGGCTTCCTGGCAGTCGCTCTGCGCCGTCGCTTGCGGGAAGATGCGGTACGCTTGCAAGTGCGTTGAATAACCGGCGCCGGCAAATCCACTCTCGTTGTTGGCTATCGCCACAGCGAGGCCGGCGACGTTGGTGCCATGGCCGTTCGTATCTTGCGCTGCTCCCGTGGCCGACGGCGATGGCGTTGTCGTACTCGTGACGCCGTTCACAACGCTTTCTTCATAGTCGACCGTCAGGTCGGAATTCGTTAAGTCAACGCCGGTGTCGATGATGGCGACGGCGATCGTCGGCATGCCGTGCGTCGTCGCCCAAGCGCCTCCCGTCCCGTTGGTTTTGGTGATATACAGATACCACTGGTCCACGGGATCGGACAACGGATCGTTGACGACGTCAACCGGGTTCGCGCTGATCGACCGGTAGTGCGTCGGAGAAACGGCGAGGACATCCGGATTTCGGCCCAATGTGGCCATCGCCGCGGCCGAGTTCGTTCCCGGGGCGAGGTTGAGCAAGCGACTTCCCACCGCGCCTTGAACGCCGAAATCCACCACCCGCGTCGCACCGATGCTCTTATCGATGCTCTGCGGTGCACGAGCCGCAGCCGAAGCCCGATAGGTGACATACAGCCGATTCGGATTGATTGCAGCGGCGGCGTTCCTTGCCGCTGAGCGATTCATCGAACCCATACGACGTGAAAAGCTGGTGCATGCGGCACCGGCCAGTGGCGTCGGCGTCGACGTCGGCGTCGGCGTTGCCGGAGCGGTCGGCGATGAACCGCCGCCTCCACCGCACGAAGCAAGCGAAGCGCCTGCCAATATGAGATAGGAACCGGCGACGACCCGTGTACGCTTCAGCATTATCTTGGTCTACGACCAAGATATCGACCCACTTTACTTTACCGGCCCGCTCCCCGGTCGATCTTTCCGGCATGGGGCCGAGTTGGCTCATGCGGTACGACTTTCGGGTTGCAAACGGCAACATCTTCAGCGGAGAGTTGACGAATCGAACGATCGCCTGGGTGCGCGATGCTTGGCTGCGTCCGCTCGACTACCGCTCGCACGTCACGTTCTACGATTGTAATTTCCCACAAGTCTTTAAGCACATTCGGCAGCCGGCCCGGTCTCGACGACCTTGATGCGCTCGACCTTAGCGCTGCTCGGACCGTTGGCGGCTAGCGGCGAGGTGGATGGCGAACAATACGCTCTGCTATATGACCGGGTCGCAGTGGAGTTTGATCATGCACCGCAGCGCAACGGCACCCAGTTCCTTTGTGAGAACGGGGTCTTGACGCCCTCTCCGATTGAGGACCCCGCGCGAGTCGACGAACGGCGTAAGGCGATCGGAATTAAGGATACCGAGGCGGAACATATCAGAAGCTTTGGGGACTCCAAAATCTGCAAGTAAGCGCGAGGAATCTCGCGCGGTCGGCGCTCTGCGGCCTTACGCAATCGGGGGTTCAGCAACGCGGTTATCCTGCGATAACCGCATGTCGGACGCTCGTCGACGATCTCGCGAATCAACGGCACGGGTGCCGGACTTCTCGAGACCCGAGCTTAACTAGCTGGCGCGCTTCACCCGGCGCGAACGCAGGCACTGCGTGCAGACTTTCAGCGTCATGTGCGTTCCGCGCTCATCCACCTTGACGGGCTGGAGGTTGGGCAACCAGCGGCGCTTGGTCTTGTTCATGGCATGGGAAACGTTGTTCCCCGCCATCGGACCCTTACCGCAAACGTCGCAGCGCTTCGCCATGATGAATTCCCTACCGCCCTCTAAGCCTGAGTCGCCGAGCAGCCGAAAGCCGCAAACCGGCCCGGCACAACCCCGGAAGTGTATCATGCCGCCGTAGGCCACGCAACCGCCGAAGTGGGAGCAGAAATGGGCGCAAGCAGGATGTTCCTTGCCTCGCGGGTGACGGAAGGAACGGTCCGCGCCTCAGATAACTGCGAGACCGCTAGTGTCTCGCCGCTCCTCGTGCCGGGCGTTTTTCTAAGGATTGAGTGCTCTCTTGAACGGTAGAAGGCCGCGGATCGCGGTCGACGCGATGGGCGGGGATCATGCCCCTGAAGAGATTGTCGCCGGCGCTGTTTTGGCTGCGCGCGAGGGGCTCGGGCACATGCTCCTGGTGGGCGACCAGGCCCGGATCGCGCCGCTGCTCTCGGCCCACGGCGACGCCGGCATCGAGACGATTCACGCCCCGAGTGCGATCGCGATGGACGCAAACCCTTCGCAAGCGATCCGGAACTGCGACGAGACCTCGCTCGGCATCGCGATCGGCCTTGTCCGCGACGGGCGCGCAGACGCCGTCGTGTCCGCGGGCAACAGCGGCGCGTTTCTGGCCGTAGCGCTCGTTCGCTTGCGTACGATCGCAGGCGTCGCGCGGCCGGCGATCGCGGTCGTGTACCCGGCCAAACACGGCCCAGTGGTCGTGCTCGACAGCGGTGCCAACGTCGATTGCCGGCCCGAGTGGCTCGCGCAGTTCGGCATGATGGGTGCCGCCTACGCGCGCGCCGTGCTCGGGATCGCAGAGCCGAAAGTCGGCATCATCTCCGTCGGCGAAGAACGTAATAAGGGTAACGCGCAGACGATCGAAGCGGCTGCCCTGCTCGAGCGTGCGCCGGTGAATTTCATCGGCAACGTGGAAGGCAAGGACGTCTTCGACAACGTGGCCGACGTGTTCGTGACCGACGGCTTTGTCGGCAACGTAATGCTCAAGCTTTCCGAAGGCGCCGCTTCGCTGATCGGCGATATCGTCGCGAGCGAAGTCAAAGGCGGCACGTTGCTCACCAAGCTCGGGGCGTTGCTCGTGCGCCCGGCGCTGCGGCGCGTGCGCGACAAGCTGAGCTACGATAACTACGGCGGCGCGCCGTTGCTCGGACTGCGCGGTAACTGCATCGTGGCGCACGGGCGGGCGAATCGCTTTGCGGTGCGCAGCGCCATCCGCGCGGCCGGCGCCGAAGTCCGCGAGGACGTCGTCGGGCGCATCGGCGAGCTGCTCGCCGCAAGCAACGAGCGTGTCGTGAAGGAAGCTTAGGCGACGCCGACGCTTGCGAACGAAGGTGGCGTGTACGTGCACCTGCCGTTCTGCCCCTATATCTGCCCGTACTGTGATTTCGCGAAGTGGCCGCTGCGGCGTTCGTCGGCGACTCAGTACCTCGATGCGCTCGAAGCCGAGATCGACAACGCGGCCCCGTTCTTGGGTAGCACGCTCTTTTTTGGCGGAGGCACGCCGAACACGTACGAACCGAAGCACATCGCGCGCATCGTCGAGCGCGCACGCGCGCAGTACGCGCCGAACGGTTTCGGCGAAGCGACCGTCGAGATGAATCCCGATCCGGCGCTGTGCGGCGAGGCGGTGTTTGCGGCCTACCGGCGCGCCGGTATCGACCGCATTTCGATCGGCGTGCAGTCGTTCGTTCCGGCGGAACTCGCCACGCTCGGGCGCGGGCACACCCCGGACGACGTGCGCGAGGCGGTCCGGCGCGCGCGTCTTTCCGGCATCACGAACGTCTCGCTCGATCTCATCTTCGGAACCCCGGGCCAAACGCTCGCCGGCTGGCGCCTGTCGCTCGAGTCGGCGCTTGCGCTCGAGCCCTCGCATATCTCAACGTACGGTCTCACGATCGAAGACGGCACCCCGTTTGCTGCCTGGTACGCGCGGACGCCCCAGGATTTCAGCTCGAACGAACTCGAGGCCGAGATGTACGGCCTTGCGATCGACATGCTGGGCGAGGCAGGCTTCGAGCACTACGAGATCAGCAACTTCGCCCGCCCCGGCGCACGCTGCCGTCACAATGCGAACTATTGGGCCAACGGCGAGTACCTGGGCCTCGGGGTCGGGGCGGCCTCGTACCGCGACGGAACGCGCTCGGTGCACACGCGGGAGCTCGCGACCTACATGGACGCGGCCTTCGCGGGCGTGGCGATCCCAGGCGACGTCGAGCGCCTGGAGGGCCCAGCGCGCCTGGGCGAAGCGGCCATGCTTGCCTTGCGGACCCTCGAGGGGGTGGAGACGGCGGCATTCGCGGAACGTTACCGGGTTGATTTCCGCAAATACTACGAGGCCGTTATCACCGACATGCGCGCGTCCGGGACGCTCGACGTGACGGAGACGCACGTCCGCTTGACCCGGCGCGGCCGTTTCGTCGCGAACGACGTGTGCGGCGCCTTTGTGACGTTCCGCGGATGAAGCTGCAAGCGACGCTCCTGCGCGCGCTGTTCATCGTCGTCTTCGCAGTCGCGGGATTCTTGCTCGGACGCGAAGCGTATCTGCACCTGATCTCGCTGCACGTCGCAAACCAGGCCTGGCTGATCGCGCTCACGATCGTCGTGCCGACTGCGGGGGCGGTCGCCGGCCTGTTCGTTGCGCCCTACGTGCAGTCGATCTTCGAGATCGAGCTCGACGAAGTAGAGCGCAGCGTCGAAGGACTCGCCCCGGGTCAAGTGCTGGGAGGCGCGATTGGCCTCGTGGTCGGGCTTTTGATCGCCGCGCTGATCAAGAGCGTGTTCTTCGAGTTCATCGCGACGGAGGGCCGGCCGTGGGCGTACGTGGCGGACGTCGGATATATCGTGCTCAGCATTTTCGCGGCTTTTCTCGGGGCGCGCGTCGGTGCCAAGCAGCGGCTTTCGGCGTCGGCGGGGACTGCCGGCGTAAGCCCCGGCCGCGACGGGATGCCGAAGCTGATCGATACCTCGGTGATCGTCGACGGCCGCGTGCTCGAAATCGTCGAGAGCGGTTTTCTCGAGGGACCGCTCGTATTGCCCCGCTTCGTGCTGCGTGAATTGCAGTTGATTGCCGATTCGATCGATCCGATGAAGCGCACGCGCGGCCGGCGCGGCCTCGAAGTCCTGGCCAAGCTGCAAGAGCTGACGACCATGCACATCGTCGAACAAGATTACGTCGACATCAGCGGCGTCGATGCGAAACTCGTTCGGATGGCGATCGAGCGCAAAGCAAAGCTCGTGACCAACGACTACAATCTCAACCGCGTTGCACAAGTCGAAGGGGTAACGGTGCTCAACATCAACGAGCTTGCGGGCGCGGTGAAGCCGGTCGTGCTGCCCGGTGAAGAACTTCACGTAACGATCGTGCGCGACGGTAAGGAGGCGCATCAAGGCGTCGGGTACCTCGACGACGGAACGATGATCGTGGTGGAGAACGGCCGCCGCTTGATCGGCGAAGATACCGACGTTCAAGTAACGAGCGTCCTGCAAACGGTCGCCGGC
>Ga0302324_100005057_pt1 | contig 28927 bp, 26 predicted proteins | sample Palsa_T0_1_FD_201949 | JGI IMG/M metagenome (GOLD analysis project Ga0302324, IMG submission 201949) | Peat permafrost microbial communities from Stordalen Mire near Abisko, Sweden - Palsa_T0_1 | ecosystem: Environmental > Terrestrial > Soil > Palsa > Peat permafrost | place: Sweden: Abisko...
GGACCGATTCAAAGAGGTCAACGACACATTTGGCCACGGCTGCGGCGACCGCCTGCTCGAGATTCTCTCCGAGCGCATACCGCGGGTGCTGCCGAAGGACACGACTCTTGGGCGCCTGGCGGGCGATGAGTTCGCGCTGTTCGTCGACGGCTTGCCCGCGGATGTCGACAACCGCGGCCCGATCGCACATCTGGCGCGCTCCATCCTGACCGAGGTGAGCCGCGCGTTCCAATTGAACGAGCACGAGGTCTTCCTGACTGCAAGCATTGGCGTCGCTTTCTGTCCGCGCGACGCTGAGAACGTCATCGACCTCATCCGCAATGCGGACGCGGCCATGTACTACTCCAAACAGAACGGCGGCAATACGTTTGCCTTCTATTCACCGGAGATGAATGCGGCGGCGGTCGAGAGGCTCATGTTGAAGAGCAAGCTGCGCCGCGCGCTCGAGCGCGATGAGCTCGTGATTCGCTACCAGCCGAAAGTCGACCTGCGCAACGGCCGCATCATCGGCGCCGAGGCCCTCCTGCGCTGGCGCCTGCCGGGGCACGGAGACATCCCGCCGTCGCAGTTCATTCCGCTCGCGGAAGAGACGAGCCTCATCCTCGACGTCGGTGAGTGGGTGTTGAACCGCGTCTGCCGGGACTACCGCCAGATGCAGGGCGAAGTGGCGGACCCCGGTCGCATCTCGCTCAATCTGTCGCTGAAGCAGCTGCGCCAGGCAAGCTTCATCCTGCGCTGCCGCTCGGTTTTCCGCCGCCACGGCGTCTCGCCCACATCCTTCGAGCTTGAGATCACCGAGACCACCTTGATGGCCGACGCCGCCCGTACCGTGCGCCTCCTCGATGAGCTCTATGCCATGGGCCTGCATCTGTCGATCGACGACTTCGGCACCGGCTACTCCTCCTTGTCCGCGTTACAGCAGTTCCCGATCGGTACCCTCAAGATCGACCAGTCCTTCGTTCGCGACGTGAGCGAGGATGCGGGCGATGCGACGATCGTGCGCACCATCATCGACATGGGACGCAGCCTCGGTATGGAAGTCGTCGCCGAGGGAGTCGAGTCCATCCGCCACCTCGACTTCCTGCGCAAGCACAACTGCCACTACGGGCAGGGCAAAATATTCGGCGAGCCCTGCACGGCCGAGGATTTGCTCGTCCTCCTGAAGCGCCAGGCTGCTGGCACACTGCCCTTCGCCCATCTGCTGCCGCAGGCGGAAGGGCTCTCAAGCCGCAGCGCTTAAGCCGCAGCCGGCAGGCGAGCCATCGCCATCGCATCCTGGCCGCGCCGCTATCTGTGGAGGCTTTCGCTGATCGCGATCGCCACCGTGTGGGCGGGCACCGCACTGTGGCAGGCGATGAAGCCGATGCCGCCGGGCACGCGCATCGCAACCTCCTGGTACCCGGTGCCAGCGGCGCAGGTTGGATTCATCGCGGACACGACGGCAGCCGACGCCTACGGGCGACCTCTCGTCACGCAGGCCATCTTCGATCAGATGCTGGCGGTGGTGAATGCGGCGCGTGAATTCATCGTTCTGGATTATTTCCTCTTCAACGACGAGCCCGCCTCGGCCGCGGACGCGGCCATGCCGATCCGTGCATTATCGAAGGAGCTGCGCGATGCACTGCTCGCGCGGCGCCACGCCTACCCTGCGCTGCGCATTCTCTTCATCACCGACCCTATCAACACGGGCGTCGGCGGCGTGCCCTCGAATGATTTCGCGATGTTGCGTGCCGCGGGCGTCGATCTGGTGGTGACCGACCGCGGACGCCTGCGCGATGCAAGTTTTCTGTGGGCGCAGCTTTGGCGCTTGACGATTGGCCGAGGCAGGGGGCATGGAAGGCTTGAGAGCGCCAATCACCGCCGCACGCTCATCGCCGACGATGGCCATGGCGGTCTCGTGGGTGTCGTCGGCTCGGCCGATCCGCGCGATGCGAGCAGCACGTATTCAAATGTGGCCGCTAAGTTCAGCGGCCCGGTGCTCGCGCCACTCCTGGCGAGCGAGCTTGCCATCGCGCGCTTCTCCGGCTGGAGTGGCGCTCTAGGCCCGCCGCCCGGCCCACCTCCCAAGGAGGGCGCGATCCCTGACGCGCGCGCCGCCAAAATCAGCCTGGCGACCGAAAGCGCCATTCAAAAAAGCCTGCTCGAGCACATCAATGCCGCCGGCAACGGCGATGCCATCGACATCGCGATGTTTCACGTCGCCGACCGCAGTGTCATCGAGGCGCTTCTCGCTGCAAATACGCGCGGCGTGCACGTGCGCCTCATTCTGGACCCTGACAAGGACTCCCTTGGAGAGGCGAGCATTCCCAATGGCCCGGTCGCAAGCGAACTCGTGACCGCCAGCGACGGCGCCATCCACGTGCGCTGGTATCGCACCCACGGAGAAGAGTTCCACAGCAAACTCGTGCTGATCTACGGTGCGAGGCAGCTGTGGGCCACTCTTGGCTCGGCTGATCTCACGCGGCGCAACCTTGCCGACTATGACCTGAATGCCAACGTTGCAATCGAGACCGGCGCCGGTATGCCGCTTGCGCTGCAGATGCGTGACTACTTCGAGGTGCTATGGAGCAATCGTGCTCTGCAGGGAGTTGAATACAGCGCCGATTTTGGCGTGTACGCCGACCCGTCGCAGGCACATTATTGGCTCTATCGACTTATGGATTGGACCGGGATTGCGAGCTTTTGACCGCAGCAATGCTGTCTGCGGAGAGCTCGTTCAGGGCCGTATTCACCGCCTCCTCGAACGCTTGAACGATGGCGCCCACCCGGTTCGCGCTCGCCACCGCCGCGCCTTGCGCGCTGAAGCTTGCGATGAGCGCATGGTCGGCGCGCCGCCCTAGTGCGCAGTCGAAAGCGACCCGCACCGTCGGCGCAGCGTCGCTCGTGTATTCGGCCTCGAAGCGGCGAATCGTGATCTGCAGAAAATAGTCGCTCGAGAGCGTGCTCTCAAAGTCGCTCACCGCCGTCCAATCACCCGTTGTGCGCAGGCGCTCGACGGCCAGCGCCGCAACCACGTGCGGCAGCTCCGCGGCCCATTGGCTCGCCTGCAAGTAGCTCATGCGGTGGTCCGGCTGCACGATGACAATACGCTCCGTGGACAGGCCCGGACCGGCAGACGGCAGCGCGACCCGCAAGCTTGCCGTTGCCGGCTGTGCCGCGGCCGGCGCCTGCGGTGCATGCGCGCGCAGGATATAGGTCTGCGCCGCCGGAGCACTGCTGCGCAGGCCGCCCGAGCAAGCCGCTGCGAAGAGCAGCGTCACCATGGCAATGCACCACCTCATGGAGGAATCTCCAGGCCCTGAGATTTCGTCTGGTAGAGAAGCTGCGATGGATTCTCGCGCAGCGAGCGCGTCAGTTCGCGCAATTCGAGCGCGGCGCCACGACCGTCATGCAGCAGCTGTTCGAGCTCCGGCAGCCCGTCGCGGGCAAAGACCCGCACGTCCTGGCGATTTTCCTGCACGAGTGCGTCGAGCTTGGCGCTGGTGCTGGCGAGGTTGTCCGCGACCACGCGTATGTGTTGCAGGGCTTCCAACAATTCAGGTCCGCCGCGCTCGGCGATCGAATGCACGCTCGCAGCGGCGCTGCTGATCTCGGCCGACGTAGCGCGCAGGTCGCTCGTCAGGGTTCTGATCTCGTGCAGCATCGGCGGCAGTTCGGCGCTCGCCTGACTGATGTTGCCGAGCGCCTTGCCGAGAGCGGCAATGTTCTGGTCGGAAAGGACGCGCGAGAAGCGCGCGGCAACATCGCCCAACACGCCGACGAGCCCGGGCAGACTTGCCAGAAACACATCAAAATTCGAGCGTGCCGAACGAATCACCGGGTACTCAAGGCTCGGAACGGCTTCCGCGAGCTTGCCCCCGACCGGGCTTACAATTAGATCGATATACAGTAGGCCGGTCACTCCCTGCAGGGAAAGCTCGGCCAGGGTCGTTTCAGAGACCGGCGCGCTCGAGTCAATGTCGACGATCACTTGCACGCGGCTTGAATTGCGCGGATCGATGCTCATACGCACGACGCGGCCGACGTCAACGCCGAGGTAGCGCACCGGAGCCCCGCGCGCAAGCCCACTCACGCTACCATCGAAGTAGACCTCATAGCGGATGTAGTTGCGCTTCTCATGGCCTTCCGCGTACCAGTACACGAACAGCACCGCCATCGCGAGCACCAGCAATACAAAGGCGCCGACGGCTGCGTAGCGTGCTTCACGCTCCATACCTTGCCTCCCGCGCCTTGGCGCGCTCGCCGTGGAAGTAGGCCTGGATCCACGGGTTCGGGTGATCGACGATGCGCGCGAGTGTATCCACTTCCATGCGCCTGTCGACCAGCACGCCGACACGATTGCAGTTGCGGAAGATGGAGTCCAGATCATGCGTGATCATGACGACGGTGAGCCGCAGCTGCTGATGCAGATGCTGCAGGAGATCATCGAAGTCGGCGGCGCCGACGGGATCGAGACCCGAAGTGGGCTCATCGAGGAACAGGAGCTGCGGGTCGAGCGCGAGAGCGCGGGCGAGCGCTGCGCGCTTCACCATGCCTCCGGAGAGCTGCGCCGGATATTTGCCCGCCGCATCCGCAGGCAGACCGACAAGGCGAACCTTGAGCATGGCAAGCTCGTCGAGTGCCTGCAGCGGCAGCTGCAAGTGCTCAATCATCGGGAATTGCACGTTCTGCAAAACGGTCAATGAGCTGTAGAGCGCACCCGCCTGGAAGGTCACACCATAGTCGGCTTTGACGGCTCGCAGCTGCGCATCCGTGAGCTGGCGCAGATCGCGGCCGCCGATCGTCACGACGCCGGCCTGCGGATGCTGCAGCCCGAGAATGGTTCTCAGCAGCACCGACTTGCCCGCACCAGAGCCGCCGACAATGCCGAACACATCTCCTGCGTACACCTGCATGTCAAGGCCGTCGTGGACAACCTGCTCGCCGAAACGGTTGACGATGCCGCGCAGCTCGAGAACGACGCGAGTGTCCTGCGGCATCAGATATTGATCTCCATAAAGAGGACGGCGAAGAGCGCGTCCGCCAGAATGATAATGAAGATGGATTGCACGACCGCAACCGTCGTCAGCCGCCCAAGGTCGCGCGATGAGCCGCTCACCTGCAGGCCGCGATACGTGCCCGCGAGCGCGATGAGCATTGCAAATACCGGCGCCTTCATCACTCCGACCCAAAAGGTCCAGGGGCCGATCGACTCGCTGACGCGATTCAAATACTGCGTGAGCGGAATATCAAGGAGAAACCGGCACAGGAGCGCGCCGCCGGCGAGCCCGATCGCATCGGCGATGACGGTGAGAAGCGGCAGCGCGATCATGAGACCCAGGATTCGCGGCACCACCAGGAGTTCATAGGGGTCTGCGCCCGAGGCATAGAGCGCATCGACCTCTTCGTTCAGGCACATCGCGCCGATCTCGGCCGCAAAGGCGCTGCCCGAGCGGCCCGCAACGATGATGGCGGTGAGCAGCACCCCCAGTTCGCGCAGCACCCCGATGGTTACGAGATCAACCACAAAGATCTCGGCACCAAACCTTTGCAGCTGCTGCGCGGAGAGGAACGCGATGATGACGCTGATGAGAAACGCGATGAGCGCCACGATCGGGATCGCCGTGATGCCGGTTTCGTAGACGTGCCGGGCGATCGACGCCGGCCGCAGCCGCTTGACACTTGTCATCGCCGCCAGCATCACGAGCACGACCTGGCCGAGAAAGGCGAGCCCGCTGCGCGTGTCGCGCGCGGCGCGCACCACGTGGCGCCCGAGTTCGGTTACGGGCTCGGTGATGTATTCGTGGCTGTGCACCCCTGCCGGCGGGACGGCGTCGGCTCTCGTCAGGGCATCATCCAGGACCTGCAGCTGCTCGGGACGGTCGCCGCGAAAGCTCACCTTGATACCGTCGCGCTCGGCCGCCGCGATGAACTCCCGCAGTCGCCAGGCTCCCGACAGATCGCGCAGCGTCAGATCCTGCGTCGCGATCGCAAGCGTGTGCACGCCCTGCAAGTCGAGCGCATCGAGCTCTGCACCAATCTCTTTCAGGCGCAGGGCACGCCACTCGCCCTTAAGAGCAAGCTCAAGGCTGTCGGCGCTGCGCTGCGCGACAAGATAGTCCGTCAATGCTCCCCGGAAATTTGGTGGGGCTTTTTAAGGTGCGCGCATCTAACGCCCGCTCTGCAGATGCGCCTCAAGGAACCACAGATTCTTGTCGGCCTCGCGCGAAATCCCGGTGTACAGATCCGCCGTGTCGGCGTCGCCGTGTTTGCCGGCCTCGTCGATGCCCTTGCGGATCTTCTTGCCAAAGTGCGCCATTGCAGACGCCAGGGCGTTCACATGTTTCAGGCCGTCGACTATATCTTCCGGGTAGGGCGCAAGCGAGGAAGCACGCGCCACGGCCGCGATCGTGCCATAAGCGGTGCCACCGAGCGCGGTTATGCGCTCCGCGAGTTCATCGATATGCTCCTCAACGCTCTCGGCAATCTTATCGAAGAGCTCATGAAGCGCGATGAAGTTTGGACCCTTGACGTTCCAGTGCGCGTGTTTGGCCTGCGCGCCCAAATCGATGGCATCCGCGAGGCGCGCGTTCAGCGATTCAATGACCTTGGCACGGCTGCGAGCCGGCAGGTCGTTGCGGGTATCATGCATGGTGCTTCCGAAAACATTCCTCGTGGCAGGGGATTCTGCGTCAAACAACCTCGCGATACCAATCGCTGGATTGCATGGCGCCGATAGCCGCCCTCAATCGGCCTGCCTTTAGCTGTCGCTCTGATGGCGGCGGACGCGAATCGTCAACCACACGAGCCCCGCCGTCGCCGCAAGTCCCAGCCACAGATCCAGGTTCGCAAACGCCGTCCACGGCGTCATCCTGTCGAGCATTCCCGAGGCGTGCTCGCCGGCAGCCATTGCGGCCTGGCCGCCGGCTTCATGATGCAAGCCGAGAATGTCCGAAATCTTCAGGCGATAACCGAGAAATTTGGCGAAATAGCTCGTGCCAAAGGCGATCTTCTCGATGAGCATGGCCACGAGCGGCGGCAGCGCCGCCCAGAGAAATGCGCTCCTCTTTGCCCACCCGGACACGAGCATCAGGTAGGCGGCTATGGGCGCGTACCACAGCAGGACCACAATGAGTGCCGCGAGGATCCGGCCCTGCGTGTAGAGCCACGCCTGCGTGTCCCAGCGCAGGAATGCACGCACCAGCGGCGCGCCGTGAAAGCGCACGGCCAGAATTGCCGATGCGGCGACATCGGTGAAGAGCGTCAGCACGAATACCCCTAGCGGCACGACGACGAGCGCCACGAGGAGCTTCGACAGCACCGTCTCTGCATCCGAAACCGGCAGCGACTTCCAGAAGAGAATGCTGCGGTCCTTGCGCTCGGCGAACAGGCAGTCGATCAGGTAGTAAGGCAGCAGCACCGACAACAACAGCAATTGCGGAACCGTCATGGCGGAGTGAAAGAGTCCAAAGAGACCGCGGTATTTTTCCGGCGTCGCGATATCGGCACTGTCTATCTGCATCGACGCATGCGGGAACATGGCGGCGACCACGATCAGACCTGCGATGACGAGCGGTACGACCCAAAGCGCGCGGTGCTCCCACAGTTCGCGGCGAATCAGCATCGGCATGGTCTTCATGCGCCCTCTCCCTGCATCTTCGCAACGAACAGATCTGCAATGCTCGGCGTGCGGATTTCTCCGAACTGCTGCAGCTCCTGCGGCGAGCGTCCTTCGAAATAGAGTACGACGCGGCCGAAAACTTCGCGCTCGTAGAAGGGCTGCAGCGGCCTTGCCAGACGCGCCTGCTCGACGGAGGCCGTCAGCTGCACGTAACGGGCGCCCAGGTTTTCCACCGCGTCGGCAAGCGCGATGCGACCGCGTTTGATGAAGATGACATCCGTCAGCAGGTTTTCCACTTCCTCCACCTGGTGAGTGGTGACGAGGATCGTGCGCTCCTTGTCAAAATAGTCGTTGAGAAGCGTGTCGTAGAACTGCCGCCTGAAGAGCAGATCGAGCCCGAGAGTCGGCTCATCGAGCACCAACAAACGCGCATCGATGGCCAGAATCAGCGCCAGATGCAGCTGCGTGACCATGCCCTTGGAAAGCTCGCGCACGCGGCTCGAGCTTTTGATGTCGGTCTTCTTGAGGAAACCCTCGGCGCGCGCGCGGTCAAAGCGTGGCTGCACGGCGGCCACGAAATCGAGCGCCTGGTACACGCGCAGCCATCTTGGCATCACGGCGACGTCAGCGATGAAGCACACCTCGCGCATCAGCGAGTCGCGCTGGGTATAGGGGTTCTTGCCCATGACGACGAGCTCGCCTTCAAAGGGTATGAGCCCGAGGATTGCCTTCAGCGCCGTCGTCTTGCCCGCACCATTGGGCCCGATGAGGCCGACGATCCGGCCAGCCTCGACGTCAAAGTTGACCGCATCCAATGCCCGCAAGCTGCCATACGACTTGCCGAGCGCCTGCGCTTTAATTACTTGTGTCATCGTTCTGTCCTGCTGTCGAAGGCCAAGGGGTACTTGGAGCCGCGACGCCGCTTTGCAGCAGCTCGGTCGGTGACAACCCGAGCCGCTGCATGGTGGCGTATACCTTCGGCCAAACTTCCGCGAGGAAGCGCTGTCGCTCGTCCGTCATCAGTGCCTGACGGGCACCGGCGCTGACGAACATCCCGAGGCCGCGGCGCTTCTCGACGAGCTTTTCGTCGACGAGCTTCTGATAGCCCTTCAGCACCGTTAGGGGATTCAAGCGAAACTCAGCGGCGACGCTGCGGACGGAGGGCAGGGGATCGCCCTCACGAAGCGCCTCCTCGAGGATCATCGCAACGATGCGGTCGCGCAGTTGCCGATAGATCGGCAAGCTGTCATCCCATTGCGGATCCATTGAAGTTGCCTTGGGCTGCGTAGCGCTTGTCTAGCCAACTAATGTAGCAGAGCGCTCTGACACGGCCGCGCCGAACGGGGCGAGCGGCGCGCCGCCGTGAGCACCTTCGACGCCCAGCGTCTGCCGGCTGCCCTCGCCTCCCAACCCGTACACCTGCGCGGTGGATTCAACAAAGGACCAGCTGAAGCCCACGGTGAGCACGATGGAGGCAGCAGCACAGGCGAGAACCTTAAGACCGAACGAATTGGACATATTGGATGTTTTCATGACCTTCTCCTGGTTTGTCGGGGCGCCACACCATGCAGTACCCCTGTGGTGTTGTATCTAACTACAACACTAGCGCTGTGTCAACACCTCCCGCTAAATTCTTTTCGGGCCGTGGGGGCACGATCGTTTCGCGCCGCGCGGACGTAGAATCCGCCCCTCCTTTATCCCCTTTGCTGCGCGGAGCTCCCTCATGAAGCAAGCGGTCAACGTCGCGATCACCGGGGCGGCCGGCCAGATTGGCTATGCGCTCGCCTTTCGCGTGGCATCGGGGCAGATGCTAGGAGCGGCTACGCCGGTCAAGCTGCATCTCCTTGAAGTCACCCCGGCTCTCGCGGCGCTCCAGGGCGTTCTCATGGAACTCGCCGATTGCGCGTTTCCCACGCTCCAGGAGCTCGTCGCCACCGATGATCCGAAAGTCGCCTTTCGGGACTGCGAGGTCGCCCTCCTGGTGGGCGCGCGCCCGCGCGGTGCCGGCATGGAGCGCAAGGATCTGTTGCTCGCGAATGCGCAGATCTTCAGCGCCCAGGGCCGCGCGCTCGATGAGGTGGCCAAGCGCAATGCCAAAATTCTGGTGGTCGGCAATCCGGCCAACACCAATGCCCTCATCGCCAGAGCGAATGCCAAGAGCTTGGATCCACGCAATTTCACCGCGATGACGCGGCTTGATCACAACCGTGCAGTGGCGCAGCTCGCCGCAAAAACGGGCGTGCCGGTCACGGCCATCCGCCGCATGACCATCTGGGGCAATCACTCCTCAACCCAATATCCGGACATCAGCCATTGCCTGGTAGAAGGTGAGCCGGCCGCGCCGCGTGTTGAACGCGCCTGGGTCGAGGGCACTTTCATCCCCGCCGTGCAACAGCGCGGCGCCGCCGTCATCAAGGCACGCGGTGCCTCCTCAGCCGCATCGGCCGCATCTGCGGCCATCGATCACGTGCACGATTGGATCCAGGGCAGTTCGAGCGGCGACTGGGTCAGCATGGCGGTACCCTCCGACGGCAGCTATGGCATTGCCGAGGGCGTGATCTACTCGTATCCCGTTACTTGCAAAAACGGCGACTATCACATTGTCCAGGGGCTGGCGATTGACGCATTCAGCCGCACGCGCATCGACGCCAGTCATGCCGAGCTCATCGAGGAGCGCGACGGTGTGCGTGATCTCTTACCCTGATCAACGTCCAGCGGGGCGCAGGATGCGTCGAGTGATGTGCGCGCTTCCGGTCGCGCGCGAGGCGACATGGCGGCGCTAATCATCACGTTCATGCTCGTTGCGGCAGCGCTCTACGCCGTCACGCAATTCGGTGGACTCATAGCGCTTGCGTTCATTGCCGCAGTGCTGCTGCTCGCCTACCGGCGCCTGTCGCTCCTCGCCTGCACGCTGACCTGCACCGTTCTCCTCGCAACCTACACCGTGTTCGGCGCCGCGAGCCTGCCGGCCACCATCTGGAAGGGCTTTCTGTGGACGCTCATGGGGCTCTTGTGGCTCGTGAATGTCGTGCCGCTGCGCAAGAGCCTCATCACGCGGCCCTTCATGAAGACCTATCTCAAACTTCTGCCCGCCATGTCGCAGACGGAAAAAGAGGCTCTTGAGGCAGGCACCGTGTGGTGGGACGGGGAACTCTTCACCGGCGCGCCGCGCTGGGAAAAGCTGCTCGCCGCACAGGCGCCGCGCCTCTCGAGCGCAGAACAGGCCTTTCTCGATGGCCCGTGCGAGGAGCTGTGCCGCATGATTGATGACTGGGACATCACGCATCGGCGCGCCGACCTGCCGCCGCAGGTGTGGGAGTTCCTGAAATCACGCGGCTTCTTCGCGATGATCATCCCCAAGCAGTACGGCGGGCTTGCGTTTTCCGCCTATGCCCACTCGTGCGTACTCGCGAAGCTTGCGAGCCGCAGCGCGACGGTTTCCTCCACCGTCGCGGTGCCCAACTCCCTCGGACCTGCGGAGCTCTTGCATCACTACGGTACCGAGGAACAGAAGAACTACTACCTGCCGCGTCTTGCGCGCGGCGAGGAAGTACCCTGCTTTGCGCTCACCGGCCCGCGCGCGGGCTCCGACGCCGCCGCCATTCCCGATACCGGCAGCGTGTGCCGCGGCCTATGGAACGGCCGGGAAATCACCGGCATCAAACTCAATTTTTCCAAGCGCTACATCACGCTCGCGCCCATAGCGACCGTCATCGGCCTTGCGTTTCGCATGTTTGATCCGGAGCGCCTGCTCGGCGGACAGATCGACCTTGGCATCACCTGCGCGCTCATCCCGCGCACAACGCCGGGCCTCGTCATCGGGCGCCGGCATTTCCCGCTCAATATTCCGTTCCAGAACGGCCCTCTCCAGGGAAAGGACGTATTCGTGCCGCTCGACTTTCTAATCGGCGGCACAAAGATGGCGGGCCAGGGCTGGCGCATGCTGGTCGAGCAGCTCTCGGTGGGCCGCTGCATCTCACTGCCTTCGAATGCGACCGGTGCTGCGCAGGCGGCCATCTGGGCGACCGGCGCCTATGCGCGCATTCGCCGCCAGTTCAACATGCCGATCGGCTACTTTGAGGGCGTCGAGAGCGTCATCGCACGCATGGTGGGCCTTACCTATACGATGGATGCGGCGCGCTCGGTGACGGCCGGCGCCATCGACGGCGGTGAGAAGCCCTCGGTGCCCTCGGCGATGCTCAAGTATCACGTGACGGAAATGGGCCGTCAGGTGGCGAACGATGCCATGGACGTACAGGGCGGCAAAGGCATCTGTCTCGGACCCAAGAACTATCTGGGTCGCGGCTATCAGGTCGTACCGATCGCGATCACGGTCGAGGGTGCAAATCTTCTGACCCGCAGCCTCATCATTTTTGGCCAGGGCGCGGTGCGCTGCCACCCGTTCGTCTTGAAAGAGATGAACGCGGCCAGGAACCCCGACCGCGTTCGCGGGGTCAACGACTTCGATCGCGCGCTTTTCGGGCACATCGGCTTTACCCTGTCGAACGCCGCGCGCTCGCTCGTGCTGGGCTTGACGTTGGCGCGCTTCACGACTGCGCCCGTCAAAGGTCCGACGGCTCGCTACTATCAGCACATCGTGCGTTTCAGCGCCTCATTCGCCTTCGCGGTGGACGTTGCGATGCTCACGCTCGGCGGCTATTTGAAGAAGAAGGAGAACCTGTCCGCGCGTCTGGGCGACGTGCTCTCGTGCATGTATCTCGCCTCGATGGTGCTCAAGCACTACGAGAATCGCGGCCGCCGCACGGCCGAGCTGCCGGTCGTCGAGTGGGCTTGCCGCAATCTCCTGTATCGCGCGCAGGAACAGCTGCACGGCTTCCTGCGCAATTTTCCGAGCCGCTTCTTTGCAGGGGTTATGCACATGCTGGTGTTTCCGCGCGGCCTTACGTATACGGCCCCGAGCGATCGGCTCGGCAGCACCCTTGCCACCATCATCATGAACCCGAGCGAAGCGCGTGAGGAGCTGTGCGGCTTCATCTATAAGTCCGTGGAGCCGAACAATCCCTTGGGGCTCCTGCAGGAGGCGCTGCGCCTCGCGCCGGTATGCGAATCGATCGACAAGCGCATCCGCGTCGAGGGCGTGAAAACGGGGCGAGTCACGGCGCTCGATATGCCCGGCCAGATCCTGCAGGCTCTCGCCGCGGGTATCATCTCGGCCAGCGAAGCGGCCGCCCTGCAGGAATATGACGCCAAGGTCATGGAGATCATCAACGTCGATGACTTCGCGCCGCACGAGCTTGCCGCGCAGGCACAGGCGACCCGCGAGACTCACGCCATGCCGAGCGTGCACGTTGCCTGAATATTATTTGTCTCGTTGAGCCCAGCGTGACTAAGCTTGCAGTGGGCCGCTGAGCGTCGTCACCTTACCCAGGGAGAATGTTGTCATGCGTATATTTGCAATCGCCGCGCTCGTCATCGCTGCCACGGTGGCAGGAGCGCAGGAGCGCAGCGCGCCCGCAAGCGGCGCCGAGGTCTACATCATAAGTCCCAAGGACGGCGCGAAGGTCAAAGGCCCGGTCGTCGTGCTGTTTGGACTCAAGGGAATGGGCATCGCCCCGGCAGGCGTCAAGTTCGACAACACCGGCCACCATCACCTGCTCGTTGATATGGACGTGCCGTCGGACTTGAGCGTACCCATGCCGGCGACCGACACGCTGCTGCATTTCGGCAAGGGACAGACGCAAACCTCGCTCACTCTCGCGCCCGGCAAGCACACGCTGCAGCTCGTCTTTGCGGACCTCAACCATAGGGCATTCAATCCACCGCTCGTCTCAAAGAAGATCACGATCACGGTTACGGACTAGACGCCGTCTAAGTGTTGAAGCTGCCGCGCGCTATTTTGCATGTGGATATGGATGCGTTCTACGCATCCGTCGAGGTACGCGACAACCCGCATCTTGCCGGCGCGCCCGTCATCGTCGGCGGCACCGGCGCTCGCGGCGTAGTGGCGGCAGCGAGCTATGCGGTGCGCAAGTTCGGCGTGCACTCGGCGATGCCGATGCGCACCGCACTGCGCCTGTGCCCGCAGGCGGTTTGCATCCGGCCGCGAATGCAGCGTTACCAGGAGGTCTCAGCTCAAATCTTTGCGATCTTCCATGCGCTGACGCCGCTCGTGCAGGGCTTGTCTTTGGATGAGGCGTTTCTCGACGTCACGGCAAGCCAGGGCCTCTTCGGCGACTCTCTTTGCATCGCGCGCCGCATCAAGGAACGGATCCGCGAGCGCACGGGACTTACGGCCTCCGTCGGCGTCGCGCCCAACAAGCTGGTCGCGAAGATCTCCTCCGATCTTGCGAAGCCCGACGGTCTGACGGTCGTGCCGCAGGAGCGAATCCGCGAGGTGCTCGATCCTTTGTCGGTGCGCCTTCTGCCGGGTTTGGGGCATAAAACCGGCGCGAAGGTGGAAGAGGCGGGCATCCACACCTTTGCCGAGTTGCGCGTGGCGCCGGATGCGATCCTGTGGCCGTTGTTCGGCCGCTACACGGAGCGCGTACGCCAGAGGGCCGCGGGAATCGATGACCGGCCGGTATTGGCCGACCTCGAGGAGAAGTCCCTGAGCGCCGAGGATACCTTCGACATCGATATTGCAGACCCGCGCGTGCTCAGAACGCAATTGGCCCGAATTGCCGAGCTTGCCTGCGAACGACTGCGCAGAAAACAGCTGATGGCCGGCTGTATCGGCGTGAAGATCCGCCGCCACGATTTCACCACTTCCACGCGTCAACGCGCGGTTGCGCCGCCGACACACGATGGGCGTACCATCGTCAACGTGGCAAATGAGCTCATGGCCCGATGGTTGGCCGAGCATGCTGGTGCGAAACTTCGGCTGCTGGGCGTGGTCTTGACTGATCTTAGCCCGGCGTCGCAGCTTCCCCTGTTCGAGGTGACGCCGCCGCACACGACGCGCCTCGACGCGGCGCTCGATGCGGCGCAGGCGCGCTTTGGCAAGCGGGCGCTGCGCCGCGGCAACACTCTTAAGTAGCATCGTTACATGTACCTGTCCTTCTTCGGCCTGCTGGAAAAGCCCTTCGCGATCACGCCCGATCCGCGCTATTTGTACCTGAGTGCGCGGCATGCAGAAGCGCTCGCGCACCTGCTTTACGGCATCAATGAGGCCGGCGGATTCGTACAGCTGACGGGCGAAGTGGGCACCGGCAAGACGACCATCATCCGCTCGCTCCTGGCGCAGACGCCGAAGAACGCCGAGATTGCGCTGATTCTCAATCCGCGCATGACCGCACCCGAGTTCCTGCTGACGATCTGCGAGGAGCTCGGCATCGGCGTACCGGACGCCGCGACCGACAGCAGGAAGGACCTGGTCGATATCCTCAATCACTATCTGCTGCGGGCTCACTCTGATGGCCGGCGGATTGTGCTCGTGGTCGATGAGGCGCAGAACCTCGTGCCGGACGTGCTCGAACAGGTGCGGATGCTCACCAACCTCGAGACCAATACACAAAAGCTCCTGCAGATCATCCTGATCGGTCAACCGGAGTTGCGGGACCTCTTGGCGCGCAACGAGTTGCGGCAGTTGGCGCAGCGCGTCACGGGTCGCTACCATCTGCATCCGCTCTCCGCTGCGGAGACTGCAGCGTACGTGCGACACCGGCTGCGCGTCGCCGGCGCCACGTCGGATATTTTCTCGAGCCTCGCGCTCGCCGAGCTCTACCACCTCTCCGGCGGTGTACCGCGCGTCATCAACGTGGTCGCGGATCGCGCGCTCCTGGGCGCCTACACTCAGGACCGGCATCGCGTCACGAGCGGATTGGTGCGTCTTGCCGCGGCGGAGGTATTTGGCCGGCGGTTCGCGCCGCGCTGGCTGCCCTGGCTCGGAGCTGCGGCTGCGGCGCTGGTGCTCGCGGCCACTGTTTGGGGCATGTGGCCCCTCACGACCTGGCGTCTGGACCGGCAGGCGCCGGTGACAACCGCATCTGCCGTCAAAGAAGCCGCGCCGCATCGCGAGGTCGTCAAATCTCAGGCGGCGCATGCAAGCCCGCCGCCCGCCGTTGCCCTCGCGCCGCCGCCTGCCAGCGCCCCGTCTCTACAGGCGCTTCTCACGCAACACAACGACGCCACCGGCCCGGACGACGCCTTCCTGCGGCTTTTCGGCCTCTGGGGCGCACACTATGTCGCCGGTGACACCGACCCATGCTCGCAGGCGGCGCAGCAGGGCATGGAGTGTCTCGTGCAACGCGGTTCCTTCGGCCAGCTGCGCGTGTACAACCGCCCAGCCATTTTGATGCTGAACGACGATGCGGGCAGCAAGCATCAGGTGGTGCTCGCTGGGCTCGATGATGAGCACGCGCGCATCGATATCGCCGGGCGGACGCACGAAGTGGGCATCGGCGAGCTGTCGCGCTACTGGTTCGGGGATTTCGTGATGCTGTGGCGACCGGGCACGCAGAAGGTGAAGCCCCTGTCCGTGGGCATGCGCGGCGATGAGGTGCGCTGGCTCAGGGAAAGTCTGCAGCGCCTGCAGGGCGTAACCGCCGGACAGCCCGTGAGCGACGTGTTCGACACCGAGCTCTCCCATCTCGTGATGGACTTTCAGCGCCAGCATCGGCTCGCGGTCGACGGCATCGCCGGCATCCAAACTCAAATCGTGCTCGCCAGCGCCGTCGCGGCACCGGATTCACCCCTTCTAAGTGCGACCGCGACGCACGGCAGCTAAAGCAACCATGTCATTCATTCTCGACGCCCTGAAGAAATCCGAAAGCGACCGCCAGCGGCAGTCCGGACCCGCCTTGTTTGAGGTGAAAGTCACGCCGCCGCGGCCGCGCTTTCCGTACTGGGCCCTGGCATTGGCGGTGCTTCTCGTCATCAATATCGCAGTCGGCGCCTGGGTGTTTGTGCACCGCGCGCCACCTTCACAGGCGCCGCCGCCGAACGCGGAAACGCCTGCAAACCCAGGCCCGCCGAGCGCGCCGCCACAGGCGGCGGTCGTTGCCGGTCCTGCCGTGCCGGTCGCCGCGGCCGGCGTGAGCGCCGCGCCTGCGAGCACGCCGGTACGCGGTTCAGGCCAGGCTGAGCCGGTGCTATCCAACTCCGAAAACAAGGTCGCGCCGGTCAACCCTGACGACTACGAGCCTGCGGTCCCGCCTGAGAAGCAAAATCAGGATGCGGGGCAATCACACGTACACAGCGGTACCGAAAGCGGCTTGAAGAGTTACGCCGACGCCGCGTCGAACCCGGATTCGCACCTGCCGGCGCTGCGGGTCGACCTGCACGTCTATGCCGCAAAGCCCGAGGAGCGCTTCGTCCTCATCAATATGCACAGAATGCACGAGGGCGAGACTCTTCCGGAGGGTGTGCGTGTCGAGAGCATCACGCCCGAAGGCGTGGTGCTCTCCTATCAGGGCGCGAAGTTCATACTCGAGCACGAGTGAGTTCTCGAGCTTTGACGCCGGCATGGCCATGCGCGGGACAGCGCTTGCGCCGATTCGCTCCAGAGTTCATTCCGATAACGCGCATCCCGCGTCGGATGATTCGAGCCGCGCGCGCAGCGTAGACTTCAAACATGCCTGGCGATTCTGCAACGTCTGCCTATCCGCTGGGCAGCGCGATTACGCTCGCGGAACTCGAAGCGGATCCCTATCCCGTGTACGCGCGCCTGCAGGCGCTCGAGCCCATCAGCTGGATCGATGCCTTAGGGATGTGGTACGTCACCCGTTACGAAGACGTGCGCGCCATCACCCTGGATCACGCGCGCTTTACGACGGCATTTGAGCGCTCGCTGATTCTCGACACTTTTGGCCCGCAGATGCTGTCGGCGGAAGGGGCCGAGCACGACCGCTATCGGCGCGCGGTCGCGGCGCGGTTCGCGCCCGGGTGCGTGCGCCAGATGTATGAAGCAGCAATCCATGCGGCGGCGGCGCGTCTGATCGCGGAATTCAAGCACGCCGGCGCAGTCGAACTGCGCGTGCACTTTGCCGCGCGCCTGCCGATTTTGACGATGCTCGAGGTATTCGGCATGCCACTCGACGGCGAAGTGCAGATGCGGCTCTGGTATGACGCCTTTGAACGGGCACTGTCCAACTTTGCGCAAGATGAGGACGTGCGCCGTGCGGCGCATGCCGCAGTGCGGCAGTTTCATGGCTATATTGATGAGGCCATCGCCGCGGCCGCCGCAGGCGGCGAGCGGGCCCTCTTGGGCATGCTCATCCATGCGCCCGGTGGCGAACCCCTGAGCCACGCGGAGATACGCCGCAACATGTCGATCATTTTTTTCGGTGGCATCTCCACTGTGGAGGCGTTGATACTGGATTCACTTTGGGCGCTCTTTCAACATCCTGAAACACTGCAGCGGGTGCGGGCGACGCCGGCGCTGCTGTCGAAGGTCCTTGAGGAAACGATCCGTTGGCTTGGGCCTGTGCAGTCGGCGACCCGCCACGCAATCAACGATTGCACCTATCTTAATGTTCGGTTTGCCGCGCGCGACGCCGTCAATTGCATGCTCGCCGCGGCGAACCGCGATCCAAGCGTGTTTGCTGCGCCCGAGCGCTTCGATATCGACCGCACCAATCTGCACCGTCACCTGGGATTCGCCACGGGTACCCACGCGTGCCTCGGGTTGCATCTCGCCCGCGCCGAAGGGCGCATCGCGCTCGAGCACCTACTGGCTGAGCTTCCGGGATTGGGCCTGATCCGCGAGAAATCGCCAGCGCCGAGCGGCTATGAATTTCGTCAGCCGCGATCCATGTGGATCACCTGGAACACGGCTTGAGCAGCGGCGCGCACGGAGTAGTCGTAGCGCGTCCTTAATTTGAGGAATCTTAGGAGCAGCGTAGCTTTCGCTAGATTGAATTGGCCATTGCGGTTCTGCGTCGCTGCATTCTGCTGCTGCAGCAATTAGCCATGCCAATTTTCTGCGCATGGGTCACTCGTCCATTTCCTACTTGCCGCGTCGCGCTGACCTTTCACGCGCAGACGCTTTCTTGCTGGCCGTTATCTTTGTGGGTTTGGCTTCGAGCGCCTCTATTGGCCCTTTGCGCGTTGAGACAGCCATGAACCATGCGTCGAGCCCGAATCCAAGGCCGCTTGCGGGTTTACTGTCGCCGAGCACTTCAGAGGCCTCTAACGCGACGGCTCCATGGAGGAACGCCCAAAGCGCGACAGACGCCTGCGCAGCTCGGTCCGACCCGGCAATTCGTTTTACCTGCTCGACTGTGAACGTCCAGAGGCTCTGATGGAGGGTCGCATCGTGCTTCGGCACGTGGGGGCTCAACATCACGTCGTAGAGGTGGCGGTTGTCCTTAGCGAATTTTATGTAGGCAGATGACATCTCGCGGATTGCCGTAACCGCCTCGCGCCCCTCCGCTGCCCTCCTCAGCGCCAATTCCATTTGCCGGGCAGCTTCGCTTGCCAGCGCAGCTTCCAGTGCCGAGCGATCGGAAAAGTAACGGTAGATTGCATTGGGCGCGAGATCGAGGGAGGCCGCGAGATTGCGTAACGACAAGTCGCGGATACCCACTTGCGCCAGCTGCTTCACCGCCGCCGAAAGGATGGCCTGGCGGTCTGTTTTCGACGGATAAGGCATGTGAATACTTTACACCTTGACGCAGGTAACAGCGAAGGTGTACGGTGTACACATTGATAGTGGACATTGATCAGCTTAGGAGAAATGCGATGGCGAACAGTAAGGATGTGGTGGTCACCGGAGTGTCTACCGGAATTGGTTGGGGAACCACAAAGGTGCTTGTTTCAAAGGGATTCCGCGTGTTCGGTTCTGTACGCAAGCAGGCAGACGCCGATCGTTTGCAAAGAGAGTTCGCTAACGGCTTCGTGCCCCTCATGATGGACATTACGGACGCCGACGCTGTATATGACGCTGCCCAGAAAGTCGGCTCAATGATAGGTGACAGAAATCTGATGGGCCTGGTGAACAATGCAGGAATTGTGGTGAGTGGGCCACTGCTTTATCTGAGGCCCAGCGAATACAGGCGGCAGCTGGATGTCAACATGGTCTCTCCGCTTGTCGTAATCCAAGCCTTCGCTCGTCTTTTGGGAACAGATAAGAAGCGGCAGGGTCCCGCCGGGCGCATCGTGAACATCACCTCTAGCGGTGCAAAAGTTCCGATCCCGCTACTCGGTGCGTATAGCGCCTCCAAATGTGGTCTTGAAGGAATGTCGGACGTGCTGCGGTTGGAACTAATGTTATTTGGCATCGACCTCGTAATGATTGAACCGGGCTTCGTGAACACGTCAATGTACGACAAGGGCGAAAAGGAAGATCTGAGTGAGTTTAAGCCGACTGAGTATTGGAACGCGGTGCAGAACTTTCAGCAGTTCATCGTCGCCGAAGGACGCAAAGGTTTCTCCCCTGAGCGTCTGGGCGAAGCCGTCCATCTAGCACTCAGCACGGCAAAACCTAAGGCACGCTACGCAGTCATCAAGCAACGTTTCAAGAACTGGACTTTACCCAGACTTCTTCCCGCGCGAATGCTCGATGCCGTGGTCGCTAAGCAACTCGGATTCATAAAACCGTAGCCAGCGCGAACGCGTGATTACGTCCACCCAGTCTGTGACGACGGCCGAACGGCAGGTTTTGGGGGAACTCAGTCGCGGCACATGTAGCCTAGCAATTCCTTCACCAGCTTGGCCGCGACAACGGCGGTCATGCCATTGATGTCCATGGACGGATTCAGTTCCACCACATCCGCGCCCACCAGCACGGCGCGTTGGTGCGCGAGCACATTCAGGAGCTCACGTACCGACAACCCACCCGGTTCTGGATGCGATACGCCGGGAGCAAACGCCGGATCTAGTCCGTCCAGGTCTATCGAAACATAGAGCGGCCCGTTCAGGGCTGGCACCCGCGCTGGCGTGAAGTCGATCATGGATACGACTTCGACACCAAAGCGCTGGACCTGATCGCGTTGATGCGCGTTGAGCGTGCGGATACCCACCTGCACCAGGCGCATGGCAAGCCCGTCCTCCATCACCCGCGCAAAGGGCGAGGCATGTGAGCGGCGATTGCCGTCGAATTCGTCATACAGGTCGGGATGGGCATCAAAGTGCAGTATCTGCACCGGACCATGTTCCCTCGCCATCGCTCGCAGGATAGGGTAGGTGACACTGTGATCACCGCCCAGGCACAGCGGCACTCGGCCTGCGACGAGCGCCGCCGCCACCGCATCCTCGATGAGCCGATCGTCTTCGGGAACTTCCGTCAGCGGAAGATCCCCGGCGTCCTCGAGGCTGATGCCCGCGCCGATCTCGAGGCCACTCTCGCTGGCCGCATTACCGCGTTCGGACAGCAACTGCGCACGGATCGCGGCGGGCGCCTGCGCCGGGCCACGTTTGTAGGAACTGTTCCGGTCGGTAGGCAGCCCGATCATCCGGACAACACGCGGTGCTGACATGAGAGGTCCGCCGCTGGTCAGGCGCGTTTCAAAGAAATCATGCCCGCGGTGCGACGCTGGCAGATGCGCCATGAAATGCGATAGATCATGTTTCGGCCTGACGTAAGAACCATTGCGAGCGAAAAAAGTGAAAAGGCAATCCGGCTTGAGAAAGTGTGCATTCAGGTGATCATTTCCACAACAACTGATCAAACTGACGAATGTGAAAGCACGCCGTCGTGCATGCGACCTGAGCAGGATTGAAGCGTCAGTCCACGACCGCACGCCGTCATGATCGAATTTCCGGTCCGGGGCAAAGAATTCTCGACATTATTGGACCGCTCTTGGCCGCTCAGCAACTGTCGATCCCGCGCCACGGCAAAGGACGCTTATTGGACCCAAACGCGCCGCGGGCGCCGCAGGTATCGGGTAACACAATCTGTTATTGGGCTTCTTAGGCGGGGACTATCATGTGCGGCGGATGCGCACCTTCCAGCGAGATGAGCACATGAAATATTATCGAATGGCGATAGCCGTGTTGGCCATCGCCGCTGTCGCTGCCCGAGCCCAGGAACGGTTGCCGACTATTCCTCCCGCGCAGTACTCGGAGGAACAGAAGCAGGCTGCAGCCGACTTCGAGGCGGCGCGGAAGGTTCCGGTATTCGGCCCATTCGAGCCCATGATGTACAGTCCACAGGTGATGTCGCAGGCGCGCGCGATGGGTGACTACCTTCGGTACAAGTCGGCGATTGGCAATACGCTGAGCGAGCTCGCGATCCTGATCACGGCCCAGGAATGGACGCAGGACTACGAATGGGGCGTGCACTACCCGATCGCGCTGAAGGCCGGTATTCGGAAAGAGGTCGCCGACGACATTGCCGCAGGCCGGCGCCCGAACGCAATGAGCCCAGATGAAGAAACCGTGTTTGACTTCACCAGCGAACTGCTGAGGAACAAGCAGGTTTCCGATGCGACATTTGAGCGTGCCAGGTCTCGATTTGGAACGAAGGGAGTTGTCGACATGACGGGAATCGTTGGTTACTACACCTTTCTTGCAATGCAGCTCAACGTCGCGCAGTACCAGGTCGCGACGAACGGAAAGAAATCCCCCCGCATGCCTCGCTAGGTCAAAGGTGAACGGCACCTTTCGAACCCCCAAGCGGGCGTGGCGACGAACCGCCTACATTCATCATTTCGACGTCGGAGTCACGGAGTTGTTTATTTCTCGCGGCCCTCGGGGGCAGCGATCTCGCGAGCGGCTTCAATGTCCTGCTTCGCTGGCACCGGCGGAATGAGGGCATAGAGTTCCATGTCCGTTGGGGGGCTGTGGAAATCGCTGTAAAGGCGGGCGATGTTGCGCTCGGCGATGCCCATCAGATACAGACTCGTGACAACGTCCGAGACGAGAGCGAAGGCCTGGGTGCTCAGCCCTGAATTGATCGTGGCAGGATCAGGCACCTGAAGCATGAAGCTCTTTGCGCGAATGACGGCGTGGAGCTCGGCCACGGACTCGTCGCTGACCTCAGTCAGGCGGGCATAGACGTCGCTGTAGGTTCGGACCTCAGCGCGCGGCATGTACTCGAGCGCAGCGCTTTGCAGGGCGGTCTTCCACGCTGAGTCTTGGAAACGGATAGTGAGGATGTAGAAGCTGAATCGGCCCGGCCACTGGCTGGGTGAAGCGCCAGGGTGAGTACGCAGATAGATGAGGGTCTGCAAGCTGCCCACCAGAATGGGGCCGTAACGCCGGAATTCGCTGCAAGCATTTGCAAAGATAACCTCGTTCATGCGGCGCTCCTCGGCGAGAGAGCGACGGATCTCCGCAACTTGTTGCCGGTGGTGGAAGTACTCGACGGTCTGCTCCAGGCCGACAGCAATGAGCAGACCGATGACGATAGTGGCGAGGTGGATAAAGAAGGCTTTCCAAGTATGGAGGACCTCCTGGGGAGCGTGAACGTCGAGCATGGGCGGTGAAGTCTCCGGCGTGGAAAGTGATTCCGCCACTGCGGGCGCCGCCGACGTCAAACTATCGGCGGGCCGCTGCGGTATTTCCGTTTCGGCGCGGTCAGCCAATCAAAGCCTCTTTGTTAGTGCTCCCATAGCCTACCCCAAGCAATGAGCTGCGGCTTTCTCTCGGTGATTTCGTATGCCAGCTCTAAAAAACGCACTCAAATATGATCGGCAGGTGATCCGATCCTACTCGCGAGCCGCGCCGGAAACTTCGCACGACGACTCCCGCGCTCGTCAGCGCATGATCGATGTGAATCCCGGCGGCCGGCAGAAATGTCGGCCATGTCGGCTGCCAGCCGAAACCCTGCGCGGCAGATTTGAGATTGCCGCCGGCAAGCATTTCCTGAAAATGCGATGAGAACGGCGACACGTTCAAGTCACCCAGAACGATGAGCGCTCCTGTATGGGCGCGTGCAAACTCGCCGACGAGTGCCAGCTGCCGATCGCGCAAGGCGGAGCTTTCGGGTCCAAGCGGCCAGCTTGTATGCACGCTCAAGAGATGCAAGCTGCGCTCGTTGATGAGAAGTGTCGCGGACACAGCAGGCTCGATGTCCGAAAAACCCGGCCACACCGCGGCCTGCATGGGCCAGCGCGACAGCAGCAAAAGTCCCGTGCCGCGCCGCCCGCGCGTCGAGTAGCGGTGCGCATAGGCCTCATGCAGCGGCGCCAGAGCCTGCTCCCACTCGGCCGTGATCTCGGCCAACAGCACGAAATCAGGCCGCTCGGCCGCGATGTAATCAACGACACGCTGAAACTGCCGGTTGCGGTACCAAACATTGATCGCGACCACGCGTAGCGGCGCAGAAGGCGCAGGACCCGCCAGCGCGGGCATGCGCGAAGCTAGGATGGGTACGCAGATCGCTGCCTGAATTGCCGCGATTACCAAGGCAGGCACCGCCCAGTACGCATGCCCGCTCGCCGCCAGTATGAAACAGCCCACGAGCGCGAGCGCCGCCCACTGCAGGCGAAAGTGCACCGCAAGGTCCGCTATCCAATAGCGCGGGGCCACGGCGCAACCCAGCGTCGCAACCAAGGCGATGACCGTCAATAACAGCCCAATTACCAACCAATCCTCCGTACTTAGCGCGAACGCGCCCGGCGCGGACATAACGTGCAAAAAGGCTCGAAAATGCCCCTGTTAAGCTTCAGCTACAAAATGCCCTCGCCGCAAGATGACGAGTTTCACAGAATCGCCCGGCCGGTGGCGACAAGAGCAGGCGATTTGCCGCATCGTCACGGAGGCTGTACCCGTCCACCGCGCCGTTTGCAAGGCGTGCCTCAAGGAGCTGGATATTCCGCTGAACAGCGCCATAGGCGTCGACCCGACCGATGCGCCCGCCGCCGGCGTTGCTGCGCGCGGTTTCGGCGCGCTTACGCGCGAAACCCTGGTCGTGCTCACGCGCGATCCGGCATTCGCCGCGGCCGTGCGCGCCGTTGCAGGGTCGGAACATGACCTCGTCTTCGTCGGCGCGGAAGCTGACCTTGCGACCCATCTCATGTCCGGCGCCGCCGGTGTCGTCGTGCTGGATACGGCCGCAACCATCAGTGCGACCGCCAAGTTACCCCAGGGTTTGAAGGCGCAGTTCCCGGACGTTGTGCTCGTGGTCGCCGGCGGAGCGGCCGAGCAGGCCGCGCTCAGCGCACAGGTCACGAGTGGCGAGGTGTACCGATTCCTCCACAAGCCGGCATCGGAGCAACGCATCCGGCTTTTCATCGAGGCGGCATGGCGCCGCCGCGGCGCCGGCGACGGCAGCGGGGCGACGAGCACCATCGCGCAGCTCAGAGAGCCCGTCGCAGCGCGACCTCTGCCGCTGAGTACGCTCGCCATAGCGATACTCGCGGTCGCTGCCACAGCGGGTATCGTCGGCTGGTTGATGGGCCAGCACGCACCGCAGAAGATTTCCGCGCCGCTAGCTGCCGCCGCGCTGCCGCAACCGAAAACGCCAGCCCCAATAGCGACTGACGCCGTTCTTAGCCAACTCCTCGAGCGCGCAGGCGCAGCGCTCGCGCGCGGCGACTGGCTGCTGCCGCCAGGCACGAATGCGGCTGACCTCTATCGCCAGGCGCTCGAGCGCCATCCCGGTGATGCGCAAGCGCTCGCCGGTCTCGACAAAGTCGTTGATCAGGTGCTCTCCGCCGCCGAGCAGGATCTACTCGCACAGCATCTCGAAGAGGCTGAGCATCTCACTGCAGCCGCTCGCGCCATCGCACCCAATTCCGCGCGGGCCTCCTTCCTCGCGACTCAAATTTCGCGCGAAAAAGAGCGCGCGATGCACGCGCAGACACGCCTGCAGCAGCAACAGCAGCAAGCCGAAGAACTCGAGCGGCAGCAACAATTGGTCGCGGCCGCGCGCGCAGCCCTTACGGCGGGAAACCTGGATGAAGCCGCGCACTCGATCGCTATCGCGGCCGACGCGGGCGTCAACCGCGATGCCATCGACACGCTGACGCGCGACCTGCAAGGCGCACAGCTCATCGCACGCATGAAGGAAGCGCTCGCCAAGCCGGTCCCAGCGCCCACGCCTGCTCCTGAGGCAGCATCCGCGCCCGCATCCGGGGCAGCCCCGGTACCCACACCCGTCGCAGCGCCAGCGCCAAAACTGCCGGCAACGGCGGCGCCGGAGGCGCAGGCCCCAGCGCCGCAAGGCGCGCCTGCGCATGCCAATAACATCGTGAGCGCCGCCACCCTCGAGCGGCTGCGTTATGTCGCACCCGAGTATCCCGGACGCGCGCGCGCGAGCGGTACGACCGGCTGGGTGGATCTCGCATTTGACGTCGAGGCCGACGGCTCCGTCACCCACGTGGCCGTGTTGGGCTCAGACCCCAAGGACGTCTTCGATGCGGCTGCGGTCGCGGCGCTGCGGCGCTGGCGCTATCAGCCGGCCGAACGTGACGGTCAACCCGTCGTACAACGCGCACAGCTGCGCATCCGATTCGCTCTTCAATAGTTGCACTGTTATGCGAGCACGTCTCTTAATCGTCGAACGCGACCTGCGCTATGCGGAGTGGCTACGCCACCACTTGTCGGTCCTGTGCCCGGACGCCAGCGTGACCTTGCTCGAAATGAGCGAGCTCTTGCTGCGCTTCGACTCAATCACGCACCGCGACTTCGACCTCCTGCTCCTGTCCGCCGCCTTTGGCGAAACAGACGCTGCGCAACCGGCCGAGGGACTCGATCTGCTGCGTCAGCTGCGTCGCCGCACCGACTTTCCCGCCTGCATCGTCATTGCTGATAGCGGCGACGAGCTCACGGCCGTGCGTGCACTGCGCCTGGGCGCGCTCGACTATCTGCCGAAGCGCCTCCTCACGCCACAGCGGATGAATGCCACCGTGCGAAGCGCGCTGCGGCGCATCGAACGGCGCGTCGCACGCAGCCTCGCGCGCCTCGCGCACGCCAACCGCACGCGCAACAACGCAGCCGCCGGAGAATCCGCCACACCGCTGCCGCGCAGCGGCGCGGCGCTGCGCGATCTCATCCCGCGCTATCGCATCTTGAAGACCATCGGCGAGTCCGAGAAGGCCGTGGTGTATCTAGCCACGAGCCTAGAACTCAAACGCGATGTCGCCCTGAAGGTGAGTACGTCGGTCGGCGACGGCAAGACCGAGCCGCAGGTGCTGGCGCGCGAACGCGCGGCGCTCGCCGCCATACGACATCCGGCGATCGTTGAGATCCACGATTACGGCTGGCGCGCCGGGCATGAATATTTGGCGATGGATTATTTTTCGCGCGGCGACCTGAAGGCGCGGCTGCGTCACGGGGTCTCCGAAGAGGACACGCTGCGCTACGTGGGAGAAATCGCCGCAGCGCTGCGCGTCGTGCACGACGCGGGAATTGTGCACCGCGATTTGAAACCGGCCAACGTGATGCTGCGCGAGAACGATGCGATAGTGCTCATCGACTTTGGTCTCGCGCGGCAATTGAACGGCGGCTTGAAGAGCACGCGCACCGGCGTGCTGCGCGGCTCACCCTACTACATGAGCCCCGAGCAGGCGATGGGCGAGGAACTCGACGCGCGCTCCGATGTGTACAGTCTCGGTGTGATCTATTACGAGCTCCTGACGGGGAAGAGGCCTTATGCGGGCCAATCCGCCATCGAAGTGCTGGAACAGCACGTCAACGCGCCAGTGCCGCGACTTCCGGAAAGTCTCGTGCAGCACGAGATGCTCATCAGCCGCATGCTTGCCAAAGACCGTACCGAGCGCACGGCCGACGCACACGAGGTCATGCAGGCCATCGCTGCGGCGCGCGCCACCGGCATGCTGCATTCCAGCGCCGCCTGAAGCGGCCGCAGAGCACAAGATCGTTCACCGCGGCGCCCCACGGGTAGCCCCTGCGAGCTTGACACTCGCATGTCATAAAAGGTGCAATGCGGGCCTGAAGCTTGCTGACACCTCCTAAAAGGTGCACGAACAGGCCTAGAATAAGCATGCACGTCGTCGACACGACCCTCTTCTATTCGCCGACGAGCGGCGGCGTGAAGCGCTATCTCACCGCCAAGCACGCCTGGCTTCGCAGCCATACGTCCTGGCAGCACTCCATGGTGGTTCCGGGTGACACCGAGTTCGTGGAGCGCGGCGGCATCTGCACGGTACCGGGCTTCACTCTGCCGGGCACTTTCAACTACCGCTTGCCGCTTAATACCCGCCGCTGGGCAGCGCTGCTCGATGCGCTCGAGCCGGATCTCATCGAGGTGGGCGACACCTTTCACCCGGCGTGGTGTGCCTGGCGCGTTGCGCGGCGCCGCGGCATTCCACTCGCCGCGTTCTATCATTCGAACTTGCCGCAAATCATCGGCCGGCGCATCGGCAGCCTGAGCGAGCGCACGCTCGGCCACTACGTGCGCTGGTTCTACGAGCGCTGCGATGTGGTGTTCGCGCCGAGCCGCTCGATGTGCGACTTTCTGAACGGCCTGGGCGTTCGGCACACCATGCATCAGCCTCTCGGAGTGGACACTGAAATCTTCTGCCCCGAGCGCGCGACCTTGGATCTGCGCGCAGTCCTGGGGCTCCCTGCGGATACGCGCGTCCTCGTTTACGCGGGGCGCTTCGCGCAGGAGAAAAATCTGCCGGTGCTGCTGCAGGCGTTCGCAAGTCTCGGACACCCGTATCACCTGCTGATGATCGGCGGAGAGCGCGAAGCGCGCCCCATGCCGAATATCTCCCTCATTCCGTACCGGCGCGACAGCATCGAGCTTGCGCAATGGCTCGCCTCCGCAGACGCTCTGGTTCATGCGGGCACGAAGGAAACCTTCGGCCTCGTGATTCTCGAGGCCATGGCCTGCGGCCTTCCCGTGGTGGCCGCACGCGCCGGCGCGATTCCCGAACTGGTCGATACATCGGCCGGGATGCTGGCCGAGCCTGGCAGTGCAAACAGCATGGCGGAGGCGATTGTTGCGCTCTACGAGCGCGACGTCGCGGCGGTTGGCAGAGTGGCGCGCGAACGCGTCCTGCGGCAGTTCACCTGGACGCAGGCGTTTCACACCCAAACCGGGATCTACGCGAACCTACTCGGGACGCATCGCGTGCCGGTCGTTCCGGCTGCGGTCATTGAGCTCGGCTCGCCGACTTCGTGACAAGTTCGTAGCACGAGAGTTGGCCGCCGCGCTCCCCGACGGCGAGAAAGCGGCCATCTGGCGACCAGCGCAGCACTGAGACTTCCGATGCGCAAGGCTGCACATCGACCGCCACAGTAGCCTTCCCCGGCCACCACAATGCGACGCGCCAGTCGCGGCCGCCGGAGGCAAGCCAGGGACCGCCGGGCTGATAGGCGAGGCAATCGATGCGGTCCGTATGGGCTGCAAGCTCGAGCGGCGTTGAGCCTTCCGGGCCTTTGCCGCCGCAATCCCAAACGACGATTTCCGAGCCTGCGCTCGTTGCAAGCTGGCGGCTGTTGGCGCTCCAGTGAGTCAGCGCGACGCGCGCGCCGTAGCCGCGCATGTGCGAATCACGCGCGGTGCCGCGGTAC
>Ga0302324_100005061_pt1 | contig 28915 bp, 26 predicted proteins | sample Palsa_T0_1_FD_201949 | JGI IMG/M metagenome (GOLD analysis project Ga0302324, IMG submission 201949) | Peat permafrost microbial communities from Stordalen Mire near Abisko, Sweden - Palsa_T0_1 | ecosystem: Environmental > Terrestrial > Soil > Palsa > Peat permafrost | place: Sweden: Abisko...
ATCTGCTCCATCCTAGCAAGCCGCTAGAGCAGCGTGAAGCCGTACACGACCGTGCCTGTGCCCAGAGCGCCAAGGGCGGCTGCGGCGCATCGCGTGAGCAGTTCGCCGTACGGGAGCAGTCGCTTCGAGACCGTCGCCAGCCCCGTCCCGACCGAAGCCAGCCAGAGCATGCCGGCGTACCCAACCGAATACGCCGCCATCGCCAAGACGGCGCGCAGCGGCTGCGCGTCCTTCGTGGCGGCGCCCAGGATCGCAATGAGCACAGGGCTCGAGCACGGCGACGCCGCGAGCGCAAAGGCTGCTCCCGCTGCGGCCGGTCCGGCCGCGGCCGGGATCGCTGTGACTCCCGGAAATCGCACCGTGACAAGCCGAGCGAGCCAGAGCGCCATGAGGATCGTTGCCGCGCCGACCGCGATGTTGATCTCGGCGCGGTACTGCACGAACACCGCAAAGAACAGCGATGCGGTCAGGCCGAGCACGGTATTGACCACCGCGACGCCGGCGACGAACGTGCTCGCCAGGCGGATCGCAGCCGCGCGCGATCGCACGCCGGAGGCTCCAATGTACGACAGGTTGACCGGGAGCATCCCCAAGATGCACGGTGAGAGACTGCCGGCCAAACCACCGAGAAACGCAAAGCCGTAGAGGGCGCCCCCGTCGAGTATGTGCGGCGTGGCCAGGTACGCCGCGATGGCGCCGAGCTGCTTGCCGACGACGCGCATCAACTCGAAGCTGAGCGATCCGCGCGCGATCTCCCACACCGCGATCGCCGCGACCCCGAGGACCACCAGCGCGAGCGTGCGGCGCATCACGTCAGTGGTGACGCAGCCGTTTGTCGACCGCCCGCTCCGCCGCGAGGAGGTCGTCGCGATCGACGTTGCCGCGGAGCTCCGCGACGACGATGCTCGCGTCGGGATCGATGAACGCGACGGTCAACGGCTGCGCCTTCGTCTTCTCATAGTAGGCGCGCAAGCCGCTCCGCTGGGCGAGCGCCGCGGCGCTCGCCGAGGTCCTGCCGTCGGTGACGTCGATGTCGATGACGTTGATCCGGTGCCTGAACGCGCCGGCGAACGCAACGAAGTCCGGCAAAGTGGTCTGGCACTCGGCGCACCAGTCCGCGTGGACACGCACGATCAGTGGTTTGCCGCGCAGATTCGGCGCGACGGTACCGCCCAGGCGGCCGTCACCCGTCGGCTTCCAGACACCGCCAGCTCCCGCGGGCATCATGCCGGCGGAGACGAAAACGCCACAGGCGAGCAGCGCGCACGCGATCCGATTGTCCATGCCAAAGCGATCCTTTCCGTCAGAACCTCGCCGTCGCGCGGGCGGCGCGAGCGGCGGTGAGCGGCACGGTGCCCGCGGGATGTCCGTTGCGCGCCAAGAGGAACGCGACGACCGCATCGTACTGCGGCTCGCTCAGCGTGCCGCGCGCGTCGGCCGGCATCTGCTTCGAGACGAAGCGGTAGAACGGCGCGACACCCCAACGCCGCTGCCGGATGAATGTCCCGCGCAACGTTGGGCCCCTTCCGGCGACGCCTTCGAGGCGCGCGCCATGACAAGCGGCGCAGTGCGCGGCAAAGATCGAGGCGCCGGAGCGCGCTTGGGGCAGCGTATACAACGCGGAGAGGAGCAGGGATACGACCATGTTGCCGATGCTACGACTTCAAGTGCGCTTGATGTCAAGCGCTCGTGGCTAGTGGCCGCCCAGGGTGTGCCGTCAGTGCAATATCTTGTCTTTGATGGTCTGGATCTCGTCGGTGGTCATCGAAGAGAGATCGACGTTCACGGTGTCGACAACGCGTGCCCAGACGTCTTTGTGCTTTTCCTGGAGGTACCCAACCAGATAGTGTAGCGCGCTGCTCTTCCCGGTCGCGTTGCCCAACAGGAGAGTCACATCGAAACCTTGTAGCCGTTGCGCGACGCGTTCGTAGTATTCGGTAGGCTCCGGAACTCGTTCGCCTTGGTAATCCGCTTCCTTACGGTGCTCGAGGTGACGCTCGAAGCCGTGCGGATCAGCCGGTTCGACGCGTTCACGCTCGATGATATGAACACCGTCGCTACGCGGCTCGAAGAACCGGGCCGAATGATGGTCGATGAGAAGCACGACATACGATTTGCGCGGAGGCTGCGCGCCGGTCGACTCGGACTTGGGGCCACTCGCATTGACACCGGCCCTCTCCAAGAAAGCCCTCAGCCGAACGACGTCCTCGAGCTCGACGTCCTTGTGGTGAGGCCTCTTGAAGACCTCGCTCGTCGTTCCGATGGTGAATTCATCGTTTCCGTCGTGACGCTCCAACACACTGCCAAGATGGTTGACGAGGCTGACGACGTCCGTCCACTTCAGATTGTGCGGGAGCGGATGTCCAAAGACTTCTTGTAAGACGCGTGCGTCCTTACGATTGAGGCTCGAAGCACTCATAGGGCGATTCCTCCAGACTCTACCTTCAACCGAAGCGGCAGCCGTCAGTTTGCGCTCAGGGCCTGCTCAGTTGCCGCCGGCGGCGCCCAGAGTGCTTCGCGTCATCGGAAGAACGACGTGCAACTCCGCGCCGCCCGTCGGCGAGGCGACGACGTCGACGCTGTGCGCGAGTGCGTGCACGAGAAAGAGTCCGCGGCTGCCCTCGTCCATGATGTCTTCCGGAAGCGCTCTTTCGCCGGCGGTGAGCCCGGGGCCACTGTCGCGCACGATCAGAACCGGACGCTCGCCGCTCCACTCGATGAGCAGATGGACGAGTCCCGGCGCGTGCTCGACCGTGTTGGCGAGCAGTTCGCCGATGATCAGCTCGCTCGAATAGGTCGCCTCCGTTTCGCCGCCGAGAAGTCGAATCTGCGTGCCGATCTCGCGACGCGCCACGTGGGCCGCTTGTGCGTCGCTGGCGTGAAAGCGCCATTCCCGCGACACGCTGGGCTCGTCCGGAGACACGACGTCGGCAATGGCGGAAAACTGCAGCAGCATGATCGCCGCGTCGTCCGGCGGCGCCAGACCATCGAGCACCAGCTCGTAGACGACGCGTGCGGGATGCGCGATCGACGCTCTCACGACCTGGGGTAGAACGGCCCGCAAGGTTTCCTCGCCTGCGATCGGATCGCGAGCGAACTCCGTCATCCCATCGGTGTAGAGCGCCACGACCATGTCCGGTCGAATCTGCACCGTGTGCGTCGTCAGCTCCAAGGCCTCGACCACGCCGAGCGGTGGCCCACCGATCGGCAGACGTACGGCGGGCTCACCGGCTCGGTAGGCGACGAGCGGCGGAGGATGGCCGGCCGACGCATAGCGCATCGTCTCGCCGTCGCGATCGATGAAGCCGACGATGGCCGTCACGAGCGTTTCTGGTTCGAGGATGTGCCAGATGCGGTCGACTTTGCGCAGGATCTCGGCCGGATCGTCGGACTCCTGAGCGAGGGTGAAGATGGCCGGGCGCAGCTTCCCGACAGCGAGCGACGCCGCCAGTCCGTGCCCCGCGACGTCACCGATCGAGAACGCGATCTGGCCGTCCGGCAGCTCGAACGCGTCATACCAATCACCGCCGACGAGACCGTCCTCCTCAGCCGAAATGTAGTTTGCATCGATCCGCAGCGCTTCTCTGCGCGGAAGGTGGTTCGGGAGAAAGGCTTCTTGCAGCGTTTGAGCAACGCGCGTCGTTCGCTCCAGCGCAGCCTTCTGGGCTTCGATGTCCACCACGGTTCCGTACCAGCTCAGGATCGTGCCCCGGTCGTCGCGCACCGGCTCGACGCGCGCAAGATGCCAATGATACACGCCGTCGTGACGGCGCAGACGAAACTCGATTTCGATGGGCTGACCCGTAGCCAGGGCCTTCGGCCATTCTTGGATCACGCGCTGGAAGTCGACCGGATGATGCGCGGTCTGCCAGCCCCACCCGGCCGCCTCTTCCAGGGTCTGTCCGGTGAACTCGTACCAGCGATGATTGTACCAGTTGATCCAGCCGCTCGGATCGGTGCGCAAGACGATGGCGGGGATCGACTCGGCCAAGGTTTCGAGCGATTGCACGAGCTCGCGCTTGCGCACCAGCGTGCTCAGATGCGCCGTGAACAGTTGAACCAGCGTCCGGTCGCGCTCGCTGAACCGCCTCGGGCCTTGCCCGCCGATCGCGAGTGCGCCGACACAGTCCTCATCCCGCATGATCGGCACGGCGTACAGCGCGCCCAAACCGACGGACGACAGCATGTCGGCCATCCCTGGTCCCATCTCGGCGGAGCTCTCGTAGACGACGGTTCGGCCGGCGCGCAGCTCCTCGGCATACGGCACGAGTTCCTCGGGAACTGCCACGTTGCCGATATTACCGGTGAGGCCGACGTTCTCGCTGATCGTCCAAACAGCGTCTCGTCGCCGCGCCGTGTACGCGATGTCGGCATCGACGAGCCTGAGGAGGCACGCCAGGGTGATCGATTCGATCGCATCGAGCGTGGTCGCCTGGGCCATGCTGAGCCAGGCGGCAGCAAGCGTTTCGAGGTCATCGCTCTGAATCGCGTTTGACATCAGGACCACCCTACCGTACAGCGCCGCCTGAAAACTCCCTATGAACGTGCTGGCGCGGCGGCGTCAGGCCGAGGGAACCGACCCCGGCTTCCCGCGAGGAGGCGATCTCTGACGAAAGAAGGCCGCATCATGGTTTGGCGGCGGGCGGGTCGGTGAGCGAGCGCGTCGTCGCCTCGTGGAGCGGCGGAAAGGACTCCGCGCTGATGCTCGATCGGCTACTGCGAGACGAGCGGTACGAGGTGGTCGCGCTCGTGACGACCGTTGATGCCGCTTCGCAGCGGGTTTCGGCGCACGGGGTGCGCCGAGATCTCATCGCGCAGCAGGCCGAGTCGATCGGTCTACCGCTGCTGGTCGTCGAGCTGCCGCCGCAACCCTCGAACGACGTCTACCTCGCACGGTTCGCGGAGACGCTCGCGCCGCTGCAGCGGGCGGGAGTGTCAACGGTCTCGTTCGGCGACCTCTTCCTCGCCGATCTGCGCGACTGGCGCGAGCGGTCGTTCGCCGCGATCGGCATGTCTTCGATCTTTCCGCTGTGGGGTGAGCCGTCGCACGCGATCGCCGATGCGTTCACGGCGCGCGGCCTCGCGGCGGTCCTGTGCTGCGTGAACGGCGCGTACCTCGACCGCGGATATCTTGGTCGCCTGTACGACGCGCGTCTCTTCGCATCGCTTCCCGACGGCGTCGATCGGTGCGGCGAGAACGGCGAGTTCCACACGTTCACGTTCGACGGACCGATCTTCCGTGAGCCGGTCCGTTACGTCGTCGGCGCAACGCGCTACGAGCCGCTCATGGCCGGCTCTCCCGTGTCCGGCCACTGGTTCTGCGATCTCCGGCCCGCCGAGACGAGGCCGACGCGGTGCCCGCTTTGCGGCGGCGACAACGCGTGCGCCATGACGGCCGGCGAACCGACGTGCTGGTGCTTCAGCGATCGTATCCCACCGGCCGTGCTGGAACGCATCCCGCCCTACGCGCGTGACGTCGCGTGCATCTGCGAAACCTGCGCGCGCCGCTGAGACGTGTTTGCGAAGCGGCATCCGTCGCGATGGTTTCGCAACGTCAGGTCGGGACGTATACGCTGTCCAGATCGTCAAGCAGCGTGGGTTCGGTCGGATGCCACCCGAGCGATTGCCGCGTCTTGGCGCTCGAAGCGGGGGCGTCGATTTGTGCAAAGCGCGTGAACCAGCCGAAGTGCGCATCGACGTCGTTTCCCGACACGCTCACGACCGGGAGGTTCAGACGGCGGCCGATGACGCCGGCGATCTCGCGGAACGGTACGCCCTCCTCGGCGACCGCGTGATACACGGCGTGCTCCGCGGCGCGTTCGAGCGCGAGACGATAGAGGCGCGCCGCGTCGCGGCGGTGGACGCCCGGCCAGCGATTGTTCCCGTCACCCACGTACGCGGAGACGCCGTGCTCGCGGGCAAGCCCGATGACGATCGGCACGAAGCCGTGGTCGCCTTTGCCGTGAACGGACGGAGCAAGGCGAATCACGGAGACACGCACGCCGCGCGCAGCTGCGGCGGCAGCCAACGTTTCGGGGTCACGCGGGAAATGCTCCGCGTTGGGATCGCGAACATCGTCTTCGGTGACGACGCGACCTGGTGCGATGAGCGCGACGCCCGACGTGACGATCAGCGGCCGGTCCGTCCCGGCCAAGGCGGCGCCCAGCGCCTCGATCGCGCTTCGTTCGGTCGCGGCGTTTTCCGCGAAGCGCGAGAAATCGTGGTTGAAGGCCGTGTGGATGACGGCGTCCGCGGCTGCAGCACCGGCCCGCAGGCTCTCGAGATCCCCGAGGCTCCCGCGGTGGACGGCGACCCCAGCCGAAGCGAGCGCGGCCGCCGCTTCATCGGACCGCGCCAGGCCGACGACGGAATGGCCGGCGCCCCGAAGCTCCTCGATGACGGCTGATCCCACCCATCCGGTGGCCCCGGTGACGAAAACGCGCATGATTCGGACATCCCTCAAGTGATGGCAGTTACTGACATAGAGGATAACACAAGACGTCAGCCACTGTCATCAGGTATGATAGAGAGGATGAGCCGGTGGAATCCCAACGCACGCGGCCGCCTCGAGCAGGCAGCGTACGAGCTCTTTCTTGCTCAGGGGTACGATCGGACCACCGTCGCGGACATCGCCATGCGAGCAGGCCTGACCGAGCGGACGTTTTTCCGGCACTACGCGGACAAGCGCGAGGTACTCTTCGGCGGCTCCGCCGCGTTGCAGGACGAGCTCCTCGGTGCGCTCGCCGGATTACCGCCGGCGCTTTCCACGATCGAGGCCGTTCGGACCGCCGTCGAAGCAATGTCGAGCCTCATGCACGGACGGCGCGCTCTTGCCCGCGAGCGTCACCTCGTCGTCGCCGCGCACGCGGACCTGCAGGAGCGCGAACTGATCAAACGCGCGACGCTCACCGCGGCGCTCGCCCAGGCCTTGCAGCAGCGCGGCGTGCCGGACCCGGCGGCAAGTATCGCCGCCGACATGGGGATGGCCGTGTTCTACGTTGGCTTCGGCCATTGGCTCGACGATCCGGCGGACCGGGAGCTCGTCGAGATCGTTCACGAGGGATTCGATCAGCTCAAGGCCGTCGCTTCCGGCACCTGATCGTCTCCTGGCGTGACGAGCTTCCCGGCAACAGAAGAGGCCTCGCTTTCGCGAGGCCTCTTGTCGTCGGAGCCCGGAGTGATGCGACTCCGTTTTCTTCCAGGTCAGACCAGGTCGAAGCGGTCGACGTTCATGACCTTGTTCCATGCGGCCACGAAGTCGGTGACGAACTTGCCCTTGGCGTCGTCGCCGCCGTAGACTTCGGCGATCGCGCGCAGTTGCGAGTTCGCGCCGAAGATCAGGTCGGCGCGGGTGGCGGTCCACTTCTTCGTACCATTCGCACGGTCGGACCCTTCGTAGAGCTCCTCGGACTCCGAGGTCTTCTTCCATGACGTTCCCATGTCGAGCAGGTTGACGAAGAAGTCGTTGGTGAGCGTTCCCGGGTGGTCGGTGAACGCGCCGTGCTTCGCGTCGGCGGCGTTCACGCCCAGCGCGCGCAGGCCGCCCACGAGCACCGTCACCTCGGGTGCCGTCAGCGTCAGGAGCTGTGCGCGATCGATCAGCAGCTCTTCGGTCGAAATCCCGTACGGCGACGCCTTGTGGTAGTTGCGGAATCCGTCGGCGAGCGGTTCGAGAACCGCGAACGACTTGACGTCGGTCTGCTCTTGCGATGCGTCCGCGCGGCCCGGCGTGAATGGAACCTTCACGTCTTGGCCGGCGTCCTTCGCCGCCTTTTCAACGGCGGCGCAGCCGCCGAGCACGATGAGGTCGGCGATCGATACGCGCTTACCGCCGGTCTGCGCGCCGTTGAAGTCCTTTTGGATCCCCTCGAGCGCGGCCAGAACCTTGGCGAGCTGCGCCGGCTTGTTGGCTTCCCAATCCTTCTGCGGCGCGAGGCGCAGCCGGCCGCCGTTGGCGCCGCCACGCTTGTCGGAGCCGCGGTACGTCGACGCCGACGCCCACGCGGTCTCGACGAGTCCCGCGATCCCGATCCCCGCTGCGAGGATCTTGGCCTTGAGCGCTGCTACGTCGGCATCGTCGACGAGCGGACTCGTCACCTCCGGGATCGGGTCTTGCCACAGCAGCTCTTGCTGCGGCACTTCCGGTCCGAGATAGCGCGCGCGCGGACCCATGTCGCGGTGCGTCAGCTTGAACCACGCGCGGGCGAACGCGTCGGCGAACTGGTCGGGATTCTCGTGGAATCGCTTCGAGATCGGCGCGTAGGCGGGGTCCAGCCGCAGCGCGAGGTCCGACGTCAACATCATCGGCGGATGCTTCTTCGCCGCATCGTGCGCGTCGGGGACCTTGCCGTTCTCGTCGACTTCCTTGGGCGTCCACTGGCTCGCGCCGGCGGGACTCTTCGTCAGCACCCATTCGAACTTGAAGAGGTTGTCGAAGAAGCTGTTGTCCCACTTCACCGGGTTCTGCGACCATGCGCCTTCGAGGCCGCTGGTGATCGTCGCGTCGCCGTTGCCGCTACCGAACGAGTTGCTCCAGCCAAGTCCCTGCTGTTCGATCGGAGCGCCCTCGGGCTCGGGTCCGACGTATTGTTTCGGATCGGCTGCGCCGTGGACTTTGCCGAACGTGTGTCCTCCGGCGATCAGCGCGACGGTCTCCTCGTCGTCCATCGCCATGCGGCCGAATGTTTCGCGAATGTCGCGCGCCGAGCCGAGAGGATCCGCGTTGCCGTTCGGTCCTTCGGGGTTGACGTAGATCAAGCCCATCTGCACCGCGCCGAACGGACCGCCGAGCTCACGCTCGCCGGAGTAGCGCTCGTCGCCGAGCCATTCGCGCTCGGCACCCCAGTTGACGTCCTCCTCCGGTTCGTAGATGTCGACGCGGCCGCCGCCGAAGCCGAACGTCTTGAAGCCCATCGACTCGAGCGCGCAGTTGCCGGCGAACACCATCAAGTCGGCCCAAGAGAGCTTGCTTCCGTATTTCTGCTTGATCGGCCATAACAGCCGGCGCGCCTTGTCGAGGTTCGCGTTGTCGGGCCAACTGTTGAGCGGCGCGAACCGTTGCGTGCCGGAGCCGGCGCCGCCGCGACCGTCAGCGATGCGATACGTGCCGGCACTGTGCCACGCCATGCGGATGAACAGCGGGCCGTAGTGACCGAAGTCCGCCGGCCACCACTCCTGGGAGTCTGTCATCAGCGCGAACAGATCTTTGCGCACCGCGGCCAAGTCGAGCTTCTTGAACTCTTCCGCGTAGCGAAACGCCGCGCCCATCGGATCGGACGGCGCCGAGTTCTGGTGGAGAACCCTGAGGTTCAACATGTTCGGCCACCAGTCTTGATTCGTCATCATTCCGGCGTCCAAGTGCGTGCCTCGAGGCGTACCGTGCGGTACCGGGCAACCGCCGTTTTTCGCGAGTTCCGATTCGAGCATTCTCTCTCCGATTCGTCGCTAAGCTGTCTGAAAAAGGATCGCCGCGAAGGCCGATACTTGCTTTGCGGGCGGTTCTCGCGTATAACTGAGTGTGAGAACCGATTTCACCATCCGTACCGGGAGGCTACTCCATCCCCAAGCCCGTGTCAAGCGCCGTTCAAGGGCTCCCGCCGAACTACCAAACCGTCCTCGACGTCGTCGAGGAAGCCGGCCCGGGCAACCACCTGACGGCCCAAGAGATCTGGTTGCGCGCCCGCGCGTTACAGCCGCGGATCGGCTTCGCTACGGTGCACCGCGGGCTGATCCGGTTGCATGAGCTCGGCGCGGTGATGAAGATCGACGTCCACGGCGAGGCCTCGGCGGTATACGAGCCGGCGGTCAGTCCGCACGCCCACTTCCGCTGCACCGGTTGCAGCGCGATCATCGATCTCGCATACGCCGTTCCAGCGCAAACCGTCCGCCGGCTCGCCGAACGCCACGGCGTCGCGATCGAAGGCGAGACGGTAACGTTCACCGGCCGCTGCGCGAGCTGCGGCTAGCGCGGCAACATTGAGGTAGTGAGCACGCAATATCCGATCGCGAACATCGGTGAGTGCCTTCTCACGTCGTCTCGATGCCGCGTAGGGTCCATGCCTCGGCGGCTCGAAAATCCACGAGTCTGTGTTGCCGGTTGACGCGAAGATGCTGACCACGACGCGATATCGCCTAGCTGCGCATCTCCTTTTTTGGTCGTGCGCGGCGCTGCTGGGCACCGCCGCGCACCTCGTGTCCGAGCTGTTCGAGCTCGGCTGGCGCGTTGATGCCCGGCTCATTCTCTCGGCGGACCATGCGTATCTGGCGGTCATCGCGGTAGCTTCGCTCGCTAGCCTCATCGTCGCGCTGCGGCTCCTGCCGCGCGGCGAGCGCCGCGTGCGCGTCGAAGCGCTGACCGCGGCGCTGCCCTTCAAGGGTTCGGGCTTCGGCTTCACGGCGACGGCCTTCGTCGCGCAGTTCGGTTTCTGCGCATTCACCCTGCTCGGCGAAGGCCGGATCTCCGGCGACGACGTCGTTGCGGGGATCCTGGCGGGCGCCCTCACCGCGGCGCTCGGCGCCGTCGCCGTCACGCTGTGCAAACGCCGCTTCCTCGAGTTCGCGCTTGCACTTGTATGGGGGCTGCTCGGCGACGGCTCGGATTGCAAATCCGTCAACGGCGTCGCCGCTCGCTGCAGACCCGCGATAGCGTCGCCCCGCCGCAGTCCTTTCGCTTTCCGGTACCGTCCTCCACCGATCGCGGCCTGACGTCCACCGGCGGCCTCGCGCTGCCCTGACGAGTTTGCGACGCGCCGATTCGCGTCGCATTGCTGCATACCGGAGAAGAGGATCGTGTACCAGTTCCTACTGCGCGTCGGTCGCGCTGCATTGTTCATTTCGTTGTTGACGTGCGCGTACACGGCCGGCGCGCGCGCAGCGGGTTCGACCGGGTTCCTGAGCGGAACGGTAACGAACGCGGGCTCGCCCGCGCCGAGTGCCCAGGTTACCGCGTCGGGCAACAACCACACCGTAACGACGACGACGGACGCGAAGGGGCATTTCGCCTTTCCACCGCTGGCGGGAGGAACGTACGTCGTCAGTGCCAGGAGCGGGAACCTCCAGGGAAGCGCCAGCGTCGACCTCGGCGCCGGCGGTGCCGTCATCACGATACCGATCAGCGCGCTGGCGCAGATCGGCCACGTGGTGATCGCGCAGCGGCAGGTGCCCGCCGCAGTGATTGAGGGCAGCGGGAGCGACGTCGTATTGAACAGCACGACGCTCACGCAAATGCCCTACAACAACAGCTTTTCCGAAATGGAGATCCAGCAGCCGGGTGCGGTGCGCGGCGCAAACGGCGTCGTCCACATCAACGGCGATCACGGCGTCATCAACTACTTGATCGACGGCGTGGCGCTGCCGCAGGAGCTCAACCGGGACATCGGCGGCGAGATCGACCTGAACGATCTCTCCTATGTCAACCTGATCGAGGGCGCGTATCCCGCGCAGTACGGGTTGAGATTCGGCTCCGTCTTCAATATGTCGACGCGCGCGGGAACGGGGCCGGCCGGGTTTGACGCCACCGCGTCGCTCGGCTCCTACAACACACCCCAGGGAACGATCGGCTACCATTCGCCGCTCCCCGGCGGAGGCGGCCTCGATGTCGCGCTGTCTGGTTTCCAAACCACGCGCGGACTCGATCCGCCGAACTTGGGCTCACCGCACAACGCGGCGAGCTCGGTCGGCCAATTCGCGCGCTTCACCTTGCCGTCCGGCGCCAAGGACTTCACCAACATCACGTTCATCAACAGTCACAGCACGTTTCAGATCCCCGACGACGTCGACAACGGGGAACCGGGCTCGACGGACGACAACGAAACGCAAGCGGACACGTTCCTCTCCGCGCAATTTCACCACTTGATCGGGGATACCGGAGTCTTGACGTTCGGGCCGGCCTTCAGGTCTTCGCGAATCCAGGACTTCGGCGACCCTTCGAACGACTTCATCTACGGTGAGGCGCTCAACGTCGAAGCGCCGCCGTACGGAAACGGGGGCGCGCCGACGGATTGTGCCACCGCAATCACCAAGCCGACCGGGGTATATCTGCCGACGACCTGCGCCTACTCGCTGTCGGACACGCGCACGGCGCTCGATTATCTCTTTCAAGCCGATTACAACCAGCGGTTCGGGCGGCACACGGTCGATGCCGGGGCCGAATACGATATGACACGAGTCTTGAAGGACTATGCCGTCACGCTTCAGCCGGGAAACTTTCTTGCTCCGATCGAGACGCCGAATACGCCCGGTGCGGCGATAACGGTCGTCGACAACCAGCCCAACCTCGGCAACACGTACGAGTCATACGTGCAGGATAGTTGGCGCATGAGCGACCTCTGGGGAGTCGACTACGGCATGCGCTACGACTTTTTCACGCTCAAGTCGACCGAGTTCGACCAGGGGTTCGGGGCGTTCGGCCCCCGCTTCAAGATCACCCGGTACTGGGGAAGCCGCGCGAGTCTGTACGCGTACATCGGCAGATTCTTCGAGCCGTTCTCGTTCGAGAACGTGAGCCCGTCGGCGGCGTACTTACTCAATCTGCCGCTGCAGCCGAAGCTCGCGCAGTTCGACCTCGAGCCGGAACGTGATACGCAGCTCGAGCTCGGCGGCCACATTCCGGTGGGCTCAGGCGATCTCGGATTCCGTGTGTGGCAAAAGAACGCCAACAACCTCATCGACGACACCCAGGTCGGCGTCACGCTGCTTCACCAGGACATCAACTACGTGTTGGGCCGCCTATCGCAGGAGGCGCTCAACTACGTTCATCCGCTCGTCCGCAACGGACGCGCGTACTTCTCGGTCGCCCACGTCGTCTCGCTCAACAGCGGCTGCGAGACGCAGCTGCTTGCGCCGTGCTTCGGGCAGCCGACAGGGTACACGCCCGCAGATCACGAGCAGCGTTGGAGCATCGCCAGCGGCGTGCTGTTCAACAACCAGCACGGAGGCTGGTTCTCGGCCGACGGCGAGTACGGCAGCGGGCTGTCGACCGCGCTGAATCCGACCGGCGGGATCACCTGCGCCGGTCTCGATTACTCGGAGAACATCGGCGGGCCGTGTAAGAGGACGCCGCACATCACCATCAACGCCGAAAATGGCATCGCCTTGTCGCCGAGAACCGCGTTGACGTTCGATGTTCAGAACATCTTCAACGACCGGTACTTCGTGACGTACCTGAACGCTCAAGGAAACCACTATGCTCCGCCTCGGACGTTCCAGATCGGGTTGAAGATCCACTAGCGCGACCGAACCAACGGAGCACCCGCAGCGCGCGCAGCGTGTTCCACCGACTCGGCTCACCCACCGATTCGCCGAACGGGACGGCGAGCGCCTCATCGTACGCGCGGTCGAGGAGCCATCGACCGTCGGCCTGCCGTTTGCTCTCGACGAGATGGACGGCCTCGTTCATGCGCGCGTCGGGCTGCACACCGGCGGACCTGAAGTAGTCGAGCGCACGGAGAACGTCGTAATGGTAGCGGGGCGGGAACGCGAGCTCCAGCAACGCCGGATCCGCGACCTCGCCGGTGGAGCGCCGGCGGAACAGGCTGCGCTCGAGCAAATACTCCTCGCCGCGCCGTCTGGCCGCCGCGATCTCCGGCGCGGATCCGACGGCACGCTCGTACTCGAGCAGCCCCTCGAGCACGCAGATGGTGGTGTGGAACGACGAGCGCGCACTCTTCGGCGCTTCGCAGTTCCATCCGCCGTCCTCGAGCTGCTCACCGGCGAGACGTCGCGCGAGGCTCTCTGTCGGACGCCCGAAGTAGCCGCCGAGCGCGAGCACGCCGCCGTTGATGCACGGCTCCCCTTCGCCCTCGAAGAACGCTGCACCGAACTCCACCGGACGCAGGTCCCATGGGCCGGTCTCATCGTCCCACCGCAAGCCTGCCTCGAGGCGTGCTACCGCCGACTCGACGGCAGGTGCGGTTCGGTCGACGCCGGTCGCGCGCAACGAGAGCAGCGTGAAGAGGGTCGGCAACCAACGACGCGCGTCGTTGGCGCGGCGCCACGAGCCGTCCGATTCCTGGCGGGCGAGAATTTCGGCGCCGAGCCCTTCGCGCGCGACGCGGGCGCGCTCGGCGGCGATCGCTGCGGGGGAGGCATCCGTGAGATCGCGCATCGCCTGCCAGCGGATGGCGGGGTCCGATTCGAGGAGCCAATCGACGACGTCCACGCCGCTATATTGTCTTTCAACAACCGCAACTCCACTTCGGCAGATAGGAGCCGACTAGGGGAAACCCTTTGCCACGGGAAAGCCCTTGTAAACATGAGCTCGGTTGGCACGAGTCATCGCTTGCGCACGTACGCGTACGGCCTCGTTACGACTGCCATCGTACTGCTGTTTGCTCTCGCTGAATGGTGGACCGAGAAATTCGTATCCGATCGTTCGCGCCTTGCCGGTACGGCCATCGAGATATCGATCGTCGTTCTCGCGGCCCTCGTCTTTCAGCCGATCCATCGACGCGTCGAGGGCGCAGTTGAGGCGGCCTTCACGCGGCGTCGCCGAGAGGCGCGCGAGGCACTATCCCGGCTGAGGAAGGAATTGACGTCGTTCAACGACCCCCAGCAAGTGCTGCGCCGCGTCGTCGAGGCGATCGATCATCACATGGGAACCGATGGATGCGCGTTCTATCTGCGTCGCGAGACATATCGGCCCGAAGCGTCTTCTTTCGACTTTCCCGCGGTGAGCATCGAAGACGACGACTCGCTCGTAATTCGCTTGCGCTCCACCGGCGCGCCGGCAGATCCGCGCGCGCTCGGCTCACCGGCCGCCGGAGAAATTGCGTTCCCTATGATGGTCGGCGGCGACCTCGTCGGTTTCCTCTCCCTTACACCAAAGCGAGTCGAATACGAGGCCGAAGATCGTCACGCGATCGGCACCCTTGCGGAAGCGACCGGATTGGCGTTGGTTGCCCTAGATCCGCGGCTGCGTTCGCTGGGCATCATCGTTCCTCGAAACAACCTGCCTCGGGCGCTCACGTCGTTCGTTGGTCGCGAAAGAGAGATTGCCGAGATCGACCAGCTCGTCATCGAACATCACGTCGTAACGCTCGTAGGAGCGGGCGGCGTCGGCAAGACGCGCGCGTCGCTGCAGGTCGCAGCCGACGTTCTGGGCGGTTTCATCGACGGGGTCTGGTTCGTCGAGCTCGCTCCGCTCTCGAGCGGCGACTTCATCCCGTCGACGGTCGCACGAGCCATGGGGCTCAAGTTGCCGTCTATAGGGGAACCGCTGGACCATCTCTTACACGCGCTCAAAACGAAGCAAGCGATGCTCGTCTTCGACAACTGCGAGCACTTGGTCGAGCCGAGCGCGCGCGTCATCTCGGCGATTCTCGGCTCCTGCCCGACGGTTAAAGTCCTGGCGTCGAGCCGCCAAAGTCTCGACATTGCGGGCGAACAAACGTACCGGCTGCCGTCGCTAGAGCTTCCGAAACAACGGGATCTCGAACACTTGGACGCGAGCAAGGCGATGCAAAGCGCAGCGATCACCCTCTTCGTGGAACGGGCCGTTTCCGCCGACAAGCGATTTGCGCTGACCGATGAGAACGTATCTGCGGTAGCAGATATCTGCCGGAGACTCGACGGCATTCCGCTTGCAATCGAACTGGCTGCGTCGAAGACGGCCGTGCTGAGCCCAAGTCAGCTGTCGGCAAGGCTGCACGAGCGCTTTCGACTGCTGTCTCAGACGAGTAGCGATCGGCCGCCGCGCCAACAAACTTTGCACGCATTGATCGACTGGAGCTTCGATCTACTCGACGAGTCCGAGCGCGCGGCGTTTCGGCGCCTATCGATCTTTGCCGGTGGGTGGACGCTGCACGCGGCCGAAGCCGTGTGCTCGGACGAGAATGTCGACGAATGGCGTATCTTCGAGCTTGTCTCCGCGCTCGTTTCCAAATCGCTGGTCGTCGTGGAACCGAGCGGCGACGACTCCCGCTATCGGATGCTACACTCGATCCGAGAATACAGCCGGGAACGTCTGGACGAGACAAACGAGGCCCACGCTGTCGCTGCGAAGCATACGCACTACTACGCCGGACGCGTAGGCGGCCTCGGTTCTTTGGCGGGAAAGTTGGAAGATGTGAAGTGGCGCGAAGCGCTCTCACCCGAGATCGATAACATTCGAGCGGCGTTGGACTGGTCGATCTTTCGAGGCAACGACACCGCTGCGGGGCTGACCTTACTGGCGGGAATTGAGTGGCCGGAGCTCTTGACCACGCCGCAGGAAGCGATTCACTGGTTCGATGCGACGGCAAAGCTCGTTGATGGGCCGGGCGACGCGGTTACGGTAGCCCGGGTTCTGCGTCACCGCGCCGCTTTGGAATGGCTGGTGGACCGTTCGATCGCGCAGCGCGAGGAAACCGCAACGCTGGAGTTGGCCGCGGCGCGGGCAGCGTCCGATCCCGACGAGATCGCTCGAGCGCTCGCGACTCTGGGTGCCTGCTATCGCGACGCTGGACGCTTCGACGATGCCGAAGTCTGCTTTTCAGAGGCCTACCAAGCACCGCAAGAGCTTGGTGCACTTGCCCTGAACCAGGTCCTGCGCAACTGGGCGGTGACGGAACTGCAACGCGGCGACCTCGAGGTGGCGCGACGACGCTTCACCGAGGTAGCCGGGAGGGAAAGACCGGGTAGCGAGGGGCACGCCAGCGCGTTGCTCAATCTGGGCGAACTCGAGTTCGCCGTGGGCAACTTCGACGGCGCGCGAGCGGCGGCCGGCAGAGCGCAAGAAGCGTTCGCACAGCTCAATGCATCGCTGCTTACGCTTGCCGTGTGCAACCTTGCGGCGTACGCTATGGCAGTTGACGACTTCGACGAGGCTCGGGACTCCCTTCGAGAAGCGCTCCAGCTCGTAAGACTGTCCGGCGCGCGATGGATGCTAACCGCACTGGAGCACCACGCCGTGTTCGCTGGGCTCGTCGGCGACCACGAACGCGCTGTCGCTATCGTAGGTTTCACGGACGCGCACTATGCGGCCGACGCTCCACGACAGCGCACCGAGCAGGTCGGGTACGAGCGCCTGATGCGGACCCTTTCGCGGATCTACGACGACGACGAGCTCGCGCAACGGATGAGTGCCGGCGCTCGCTTGACGGAGGAACGGGTTCTCGAGCTAGCGACGACGATAAGCGAGGGGAACCGGAAACAGGCGAGTGGGTGAGGTCAAGTGACGCTGTGAGATCATCGCAATACTGCTTCGCGAGATCGTCTAGCGGCTACGGACGACGTTCCTGGGCGCGATGCTCGAACACGGACCCGTTCCAGAACAGGAGCCAGCGAGAAGCCTCGGCCGCTGATCGCACGATGTCGGGCCAGAAGGCGCCCACGCACGTTCCCGACGATCGTCGTACGCTCGTGTAATGAAGCCCGATGTGTCCTTCCGTTCGCAACGTTCGGCCCAATGTCTGGGCCGCCGACCAAGAATCGGGATCGGAGATATCGTCCGCGACGCCATCCCGACCGCGTTGCGCATCGACAACGTCGCCGGCTACGTGAAGGGTATAGCCAAAGAGCCGCAGCGTAGTGCCGGCCGGTGCGGCCGCCGCAGCTAGCCGCCGTCCCGCATGGTACGCCGCCTCGTCCAGCGCAGTGTCCACGATGTCAGCCGTGTAGAGCACTCCATAGAAGCCGTCGGAGAAGCGCGATTCACGTGGAAGGAGGAATGGCAACATCACTAGCCCCGCGAGCGGCCCGCGATATCGGCGATCTGCTGGTATCGCAGGCAGATTGCCCGACGCTTCGCGCGCGAGAGGGTTCGTCAGCGCTTCTACCTGTAGCAACACCTCGAGCTCAGCCGGATCGTCGACGAGCGAGGCGAACGCTGCTACCGGTGCATCAGGGCTCGGAACGATACGATGCGCTTCAGGCCACGCAAGACCTGAGACTACCAACCGGCTCGCCACGCGTCTACATACGCGCGCACGAATGCGAGATCGCCGACGTTGCCGGCAAGCATGCGATCGAGAGGGCGAGCGCCGCCAAAGTCGGCGTTTTCGCGTAACACCCAGTCGACTGCGAGCGGTGAATTTTCGAAGATCGCCGAGAGTCCGGTGTAGATCCCGAGTACGTACGAGATCCGCTCCAATTGATCGCGCGAGGGATCGGCCTTTCCGGGGTCGCGCCAGCGGTCGGCCGTCCGTTCCGAGATCGCGAGAAGTTTCCGCCGATCGGAACGAGCGAGTCTCCACGCGTCGGCGATGCGGTTGAAGGCCTTTATGGCGACCATGCCGGTCGCGGGTGGAGTGGCAATCAACGAGGCGGATCCTTTGCTCTAACGCCGCCGACATTGAGCGTCGGGTGGCGCAGGCAGCGCCGATTGGCGCCTCCTGACGCCACTATACAGAATTGGGTCACTGGCGTCAAGAGGCGCAAAATCTGTCCGATAGGCGTCTGATGGCGGAAAACATGGGCCGCCTGGATGGATGACGTGGATCCCCCGAACCGCTGACGGGCCGGGGCGCGGCGGTCGTCAAGGTCTCGAAGTACCGTCGTCGATCGGTCGAGGTCGAGAAGAAGTCCGGGCTGCTCCGGCTGCCACCGCAGCCGTTCGCGAGTCAGCTCGCAGCCGAAATGATCGGCTGTCTCATGTGATTTGGCGCCGACCGGAACAGGCGCTTTCCGATGACTTCGGCGATATCTCGGAACGCGATTTCGCCCGTCGCGTACATACGCCGAAACGCCCTTCTCACGTGCAGGTTGATGAGTATCCCGAGCTCGTCGCGGGCACGTGGTTTTGCGCGCTGCGCTGTCTTCCTCAGAAGTTACGTCGTACATTAAGCGATCGTGTCGTACATTAAGCGATCATAATGTGGATGCGAGAGGCACGCTGTCGAAAGAAAGAACGCACCCGGAGCGGAATACCAAACGAGCCATGAGCGCTTCCGACCACGAAGGCGGCTTCGAACTCAGCCGACGTAAGCTGCTCGCGGCCGCGGGCATGACGGTGGTCGCGGCATCGCTCGTCGGAACGGGAGAAGCTGAGGCTGCGCTTCCCGTCCGCCGATCGTCAGAGTCGGCAACGGGGCCGCCGGTGCACGGACTGCACCTGCAGTTCGGTGCGGACGCCTCGTCCGAGATGGTGGTGTCGTGGCACGCGCTGCAATCCGTTCGCCGTCCACGCGTCCTGCTCGGGCGTCTCGACGGGAAGCTCGAACGAACCGCCGTCGCCGAAGAGACTACCTACGTCGATGCGAAGTCCGGTCAGACCGTCTACGCGTATCATGCGAGGCTGAGGGGGCTGCAACCCGATTCCGTCTATATGTACGCGGCGCTGCACGACGGTGCGCAGCCGGAGTTCGGAACGTTCCGCAGCGCGCCGCGCGGACGGATGCCGTTCACGTTCACGAGCTTCGGCGATCAGGGGACGCCGACGCTCGGCAAGCGTTTCGCGCCGCCGCCGGGCGTCACGATTCCGAATCCCCCGTACGTCAACGACAATCTCGGCTCGCCGGCCGCGGGCGACACGACACTCGGTGTAGAGCGAGTGCGGCCGTTGTTCCATCTCTTCAACGGCGATCTCTGTTACGCCAACCTCGCCGCCGACCGCGTGCGCACGTGGTGGGACTTCTGGGCGAACAACACGCGGAGCGCGCGCAACCGCCCGTGGATGCCCTCTCCCGGCAATCACGAGAACGAGCTGGGCAACGGGCCGATCGGCTATCGGGCGTATCAAACCTACTTCGCCGTGCCGCCGGTCGCCGGACAGACGAACGTGACGCGCGGACTCTGGTATGCCTTCACGGCGGGCTCGATGCGCGTGATCAGCGTCGCGAACGACGACGTCACCTATCAGGATGCCGGGAACTCGTACGTGCGCGGATATTCCGCCGGGGCGCAGAAGGTCTGGTTGGAACGCGAGTTGGCCGCGGCCCGCCGCGATCGTGGGATCGACTGGGTCGTGATCTGCATGCACCAGGTCGCGATTTCCACGGCCGACATGTTCAACGGCGCCGACCTCGGCATTCGCCAAGAGTGGCTGCCGCTGTTCGACACGTACGGCGTCGATCTCGTCGTGTGCGGGCACGAGCACCACTACGAGCGGTCACACCCGATTCGCGGGCGCCAAGGCAACCCGACGCTCACGCCGATCCCGGCCGCGACCGCAACCGACGCGATCGACACGACCAAAGGCACCGTCCACATGGTCATCGGCGGCGGCGGGACGTCGGCTCCGTCGAATCAGCTGTTCTTCGATCCGCCGGCGTGCCGGGTCATCACCGCCGTGGGTGCGCTCGATGCAGCCACCGGCAAGCGTCCGCCAATCTACGTGAAAGAGGACGCGCCGTGGTCGGCCGTGCGCAACGCAGCGCACTCGTACGGCTTCGCTGCCTTCAGCCTCGATCCCGGATCACGCGCTGGCGGCTACACCACGATCACGGTCACGTATTACGACGTGGTCGGAAACGACGGCGAGTTGGCGCCGTTCGAAACGTTCACGCTGCGCCGCCCGCGGCGCGACTAACGGTCAGTCGGCGAACGGATCGGGTGGCGGCGCCTCGGCGTAGTCGATGACGACGGTTTTCGTCTCCAAGTAGTCGTTCACCGCATCAAAACCGTTCTCGCGGCCGATCCCGCTCATCTTGTAGCCGCCGTATGGAAGCATCCAGTGCACCGGGCGGTACGTGTTCACCGAGACGAGCCCGGACTCGAGCTGCGCGGCGACCCGATGGGCGCGGCCGACGTCACGCGTCCACAGCCCGGCGACCAAGCCGTACTGCACGTCGTTCGCCATCTCGACCGCGTCGGCTTCGTCGTCGAACGGGATCACGGCGAGCACCGGGCCGAAGATCTCCTCTTGCGCGAGACGCGAGCGGTTGTCGACCTCGCCGAAAATCGTCGGCTCGATGAAGTACCCGCGATCGAAGCCGGCGGGACGCCGTCCGCCCAACAGCAAGCGGTAGCCTTCGTCCTCGCCGATCTGGATGTAGCGCCTGGTCTTGTCGAGCTGCTCGGCCGACGTTTGCGGCCCGATGTGCGTCCGCGCGTCGAGCGGCAAACCGACCCGAATGCGCGACGCTCGCTGCACGAGCATGTCCAAGACGGCGTCGTAGACGGTGCGCTGCACGAAGAGCCGCGAGCCGAGCGAGCACGATTGGCCGGTCGACCGAAACGCGCCGTGCGTGGCGACCGTCGTGGCGCGTTCCAAGTCGGCGTCGGCGAAGATGATGTGCGGCGATTTGCCGCCGCACTCGAACGCGATCCGCTTCAGGTTCACCGCGGCGCTCTTCATGATCTCTTGCGCCGTGCGGTGTTCGCCGGTGAAGGTGATCTTGTTGATCTTGGGGTGCGCTGCGATCGCCGCGCCGGCGACATGCCCGTAGCCCGGAACGATGTTGACGACTCCCGGCGGAAAGCCGGCTTCGGCGACGAGCTTGCCGAGCTCCATCGCGCTCACCGGTGTCAGCTCGGCGGGCTTGAGAACGACGGTGCAGCCGCACGCCAAGGCGGGCCCGAGCTTCCAGGCGTACAGGCTCATCGGCGAGTTCCACGGCAGGATGGCGCCGACGACGCCGACGGGTTCCCGGCGGGTGAACGCGTGCGCGTCGGGCTTGTAGGGGATCGTCTCGCCGTAGATCTTGTCGGCGGCGCCGGCGTAGAACGTCAGCCAATCGGCGGCGCGCTGCATCTCGCCGAGGGTATCGCGCAGCGGCTTGCCGTTGTCGCGGCTTTCGATCTCGGCCAAGGTTCGCGCGTCACGAGCGATGAGCGCTCCCAGCTCGTGCAGCAGTGCGCCGCGCGCGGACGGCGTGAGCCGTGCCCACGGTCCGCGCAGCGCGTCGCGCGCGGCGTCGACCGCACGATCCACGTCCTCGGCGTCGGCCTCGGCGACCAGCGCCCAGACGTCTTCGGTCGCCGGGTCGATCGAGGCGATCGTGCGGCCCGAATGGGGCGCGACCCACTCGCCGCCGATGAACAGCTCCGCGTAGTCCCGAGAGGGTTCCACTACAATGGCCACAAGAAAGAGTGTCCAACAATCGTGCAGGGCATGTCAACATGAATGCATTGGTACGGATCGAGGCGGTGAGCCGCACCTTCTTTCGCCGCGATACCGAACAGGTAGCGCTCGACGCGGTGTCGCTCGATGTCGAGTCCGGCAGCTTCGTGTGCATCGTTGGGCCGAGCGGTTGCGGGAAATCCACGCTGTTGAACATGATCGCCGGTTTGATCGCGCCGACGAGCGGCCGGATCACGAACGCGGGGACGCCGGTAACCGGCCCTCGGCGCAGCGTCGGTTACCTCACCCAGAAGGACACCTTGCTGCCGTGGCGCGACGTCCTGCGCAACGTCGAGGTGCCGCTCGAGATCCGTCGGGTTCCGCCTGCGGAACGCGCGAGCAAGGCGCACGAGCTGATCGACCTCGTCGGCCTGCGCGGCCGGGAGCGCGCGTACCCGCGCGAGCTTTCCGGTGGGATGGCGCGTCGCGCGTCCTTGGCACGAATGCTCATCGCCGAGCCCGAGCTGCTGCTGCTCGACGAACCCTTCTCGGCGCTCGATGCGCAGTTGCGCCAGGAGATGCAGAATGAGCTCCTGCGCCTGTGGAGCGGGAGCGGCAAGACCGTCGTTTTCGTCACCCACGATCTCGAAGAAGCGATTGCGCTGGGCGATCGCGTGGTCGTGCTCGGCGAGCGCGGCCGGATCGTTCGGGACGAGCACATCGCGCTCGAGCGGCCGCGCGATGTCGTCACGATCCGCCGCCGGCCGGAGTTCCATGCAATCGAGGCTCGCCTGTGGGACGCGCTGGCGGCGCACCACCGTTCGGAACCGGCGGCATCATGACCGCCGCGGCGGTACCGGCCGGCACGTCAGGCGGTAGACCACGCGATGCGGCTCGGCGCGTGCGGATCTACGGCTGGCGCGTGACGCTCCTCGTTGCGGTCATCGCGCTATGGCAAGCAGCGTCGCTGCTCAAGGGGATGACGTTCTACATCAGCAGCCCTAGCGCGATCTGGGCGCGCGAGCTGCAGTGGATCGCCGATGGGACGCTGCTCTTTCACACGACCATCACGCTGGAGGAGACCGTGGCCGGCTTCGTCCTGGGCGCCGTCGCCGGGATCGTCGCCGGATTCGTCATCGGGCCGCAGCGCGATGTCGGCGAGGTGCTCGACCCCTTCATCATCGCGCTCTACGCGATCCCAAAGGTCGCCCTGGCGCCGCTATTCATCGTATGGTTCGGCATCGGTATCTGGATGAAGATCATCCTCGCGATGGTAACCGTGTTCTTCATCGTGTTCTTCAACACCGTCGCCGGCGTGCGCAACGTCGATCCGGACCTGGTCAACGCGGTGTGGCTGATGGGCGGCTCGGCCCGCGAGATCCTGTTCAAGGTGATCGTCCCGCACGCGTTGAGCGCCGCGCTCACCGGCGTGCGGATCGCCATCCCCTACGCCCTGATCGGCGCGATCGTCGGTGAGCTGATCGCCAGCAATCGCGGGATCGGCTATCTGGTTTCGTCGGCCGCCAGCCAGTTCGACACTGCCGGCGTGTTTGCCGCGCTCATCGTGCTGACGATCCTTGCCACCGTACTGAATTCACTGGTGAACGTCGTGGACCGGCGGACGTCGCGCTGGAAGGTCGACGCAGATCTCTCACTTCGCCCGAACTGAGGTTCCCATGGCCATCTCTCGCCGACGCTTGCTGCAGACCGCCCTCGCGGCTTCGGTCGCCCCGGCGTTCGTGCCACGCACGGCGGCCGCCGCCGTAACGCAGCTCAACGTGGGAACGATCGGACACTCGATCGCCCACTTTCCGCTCTATGTCGGGGCGCAGCAAGGCTTCTTCGGCCAGAACGGCGTCGACATCGGGAAAGTGACGGAGTTCTCGACCGGAGCGCTGGTCGGCACTGCCGTCACCGCCGGGAGCCTCGACATCGGCTCGTCGGTCATCACCGACGTGTTCTCGCTGGCCAAGGCGGGCCGCTCGGTGAAGGTTCTCGCCGTGAGCGCGAACTCGTACTACATCGACATCATCGCGTCGAAGGAGTTCCTGCAAGCCTCGAAGCTGAACGAGAAGAGCAGCCTCGCCGACAAGATTCGTGCGATGCGCGGCAAGAACATCGGCGTCACCGGACCGGGCAGCGGCACCGAGGCGCTCGTGCTGTACCTGCTCAAGCTGGGCGACATCGACCGGACGCGCGACGTGCAGCTCGTCAACGTCGGCGCGAGCATTCCTGCGGTGCTGGCGACCCTGCGCACCGGCCGCGTCGACCTGGTGTCGTTCGCATGGCCGCTCGGCCAGCAGGCGCAGTCGCAGGATATCGGCGAGGTGTTCATCAGCCCGGCGCGCGGAGATCTCCCCGACATGACCCACCAGATCCACGGGGTCGTCTACACGACGCAGGACGAGATCGACAAGAAGCACGAGGCGATGGTCGGCTTCATCCGCGGGTACGCAAAGGCGTGTACGACGATCTTGAACGACCCTGCCCGGAGCCGCGAGCTGATCAAGGGCTTCTATCCCAACCTCGATCCCAAGGCGCTGGACCTCACCCTCGAGGTGTACCGCTCGACCTCGGTCTCCGCGAATCCGATGCCGAGCGAAGCCGGTTTCGAGCGCGCGGTCAAGTTTCATCAAGCCGTCGGGCTCATCAGCGAGTCGTATTCGTACAACGACATCATGGCGACCAAGGTGATCGCGGATGCCATCCGGCAGCGCTGAGTCCTGGTCCGACCTGGTCCTCGAGACGCTCAAGGCGAACGACGTTCGTCTCGCCGTCTACGTGCCGGACAAGATTCTCATCCCCGTGATCGACGGCGTCCGGGCCGATCCGTTCTTCACCGCCGTGTGCGCAACGCGGGAAGAAGAGGGCGTCGGCATCTGCGCCGGCGCGTGGATGGGCGGGATGCGCAGCATCTTGCTGATGCAGACCAGCGGCTTCGGCAACACGCCCAACTCCCTCGCCTCGCTTACCGTCGCCTATCAGATTCCCGTCGTGCTGCTGATCTCCGAGCGCGGCGCCCTCGGGGAGTTCAACGCCGGCCAGGTCTGGTCGAGCCGCGTCGTAGCTCCCGTGTGCGCCGCGCTGGGGATCCCGCATCACACCATCGAGCGGCTCGAGGACGTCGAATTCATCCTCGACCGCTCGATCAAACAAGCGGTGGCGACGCAATCGCCCGCCGCGCTGGTGCTCTCACCGCTGTTGACCGGCGGCAAGGTGTTCGCCGCGTGAGCGAGCGGATGCGCCGCATCGAGCTCATGCGCCGGTTCGTCGCGGTGCTGCACGACGAAGCGGTGATCGGCGGCATCGGGAACACCAACTTCGACCTGTTCGCGGCGGGACATCGGCCGCAGAACTTCTACATGCTGGGCAGCATGGGGCTCGCGTTTCCGATCGCGCTGGGCGTCGCACTCGCACAGCCGCGGCGGCGCGTGGTCGGCATCGAAGGCGACGGCTCGCTGCTGATGAACCTCGGCTGCCTCGCGACCATCGCGACGGTTGCGCCCGCGAACCTCACGCTGATCGTCATGGACAACGCCTCGTATCAGATTACCGGCGGCCAGCCCACCGCGAGCGCCGCGGCGACGGATCTCGTCGCCGTCGCGCGCAGTGCCGGGATCGGACGCAGCGACTGGGCGCGAGACCCGGACGATTTCGTGCGGCTGGTCGAGAACGCGCTGCGCGCCGAGGGACCGTCGTTGATCGGTGCGCGGATCGACGATGCACCTGCGGCCGGGCAGCCGGCGCGCGATCCGGCGCAAATCCGCGACCGGTTCATGCAGGCACTGGGTACGCGCAAGGACTTCGGTCTATGACGGGTTCCCGAAGTCGACAGCCTTGGTCTCGACCGTTCCGGCCGTGCGTCCGGGCGCCGTCTGATACGTCCAGTAGAGGTTCGTGTGCGCGATGACTTGCTCCGGCGGTGGAGCGCCCCACGTCGTTTGGTCGTTGGTCGTGTGGGCGTCGCTGACGAGTGTCGCATCGTAGCCCCTGACCAACGCCCCGTGGAGCGTCGAGCGAATGCACGCGTCGGTCTCCGCGCCGACGACGAAGAGTCGCCCGATGCCGAGGCCGGATAGCACGGTTTCGAGCGTCGTGCCCTCGAACGAGTCGCCGTAGTTCTTTGCGATCAGCGGCTCGGCTTCGCCCGGAATCAGCTCGGGAACGATTCGCCAGTCGTCGCCGCCCGGTACGAGCTGTTCGTCCGAATGCTGGACCCACACGACGGGGATTGCTTCGTGCCGTGCCTTCTCGACCAGGCTGCCGATGTTCGCGACGACCGTGTCGCGCTGGTGAGCCCGCTCGACGACCCCGTTTTGCACGTCGACGACGAGGAGTGCGGTGTTCGGCCGGTTCGCCAGCGTGCTCACGCTCTCGCCGATTCGATCGTCATGGTTCTAGCACGACCTTGGTGTAGCCATCGCTCCGAGCGTCGAATTTTGCGAACGCATCGGCGGCGTCGCGAAGGGGGAGCCGTTGCGAGACGATGGTGCCGGGGGAGAGCCGCCCGCTGACGATCGCGTCACGCAGGTGATCGTTGTACCGTTTGTCGTGATCGCGGCCCATCCCCACGGTGACACCTTTCTTGAACAGGGTGCCCCAAGGGATCGTGTATTCGCCCTGCTTGGCCGGCTCGGTCGGAGCGTGCGGGTCGCTGTCGAGAAAGACGCCGATGATCGCGAGCCGGCCGTTGGGCGCGATGATTCGGGCGAGATCGTGGATGACGTTCGTGGGCTTCTCGACCGAATAATCGTGAGGATCCCGGGCCTGAAATCCGATCGCGTCGATGCACACCGTCGCGCCAAGGTTTGCGTCTTCACCGCGCCAAGCGATGCCGCTCCGCTCCCGCGCGATCTGCTCTAGGATTCGCGCCGCTGCGTCGCCGTCGCGCATGTCGATCGGCTGCGCGCCGAGCTCTCCCGCCTTGTCGAGCCGTTCCGGAATTGCGTCGACGACGAACACTTGGATCGCGCCTCGCATGAAGGCGCACATCGCCGCCAAGAGTCCGATGGCGCCCGCACCGTAGATCACGACGACGTCGCCCGGGGCGACGCGGGCGAGCTCGGTTGCGTGGAATGCCGTCGGCAACGCGTCGGCGAGCAGCACGAAGTCATGCTCCCAGCGGTCGCCCGGTTCGCCGGGGAGCCGTAAGCAGTTGGCGTCGCCAAACGGCACGCGCAGGAGCTCGGTCTGCGCGCCGGTGTAGCCGCCCATGCCCGGGTAGCCGTACGCCGCTCCCCACTTCCCGGGGTTGTTCGTCAGACATGCCCCCGAAAAGCCGTGCACGCAGTTGGGACAGAAACCGCAACAGATATGCGTGGGCACGGTAACGCGATCGCCGACCCGGACGTTGACCACGGCATCGCCGACGCGCTCGACGACGCCGAGCGGTTCGTGTCCGATGACCAGGCGCGCGCCGTCACCGAGCCGGCCCTCGTAAATGTGCAAGTCGGTTCCGCAAATCGCCGTCGAAGTGAGGCGGAGAAGGACGTCCGTAGGAGCTTCTAGGCGGGGCTCGTCGATCGATTCGATGCTGACCTGTCGCGGGCCATTGAGGACGACGGCTTTCATTGATCCCTTCCTTTCGCGGCCGGCTCATCCGCGGTTAAGGCGCTCCCCACCGTTTTCCCATGTCAGCTGCCTATGATGCCGCGGTCGTGTTGCCGATAGACTTCCTCGTTGCACTGCTCGCCGTGAGCCTCCCGCTCGTTGCGCTGGCCAGGCGGATCAACGTCGGGTATCCCGTCTTGCTGGTGCTCGGCGGTTTGGCGCTCGGTTTCACCCCGGGCGCTCGCCATCCGGAAATCAATCCCAACCTCATTCTGCTGGTGTTTCTGCCGCCGCTGCTCTATTGGCAAGCGGTCACCGCTCCAACCGATACGATGCGCTCCAATCTGCGCGCGATCGGGTCGCTCGCGATCGGGCTCGTTCTCGCGACGGCGGCGGTGGTGTCGCTCATCGCGCACGCGATCATCCCCGGGATAGGTTGGCCGGCGGCGGTCGCGCTGGGAGCGATCGTCGCACCGACCGACGACGTTGCCTTTTGGCCGGTCGCGCAGCGCCTGGGGCTGCCGCGTCGCATCGTCGTTCTGATCGGCGGCGAGGCGCTGCTCAACGATGCGACGGCGCTGGTTCTCTACGGGATCGCGGTCGCAGCGGCCGTGTCGGGGACGTTCTCGGCCGGCGGCGAGAGTCCGAGGGGCGCATCGTGGCCGACCACGCGCGCCAGCTTCGGCAGCGGTACGTGCATCGAAGCCACGCCGCAGACATCGCTCGCGAGCTTGTCGATGCCGAGCGCGCGTCGCTGATCGAGGCGCGCGAGCGCGGACTGATCGACAATACGGTCATGCGCCGCGCTCAGGCCGTGCTGGATATGGAAGAGCTGCACCTCGACGGGTCAAGCGATGTGAAGGCCGCTTGGGAAAGGTAGGCTCGGTTTCATTCCTAGGCCTCGGCCTTCGGTTCGAAAAGTGACGGCACCAGCCGCGGCGCGTCCGATCGCCAGTGATAGAGCTTCGCCTGGCGCGCAATAATCCACTCGAACGACATATACTCGAGCGCGCGCCGCTCGTATTCTCTCGGCGTGAAAACGTGGATGTCGAGCCGAAAGAGAATGCCCGGCAGGTGCCGCCGCACCTCACGTCCGCGCAGCGACGCGCGGCCCGCGTCGTCGCGAATCACGAACAGGTCGACGTCGCTCTCCTCGCGCGCCAGACCGGTCGCGTACGAGCCGAACGTCCCGAACGCGACGGGTGAGAGACGTTGTGCCAGCCGAGCCGCGATCCGCTCGAGATCGATTTCGGTGAGCATCAAGATTTCAGGTCGTACGTGATGACTAGCACGATGTCGTCGATCGCCGCGCTATTGAAGCGCGCCGGACTGCTGCCCGTCGTCTGCAGCGAGGCCGGAATGCTCGCCGAGGGGACGGTCAGCGTGAAGGAGCCGGTCGCCGCTGCGACGGCGTAGGGAGCAGCGGCGGTCAATGCGGGAATGGCTCCG
>Ga0302324_100005062_pt1 | contig 28911 bp, 34 predicted proteins | sample Palsa_T0_1_FD_201949 | JGI IMG/M metagenome (GOLD analysis project Ga0302324, IMG submission 201949) | Peat permafrost microbial communities from Stordalen Mire near Abisko, Sweden - Palsa_T0_1 | ecosystem: Environmental > Terrestrial > Soil > Palsa > Peat permafrost | place: Sweden: Abisko...
TCCGCCGACGTCACCTGCTCGGCCAACCGTTGCTCGATCGGAGCTCGCATCGAACCGCTGCGCCGCGCTGCGTAACGCGATTTCAACCCGTCGCGCGCCGCGTCCGCGGCGTCATCGCCATCCATTTTTTCCGCGTCTTCAATTCTCGCGGCGTCGCGAATCAGCGTCGGCAACACTCGAATCAGCTCGATACAGTTGTCGGTGATCAGCCACTCACCGGCTTCCAGCATCTGATACATCAGCATCCAGCCGCCGATGCGGTCGTCGTCAGCCGGAATCGGCCGGGGGAGCCCGGCCGCCGCGAACACATCACCCATCTGCTCGGCGATCGAGGCCTCGTCCGTCCGCCGCGCGAAAGCATCCGGCGAAAGATAAATCGCTTCAATTTTCTCGGCTGCAATCTCGCGCGGAGCTTTGCTGTCCACGCTGCGCGCGATGATTTGCCGCGCCAGATCCCGCGGCGCGGTGCGATGCGTCACGTACTCGCGATACGTCACCACCCGCGTCGCGGCGCGCGCCTCCGCTTCGATTCGCGAATTCGCCAGCTCGCGAGAGCGTTCACAAATATTTCCGCCCGCAATAAATTTGTCGCCGTCGTTTTCGCGTGAATCGAATTCACTGCCCGACGCGGCCGACTGCGGCGCGAAAGCGACGTTTCCTGCCGCATCGCCCAATTTCGACTTCGCCGCGGGAGCCTGCGCGTGCCAGTACGTTGCAGCGGGATGCTCGAATCCCCAATCGATGGAAATCCAGCGCGGCCACCACGGCTTCCATTCGATTTCTTCCGCGCGCCCCACGTGGCGGCGCAGATCGAAGCGGTCGAAATACTGCCCCGCGATCACGTCCCAATCGCCGTCCAGGAACGCGCGTTTCAAATGCCCCGGCAGCGCGGTCAGCGTGGCCTTGTAGCTTTCATCCCGGGCGAAAATCGGATTATCCGAATAGCGCGCGGGAATAAAGTCGTAGTCCCTGGCGTTATATTCGTCCGCGCGCTCCATGCCGGGAGCCGCCTGGCGTTCCACCCACAGAGCCTTCACCCACGTGTGGCCGATGTTGCCGGGATTCGTCGCCCCTGCCATGTTCGGAAAACTTCGTGGCGCGGAGCATCGGTTGCGGCTGGTCAGGAATTGCCACTGCCGCAAAGTGAAATGGGTCAGTTCGTCGACGCCGATGAAAAGATATTCTCCGCCCTGGTATTGATAAACGTCGCTTTCGTTCGCGCAGTAACCGAACCGCGTAACCGACCCATTCAGCCGTTCCACCTGGTGCTTTGATTCGGAATGGCTGCGGTACACGTCGCGCGGCACGTCGCGCCGGAAATATTGCAGCAGTGAGCCTTCGAGTTCGGGAAATGTTCGCCGCAGGACCAGAGTATTGACGCCCGGAAAATCGTGCGCCTGCAGGACCGCTTCCATCAGCAGCGCCTTGGTTTTTCCCGGCCCCGCCGCCCCACCGAACAAGCGATATTTCGCCGGAGACCGGTGAAAAACACGCTGCCTGGGAAAAGGCGAATACTCTAAGCGGAGCTGCAGGATGCGTGCGGCTTCCGAGAAGATTCTTACGGCTGGACGCTCGCCCTCGCCGTCACGCGCATCATCCGGTCCCGCCACACGATCTCTGGTCAATGCTTTATGCCAGCGTGCGAATCTTCTCGCCAACGTAGAACGCCGCCGCTCCGGCCAGGAACGCCGCCGCGATCGCCGCGTGGTGCGCGCTCAACACCGCGCCGAGGACCATTGCTCCAATTCCGCCAAGCTGCACTGCGTATCCAATCGTCGTCTTGCTCGCGCTCATCGATTCGCTCCTCGGAATGATTTCTTTCCTGACTCTCTACTGGGGTTCCTGAAATTCGAAGAAGCCCGAATCCGCCGCGTCGGCTCGCTCTCGCACCGGCCGCGGCACGTCGTGTATCAGTTGCACCACCGTAGGTAGATCCGACGTGCCGGCCGCTCCACCGCCTGCCGCGCCCTGCGGCTCCAGCGTGCGCGAAATTTCCTTGAGCAGATCGACCAGCAACTTATCGCTGGCGTTGCTCTCTGCGCCGTCAAGCAGTTTCTGAAACACTCCCACATACGCTCTCGCCAGCGCGGGTTCGTCGCAACCGGCTTCACGCATCGCTTCCGCGATTCGCATCTGTTTCTGGCGCTGCCGCGATTTGCTCAGGCACTGAAATTCGACCCGCTTCTTTGCCTTCTCGGGCACGCCCGGCGCGGACGCCTGAGCTGCTTTCTGCGCTCCGCTGTTCCCTTTCGTCATTGTGTCCGCGCCTCCCGCCGGCGTCCGCGAGTCCCCCAGCGCGTCCCTCCGCTCGACGATCCGTGATTTCGCCAAGTTTCGCTTCTGCATTCGCCAAAGGGAGCGGGACACGCGCTTACCGGGTCCGGTTCGAGCCGCTCGGGCGTCGAGGTTTGCCGCCGCGGCGTCGCGCGTGTCCCACACGGGTAGAAATTTGTCGGCTTTTGGATTTTTTCGCCGCTTCGCGCTGCTCCAACGCCATGATTCCAAGCAGCCCGGAATCGAGAGCGTCGCGATGCCTCGCGCACAGCCGGTCGCCCGCGAGCGACGCCTTCCCGCACGGCTTCCAGGCGCTCGCGGCGTCGCGTGCGCGCACAAATCCGATACAGGTTTTCATGTGGAGAGATTCGACGACAGACTCGAGGGTGCGCTCGCCCGCGAGGCGGCGCGGCGCTTCAGAATTTCAGCTTAGAAAAGCCGGTCAGCCGGCCCTGGTCACGACGATTTTACAAAACGATGCGTGATACTCACGGTGCAGGAGGCACACTCCCCGCGTCCACGGGTTTGATCTCCACGATGGTGTTGCAATCGATAGGCGGCGACTCTTTTCCATTTGCCGACGCTGCGGCCACTCCGATGCGATGCCTGCCCACCCCGAACAACATCCGCGGACTCGTCGCCGTGATGCCCTTCATCAAACCCTTGGCCTCCGCTGGGGCCGGTATGGAAAACAGTTTGTATGGTTTCGTTCCGGAAATGTCATACACGATGAATGTGCTGACGCAGGCGTCTTTGAGTTCGCCCTTGCACACCGGGTTACGCGTAAAGTCGTAATCGAATTTCACCGTGATCGTATGCAGCGCGGATCCCGGCTGTGGCTCTTTGCGCGCCCCCGTTTGCGGCGAGCTGGCGAAGCATTCATCGATGGCCGGAATCGCGCTCGTCGCCGCAATGGCTCTTGCCGCGGATTCGCAGGCTGAAACCTCCAGCAATCGCGCCGCGGATGATGCCTGGGAGTTCAAGGGAGTCAGCCATCCATGAACAATTGCAATTCCTCCCGCCAAAAATGAGGCAGTCAAGACCGCCATGGCCGCAACCATTTTTTTGGAGGAACTTGCCGACAAAAAGATCTCCCGGATCGACTCGCGCGCCCACAGGCGCGCGAATGCCGTCACCCAGACGGTATCACCGGAAAGTCCTGCGATGGAAGCGCGATCGAATCGGGTTGCTTGCCGCCACGCTAGCCGAGAATCTGCACCGTCACCCCGGAGCCACCCGTGATGGACGTCACTTTCGCGCGCACGAAATTAGCGCGCACTCCGGAGGCCACCAGGTTGTCGCCCGCCGTCAACGTCATGTTCGCCGCCCCGGTGGGGATCGCGTATTGCGCGTCCACATCGTTCATCGCGGTTTGCAGTTGGATCGTCACGGCGCTCGGCGCCGTCGCGAAGGTCACCTGCCAGCGAACCGTCCGGCCATTTTCCGGAAAGCCCGCGTAGCTTGGCAGTGCGAACTGCTGGCTCGCCTGGCCCGCCGAAGGCGATTCATTGTTGAAAGCCAGCGCCACGTCGCCCGGAAAAATCGAATAAGGAGGATTCTGCGCATTGTAATTCGGCATCGGTCATTTTCTCCAGGAATCGTCAGATGACGGAATAAGTCGTTGCGGGCAGAATGGAACATCGCGGCCCGGAAGCATCGGCTGAAACAGCGCCGCCTTGAGCTTGCGTGCGCAAGCCCGAAGATGGCATGTGGCATCGGATAATTTGGGGAGTTGCGGTGCCGCGCTTTCAGGGGCCAAACCCAGCCGCATTGCACGGCCGCTACGTTATTGCTTCGTACACTTTTCGAGGTTAACGAATAAATTTATACGCGCACTTCGCAAATTTGTCAAATCGTGTTGTATGTACACGAAACTCGCCCAAGTCAAAATTCTGTTCCGTTGTCAAAGCGCTATGCGTTTTTCCGCCGTGCGCGCTCCGCCGAATCGTCGCCTCGAATGCGGTCCGCCGGGACGAAACGTTGATCGCGTCCCTGATCCCTATAGGGCCTGCAAAAAAAAATGGGCGATTGCCTCGCGGCAACCGCCCATGCAAATTTCACCTTCCCGCGCTACTGCGGAACCACCACGGCCCCCCGAGTCACCACCGACGCGGGACGCAACGTAAACGTCAAACCCTGCGCTGCATTTTCATTGACGGTTTTCTGCAAATCCAACTCGCTTTCGTCGATCGCGTTTTCCCCGCCATATGACGTGACGTAATGCACCTTGCCGTCCGCCAGCCAATAATCGCTTACTGCGTAGCTCGACCCATCCTTCAAGTATAGAACCGCCGTCACTGGTCTCGCCGTCGCACTACCCGGGGCAGCTTCCTGCTGCTGCGACGTGTCCGGCGCTTCCGCGAAAAGAGTCGGATTCGGTTCCTGCGACGGGCCAGAATTGTCCCCGCCTGCGTAACTCAAATCCGCGTCGTAACCACCCGAAAAACTTCCGCCATAATATCCATAGCCTATGCCGCTACCACCGTATCCGTATCCATAACAACCCCAGAACGGATCGCACGGCCCGAATGCGCCATAGAATCCGCCGCCAAAGCCGAGCCCGCCATATCCATAACCGAATCCGCCGTAGTAAGGATAGTAGCCCCCATATCCGATAGGACGTCGCGGCACCGGAACGTGCGGTGGGCTCGCAATCGCCGGGCGGGGCGATGACGCTATCCCCGTCGCGCCGTTCGTTGCCCGCGTCGAACTCGCCCCACGCAGGCTTGCAGCGGGAGGCTCTTGCCACGTATTGTTTCCGGCCGCGAATTTTTCAGCCGTGGCATGGTCGCCAGATTCTTGTCCACTCCCCGCCGAAGCATTGGCATTACTTGACGACGTTGCGCTGTTGCCGTGGAACGGATTCCACCAGTGATTCGTGCTCGTTCCGGCGTTTCCGCCAGAGGCGCCTGTGGCCGCGCTAGCCGGATGCGCTGAGCTTGAACCGCCTGCACTCGAATGAACTCCGCCGGCGCTGCCGCCGCCGTGGGAGGCGCCCCCACCGCCGCCATGCGCTCCGCCTCCACCGCCGCCTCCGCCATGTTGCGCAAATGCAGGAAGCGGGGCCAGCGCCAGCGCCGCCGCAAATAGAAACGCAGCGAAGGCCCCGCCGCGAGTCACATCACCACGCGATTCAAAGTTTCCGCTGGATTTCAAATCTTTGCCGCGACTTGAAGAGGTGAGTTTCATTTTGTATCCCTCCACCCGACCGGGCGACTGAAGGGTTCGCCTACCCTGCTACCACGAGTCTAACCAATTGGACGTGCTCTCGCACTCTTTAGTTGCACGAATCGGCGCAGACGGCAACTCCAGCATCCTGGGCCACTTGTCGGCCCACGTTCGCCGTCCGTCGCGCCCTGAAAAACAGATATACTTCTCTCGAGATCATTCAGCCATGATTCCCTTTCTGCACCTCGGCCCACTCACAATTCCGACCTTTGGCCTTTCGGTCGCCTGCGCGATGCTTATCGCCTACTTCGTGTTGCGTGCCGATCTCGCCCGCCGCGGGATCGCCGACGCTAAATCCGGCGAAGCCGAAACTCTCGTCGCTTCGCCCTGTCTCGCGGGGTTCGTCGGCGCGAAGCTCTACCATTTGCTCGAAACGCCTGCGGAATTTTTTGCCAATCCCCTCAGCCTGCTCTTCAGTCCTTACGGATTCGCCTGGTTCGGCGGCCTGCTCGCCGGCTTTGCCACCTTCGCTTTCGTCGCCTGGCGCATCGTCAAACGAAGCAGCGCCGCGGGAAAACCCATTTCCTTCCTCACGATTCTCGATGCCGGTTCGCCCGCCGCAGCCCTCGGTTATGGCCTCGGCCGCATCGGCTGTTTTCTTTCCGGCGACGGCGACTACGGCATCCCGACTTCCCTGCCCTGGGGTATGGCCTTCCCTAACGGCCTTGTGCCGACCACGGCGCGTGTCCATCCCACGCCCATTTACGAATTGATCGTGGCCTGCGCGATCGCCTGGATCTTGTGGCGCATGGGTTCGCCTGATTCAACTGGAAATGTTCAATCGCGGAAAAACGAAAAGGTAAAGGATGGAAATGCCGTCGGGGTCCGGCCCGGCGAGGTTTTCGCGATGTATCTGTTTCTTACCGGCGTGGCCCGATTCTTGGTCGAGTTCATCCGTATCAACCCGCGCTCATTTCTGGGAATGTCCAACGCGCAAGCGGCCGGCGCCCTTTCTGCCCTTGTGGGCCTCACGCTATACCTGATTCTGCGCAAAATGAAACCAACGCCAATCCCGGTTCACTAGCGTTACGAAATTTTCGCGGTGAGCCACTGAGCCTGCTCGGGCTAGGTTTTATGGCCAATCAGCTCACCGCGCGCTTGCGCCCTGGGCTTCGGCATGCGAACCGCGATCAGCCCATCCGCGAGCACCACGACGCTTCGTGACACATCCACCTCGACCGGTAACTCCACAACGCAAAACGGCCGCGGCTGCGCAGGCGTTGCAGGCTGCCCGGCCGCATCGTCGCTCTCGTCAAGTAAAATCTCGTCATTCGCTTCATGGTCTTTCAAGACGCGATACAGCCCGTCCCAATCGATCCACCGCAACTTCTGCGGCCGCGGTTCCGGATCCGGCGACGGCCCCATATCGTCTTCCCATCCGCTCGGTGGGTCCACGTGGCCCGAAATCAGCAGCCAGCGGTCCTCGATGGCGACCGCGATTTGTGAGCCGTTAACTCCAGGCGTGGTTGCCAGCGCATACAGAGCGTCTTGCGTATCCTGAAAGTCCACCGTCACCGGCAGGAACAGATCCCGCTCCGCCGTGCGCCAGTCCGCAATCTCACTGCCGGCTTTCGAGCCCCGCGCCACAAATCTCTCGAAGGCCCGGCGCGACACCCCGTCGTAGGCGGCCAGCAGGCAATCCGGCAAATTGCTGAGGGGGATTTGTTCGCGGACGACCGGTTTTCGTTTCGCGCCGCGCTGCATGGCGCTCGAGTCCATCACACGTTGCGGAGTCGGTGTCTTCATCGGCGTCCCTTAACCCCGCCAGCTTTTTCCGAGCGTGTGCGCGACGGCTTTGCTCTCGTTTGGACCTGTGCTTGGCATCCGCTTCATGCCTCTCACATCCGGTTCGGTGCCTCTTCGACTCGGCGGCGCAGGCGGCTTCCAGGTGCGCGCCGCCATTTCGGGCACGGGCGCCCTCGAACCCTTACGGTTTGGATTGCCTGGCAGGTCGCCAATTTCCGGTTCCCCACGTGGGGAGGTCATTCCTTCTGGTTCCCGAATGTTGCCTGCGGGGATGCTCGCTGGCCTGGAATCGAATAGCCAAGCCCTCGCCGGCGCCCGCGGGAACCTCAACAATTCCTCCAGTTCCGATTCCAGCATCGCCGGATTCATCGCTCGTTGGCCGAGTGATCTCGCTCCGTTCTCCACCACCGGCAACCACAGGCACGCCTCCGACAAGCGCACCCCGATAAACAGCGTTCCGCCTTGCCGTTCGATTAGCCCCGCCAGTTCGTAGCCCACTCCATCGGGCAGTTTTTCAGCGCACAGCACGATCTTGAAGCGGATCGTCTTGAGGACTGTTTCCGCTTCACGCACGCTCGCGACCGAATGCGCGCCCCATCCCAAGCCCGCGAGCCTCTGGAGTGTTCCTTGCGTGTGAGAAGTGGTGGGACCGACGATAAGAATTCGAACGATCGAAATGGACATGCATTCCCCTTTTGGGAAAGGGAAAGCTCTCGCCTGATTTCTTCCGGGCCTTTACTTCCCGACCCGTCCGGCTCTTCCTAGCCCCGCAGCTTCATCTCTGCCTTCGCTGGCTCAGTTCCCAGCTAGAGCGGCGATTCTTTTTTGCGGCACTACGCCTTTTTTTCCAACAACACCCCAATTCCATTGGCACGGTGCAACTTCACCGAGCGGCCTGATTCCCAGGCAATCCCTGACCCACGGAGTTTGGCCTTACTCCGCAGCTGTACCCCGCCGAAGCCGCAGCGGAAGCCTCTCAGGGCGTGCGGTGAGGCCAACGCCACTGCGGCCCGGACGAGGTAACCACGTTCCGTCAAATCCCACTTACCTTATCGGGAGATGCGGTGTACTCCATTAGATGCAACTTCCCCCTTCCAGCTAGATGCCGCAATCTACCGTCCCGCCGGGAACCTGACAATTCGCAACAATACGACGCCCGCCTGGCGGCTATTACGCACCCCCTGATCGCACTACTCCACTTTCACGGTTGACATGGTATTAGCTTCATAGTAACGTATCGCGCAGCGCATTGACCATCGCTCCACCAATTCGCAAATGCTCGGCTTTATTCTCCACTCGTCGCCTTTCGGCTTGAATGTTTTTCGTAACTCCGTACTCGATCAAGCGGGATATGTTCGGAACGCGTTTATGGTAAACACAAAATGTCGTTAACTGCCCCGGAGTCATCCGGCAAACGACCGCGCACCCGCCCATCAGCGCGCCTGCTTCGCCAGCCTGTCCCCGAGGCTTCCGCCTTCCTTCCTTCCGGCCGGCCGCTGCTGCCCGTCTCTCCCGAGAATCAGCGTCGCTTTGCGTCCCTGATTCGCAAATTTCACGAATTCGTATTCGAATTCGATCGCGACTACAAGCTGCTAAGCATCTGGACTGCCAACGAAGCGATTTCTTATCAAATGCGCGATGGCCTGTTGGGCGCCTCCCTTCAAACTCTCGCGGGCCGCGATATTTCCCGGTTTCTCCGTCTCATTTTTCGCGACGCTTTGCGGAGCACTGGCCCCGTGACTTTTGAACTCCGCGTGCCTATCCAGCAGGCACCTCGATGGTTTGCAGCCCACGTCTATCGCTTGCGCCACTCATCCCACCAAGCTGCCCGCCTGGTCTTGAAGGTTCAAGACATTACCGCCCAGCACCTCCTCGAAGAGCGCGTCCGCAAATCCGAACTCATCCTGAAACATGCCGAGGAAATCGCCGAACTGGGTACTTGGGAATATGATGTCGCCACCGGCGCCGTCACTTGGTCGAAGCAACTCTTCCGCCTGCACGGTTTGAACCCTTCTCAGTTTCCGCGCAACCTTGACGATCTCTGGCGAATCCTGAACTTCAAAAACATCGAAAAACTTCGGCGGGATTTCGAAGCCGCGGTGCGCTCCGGAGTCCCTTTCCGCTTTTCCGAGCCCTACACCCTCCCGGACGGTTCTCTTCGCATCCTGAATGGGTTGGGCGCTCCGGTCGCCGACTCAACCGGGAAAATCGTCCGCGTGGTCGGCGTAACCCGCGACATCACCTCGCACGCCCGAACCGAGGCCAATCTTCGCTGGCTCTCTCATCAATTGCTGACCATTCGCAGCGAAGAGCAGCGCCGCGTGAGCCGCGAACTCCACGAAACCACCGCCCAAACCCTGGCCGCCCTGAAGATGACCCTGGCTCAAATCGGCCGCTCCATTCCGCGCCGAAATAACCGCGTTCACCGGCTCCTGCGCACCTGCGCGGATCTCGCCAGAGCGGCGGTTCGCGAAGTGCGCTTCGTTTCGTCGTATTTGCACCCGCCCATGTTGGAGGAGACGGGCCTCGTCGTTGCGCTCGCTTCTTACGCTAAACTTTTCACCGAGCGCGGTGGAGTTCCCGTACAGGTTCGCATCCGCAAGGATTTTGGCCGTCTCGAAAACGAACTCGAGCTTACGGTCTTCCGCATCGTCCAGGAATCGCTCACCAATGTTCATCGTCATGCCCGAGCGCATGCCGCGAGCGTGCGTGTCGAACGCAACACCACGACCGTAAAGGTCGAAATCAAGGACGACGGCATCGGCATCTTTCACGTGATCTCGGAGGCCTCGGCTCAGGTGCCGCTCGGCGTCGGGATCGCCGGAATTCGTGAGCGCGTCGACCAGCTGCATGGAGAATTTGACATCGTCAGCGCGCCCGGCGCTGGCACCGCGATTCGCGCTACGCTTCCGATCAACCCAAGGAGGGAGACCCGCCATGACCCCAAAATCGACGCCAAAAAAAGAAAGCGCCGCGCCAAAACCTTACCGCATACTCGTCGCCGACGACCACGCGATCGTGCGCCGCGGCATTCGCGCACTGCTTGAAACCGAGCCCGGCGTCGAAGTTTGTCACGAGGCCGCTGACGGCCTCGAAGCCCTCGAGTATGTGAAAAAACACAAGCCCGACATGGTCCTCCTCGATCTCACCATGCCCGAAATGAATGGCCTCGAAGCCGTCCGCGAAATCCGCGAGCTTTCCCCCGACACCAACGTCCTGATCCTCACCATGCATTTCTCCGAAGACGTCGCCCGTGAAGCCTTTCGCTCCGGCGCGCACGGCTACGTCTTGAAATCCGACGCGGACCTGGATCTCCTCAATGCGGTCCGCCAGGTCCAGCAGCGCAAGCCCTTTTTCACCGGCAAACTCGCTGTTTCATTGGTCGATCGTTTCATTCAAAATTCCAGCGAAGGCGAACCTACCGCCGAGCATCCTCTTCCCGGCACCCCGCTCACCGCGCGCGAAGTCGAAATTCTTCAAATGCTCGCCACCGGCATGAGCAATAAGCAAATCGCGCCCGCCATCGGCCTTTCGATTCGCACCGTGGAAAGCCACCGCAACCACATCATGCACAAAATGAAATTCGAGAGCTTCAGCGACCTGATGCGTTTCGCCATTCGCAATCATCTCGTCGAACCGTAGAGGACGTTCTGACGTTCACGCGCGCGCCACCTCTTCTGGGCGCACCATGCCCCAACCCACATCTGTTTTACCTTTATTTGAAGGACTGCCCGCGGAGGTTTACTGCTCGTCACGCAGTGCGGCGATAATTTTAACGATGTCCGGCTGGTTCGGGCCTTTCTGCGAAAGATTTCGCACCGGGGGGAGAGGTTTTTGCGTCAGCTTTTTGCCCTTGCGCCGGCTCATGACTGGCTTTTTCATGTTGCCCCTCTTGCGAACGATGCCCCGCTATTTTCGGTGGCCCAGATTCTAGTGTAGGGAATGTGGCACGGTCAATCCCCTATCTGGTCCATCCAAATCCTGGCCGAGCCACACGACCGAATACGTTAGACCACAATATTTTCCTCAGCCTCCGGCCTGCGCTCCGGCAGCAAGCTCTCGGTGTTTCGCAACGCCGGAAAAAACCAGGCCCACAAGCCTGTCACCACGATCGTCCCAATCCCGCCCAGCACCACCGACGGCACCGTGCCAAACCAGTGCGCCGCCAGGCCCGATTCGAATTGGCCCAGCTCATTCGACGCCCCAATAAAAATCATATCCACGGCGTTCACCCGTCCGCGCATCGCATCCGGCGTCGCGATCTGCACCAGCGTAGCGCGAATCACCACGCTCACCATGTCCGACGCGCCCACGAAAATCAGCGCGATCAGCGAAATAATCAAACTGTGCGAAAGCCCAAAAACAATGGTAAACGCGCCGAACGCGCCCACGCACCACAGCATCGTCACGCCCACCCGGCTCTTGAGGGGCTTGTGCGCGATCAGAATCGCCATCGCTCCGGCGCCTACCGCCGGCGCGCTGCGCAGAATTCCTAGCCCCCACGGTCCAATGTGCAATATCTCCCGCGCATACACCGGCAGCAGCGCCACGGCTCCGCCCAGCAGCACCGCAAATAAATCCAGCGAGATCGAACCCAGCACGATTTTGTGACTCCAGATATACGAAACGCCCGCCAACACCGTTTTTAGATTCACCGGCTCGCGCGCGCGGGCCGGCGAATCAATTCGAATTTGGGTGGTTGCGATCGCCGCCGTCAAGGCGCTCGCGAACGAGGTCGCGTATACCGCCGACGGTCCCCGGGAAACCGCGTAAATGATTCCGCCTAGCGACGGCCCCAGAATCGTGGCTGCCTGAAATATGGTCGAATGCCAGGCCACCGCGTTCTGAAAATGCTCCTCGCGCACCAGTTGCGGCAGCAGCGCCCTCCCCACCGGCCCGTTGAACGAGCGCACCACGCCCAGCAGCACGATCACACCGTAAATTGGCCCAACGAATTTGTAATGGCTGAGGGATGTAGCCAGCAGCAGCGCCGCACACAGCGCGAATCCCGCGTAACACATGATCATCAATTTACGGCGCTCGAAGCGGTCCGCCGCATGTCCCGAAACCAAAAACAAAACAATCCCCGGAAGAAATTGCGCCAGGCCCACATATCCAAGGTCCAGCGCCCGGTGCGTAATTTCGTAAATCTGCCAGCCCACCGCTACGGACTGCATTTCCAGCGCCGCCACGATAAAAAATCGCGCGACCTCATACAGCGTGAATGCCGGATACGTAAACGCCACGCGCCCGCCAGCCGCGCCTTGTGGACTTGCCATCGCCAACCGAGCCTGCCCCCTTCACCGCCGCGCAAAAATAATGATCCGCGTGAAGTCAGCGATTATATCCGAAACCCCAATCCAATCGCGCCGCGCCCAAACCACCATGCAATCCTCGCCGCCTCGCCGCCGCTGAATTTGTAGCGGCCACCTCAGGTGGGCGAATTGCCGCAATCCTTGCTCCCGGTTCTCGTTTCGATTCTTCATCTCGCAAGCGCGCCGTCCGGCGTGATCTCCGCACCTTCGGCGCAAATCGATCCTCGTCGCCCACCCGCCCTTGGCCGTCATCCAGAGGAGCGTAGCGACGAAGGATCTCTCTTCGACGTCTCCGTTCCCCACAGCCCCCGGCCGTCCCACTTCCCAATGTCCCCGTCCCCCGCGACCGGTATAGAATGGCGACTTCATTCGGAGTCGGAAGAGAAACGACACCAGAACATATCTCATCAGTCGTCTTCGTAAATCTGCGGAAATAATAATGAACCCTTTGCTCTCTGTTTCGGGGTTTTCCGCTCGCCTGGAGCGCTTGAATACGAACTTAGAATAAAAGCCAAGAGGAGTTGAACCGTGAAACCATTCGTACTTTTGCTTTTCCTTTTCTTAGGCGCATCCACATCGCCGGCCCAGGACGGGGTCTGGCAAGGCTATGACGGAGAGTGGCAGCATGTCTCCCGACAATTGATCGCGCTGGCCCAGGCCACGCCTGCGGAAAAATTCTCGTGGCGTCCCGCTCCGGGCGTGCGCTCCACCAGCGAAGTGTATATGCATATCGTGGACGCGAACTTCTACTTGCTCTGCGTCACCGGGGTCAAGCCGCCCCCTGACGTGACCGAGAACATGGAAAAAGATTTCACCTCGAAAGCGCAGGTGATTGCGTGGCTGAAACGTTCGCTGGACGCCGTCAAGACAGCTCACGCGGCGGCCACGCCCAAGGATCTGGAGCGCAAGGTCAAAATCGAGGGCCGCGACGCGACCGTGGACGGCATCTATCTCCGCATTATCATTCACGCCAACGAGCACATGGGCCAACTGATCGCCTACGCGCGCATGACCGGCGTCGTGCCGCCGTGGTCCAAACAGTAGCCGCCCATGATCCGACCAGCGATCGATTCAATCTCACCGTTCTTTATCGTCAATCGCGTGCGCCGGTCCATCTCCTTCTATCGCGACAAACTTGGATTCGAGGTGACGTTTCAAGAGCCTCCGCCACCCGATCGGGACCCTTTCTTTGCCATCGTCTCCCGGGACGGCGCAATGATCTTCCTCAAGGGCAGTGGCGATCCTCTTCCCAATTCGCAGCGCTATTCCTGGGCTAAGTGGGACGCGTATCTCAATGTCCCGGATCCCGATGTGCTCGCCGGCGAGTTCTCCAGCCGCGGCACCGCTTTCAGCGAGCCGCTCAAGGATACGCACGATGGACTGCGCGGCTTTGAGATAACCGACCCCGACGGCCACGTCCTCTTCTTCGGCCGGCCGAGAAAATAGAGCTCACAAAACTCCGGTCGCGCCACAGTAGGCTCGACTATTGACAATCCCGCGTTGACCGGCGCAGGATTTAACCGCTTCACACCTTGGTCGGCCCCCAACTGAAGGAGGACGTATGTCAAATGACCAAACAGGAAGCTCCGCCGCTGCGATTCGAGCGCCGCAGCCCGCCGAAACAAATCCTCTCGATTTTGTGCCGGACAAGATGCCGTTCGACACTCCGTATGGCCCACCGATAACACTCGACCGAGCCCAGGCGCTTATTCACGCGGCTGTGGCCGAGGCGAAGAAGCGGAATTGGAAGATGAACGTCGCGGTGGTCGATTCCGGCGGCAACCTCGTCGCCTTTCAACGCATGGACGGCGCGATGCTTGCCTCTATTCAGATTGCCGAGCACAAGGCACGAGCAGCCGCGACCTTCCGGCGCCCCACCAAAGAGTTCGAGGTCGGTATCAACATTATGCATCTCAACTATCTGCTCGCCTTCGATGGAATCATTGCGTCGCGAGGCGGCATCCCACTGATTGAACAAGGGGCGATTATCGGCGCAATCGGTTGCTCGGGAGGCGCGGATTCCCAGGACGAGATCGTCAGCAAAGCAGGCGCGGCATTAATCAACCAACCCACGACCACGAACGATTGATCCAAGTCTCGAGAAAGCGTTGCAAACACTCAAGCGGTTTGCGAGATAAAAAGATCGACGGGAGAATCCCATGACCACTGCAAGCGCACTTGCGAAACCCGCACAGCTTCGCATTACTAAACGGTCGCCCGCTTATTGGCGCGTCACGATCGACAACCCGCCGCTCAACGTGATGGGGCCGGAAATGGTGAAGCAATTCCAGCAAGTGATGAACGCTCTGGAGGCCGACGAGCATGTGCGAGTCGTGGTCTTCGACAGCGCGGTCGACGACTACTTTTTGAATCATTCCGATTTCACGACCAAGATCGAGGATCTAACCAGCATACCTCAAGGCCCCACCGGTCTGGAGGCGTGGCCGGACTTTCTCGTGCGCCTGACTCACTTGCCAGTCGCTTCCATCGCGCTCATCCGCGGCCGCGCGACCGGCAACGGCAGCGAGATCACCCTGGCCTGCGACATGAGTTTCGCCAGCCGCGAGAAGACCATCATCTCGCAGTGGGAAGTCGGCGTGGGAATGGTCGCCGGCGGCGGCCCCATGGCCCGGCTGCCCCGACTCATCGGCCGAAACCGCGCCCTCGAAGTACTCCTGAGTTCGGAAGACATCCGGGCAGAACAAGCCGAGGCTTACGGCTACATTAATCGCGCCCTGCCCGACGCGGAATTGGACGCGTACGTCGAGGCGCTCGCGACCCGCATCGCCAAGTTCGACAAATGGGCAATCTCCAACACCAAGCGCCTCGTCAACGCCAGCCTGCCGCCGGACGTCGAGATCGGCGCCGGATGGGATGCGTGCATCAATTCGCTCGGACGGCCTGCCGCGCAGAACGGGATCAAAGCGCTGACGGCCCAAGGTTTCCAAAAGCCGGGCGAGGTCGAAAATCGACTCGGATACTACCTGGGCCAACTCCCCCGCTGAGCCGGCACCCGGCGCGGCTCCGAACTCCGGACGTTGCGGATGGAGCGCGCTCCAAACCAAGCTTGCTTGGCAGTACACGGAGGGAAAATCGGAAATGAAAAAAGACCAGCGCGGAATCAACCCCACTTCGAAGCCGAGTGGCGATGGGTGTGTCGAGTGCCTGGCGTCGTCACCGAAAGGCTGGTGGTTTCATCTCCGCCGGTGTGCGCAGTGCGGGCACATCGGTTGCTGTGACAGTTCTCCGAGCCAGCATGCGTCCAAGCATGCCGCGACAACCGGGCATTCGATCATCGCCAGCTTCGAGCCGGGTGAGGATTGGTTCTACGATTACGAGAAGCGGGGGATGATCAAGGGTGCGGAGTTGCTTCCGCCACATTTCCATCCGGCGGATCAAGCAGTACCTGGACCGGCAGGGGGAGTTCCAGCCAATTGGGAATCGTTGCTGCACTAGCTGGCGTCGATCCATTTTTTACGAATGGGAGCGCGACCCGAACTCCCGGGACACCGTATTTGTGTTGAGCACCGTATCGAAAGGAGCCATCAATGAGCGCCGTACAAGTCGAACAGAAGAGGTATGAGATGCCCCCGCTCGAGGGGATCAGCATCGCGTATTTTCTCACCGTCGCGGACAAGGAGCGATCGGCTCGCTACTACGAAAAGGTCTTCGGCGCTCGCATCTTAACCATGGGTGACGGCAACGCGCCTCCCTACCTTCAGCTTGCGAATATCTGGATGATTCTCAACGTTGGGGGCGGGCCGACTCCGGATAAGCCGACCGTAACGCTCAGCGTCCCCGAACCCAATCACATCAACAGCTTTATGAATTTCCGCGTCGCGGATATTCAGGCGTGCTACGAATTGTGGAAAAGTCGGGGGGCCGAGTTCCTCACGCCGCCAATCCCCAAGTACGGCGAGATTCGCTGCTACATCCGCGACCTTGACGGCTACATTATCGAAGTCGGCCAGAGTACGAATCTCAAGTACGGTTAAGCCCGGCCACGATTGCGGGCGGCTCGTTTTCCGACCGCGCTTGTGCTTTAATGCGGTTACGTTTTCAGCAAACCATGACTGCCTGCGCTAACTGCTCGCGCTCGTTCGATGGCGACAAATCCCCGTACTGCGGTTCCCTTCCGCAACTCATCATTCACGATTCTCCCGTGCCGGATACGAGTCCCTGGTGGGCGCGGCCGACCGATTACGCGGGCTGGGAAATTCGAATCTGGCTCTTCGGATGCGCCTGCGTGGCGATCGTGTGGACCGCAGAAAAGCTCGGCCGGGCGCTCGCGGTTGTCGTGGGTGTGCTCTCGCTCGGCGTCCTTGGGTTTGTAATTCGGCTGCGGTACCGCGACGACGACCTGTAGCCTGCGGGCCCTGAGGCTCAAGTCAGCGCGCCTCCTACCAGGATTTCGTCGCCAAATCCGCATACGCCCATCTGCAATAGTCGCGCTCTCTCAGCTGTCAGGCCTCCGTCAGTGGTTCCTGGGCCTCGGTCAGTGGGATAGGCTATCAGCCTGTCTGCACCCCACTCTCAGTGGGGTGTGCTTTCCGCGATTTCCTCGCGTTATGGAAAGACGCCGACTCCGACCTCCCCATCCTCATCGCCGCCAAATCCGAATACGCCAAGCTGCAATAGCCGCTCTGTGCTGTTTCTAGTTACTCTGAATTCTGTGCCTGATAAGTTGCATAATTGGATAGACCTGCTCGATGACCCCGACGCGGGCACCGTGCTGAGACACTTTCATGAAACATCCAAGCCTACGGCCGTGCTCTGCCATGGCCCGATTTCACTTCTCGCGGCGCTTCCCAATTCGAAGGAGTTCGTCGCCGCGCTTTCGGCGGGCGATGCCGCCGGAGCGCGTGCAAAGGCTCAAGGCTGGATCTATTCCGGATATAAGGTGACTATCTTTTCGACGGCGGAAGAGCAGCAGCGGGAACCGCTTGAGATTGGTGGTAAGGTTCTCTTCTACCCGGACTTTGCCTTGCGTACGGCGGGCGCTGACGTAAGTGTGGTCGCTCCATGGCAGAGCTACGTCCTTCAGGATCGCGAGGTTATCTCAGGTCAGAACCCATTCTCTGATCAAGCGCTTCTGAAACTTCTTCTAGCGGCACTCGATGGGAAGAAGAAGGCGGTTTCAGCGTCGTAAGAATAGGGGGCGCCCAGAAAGAGCGAATTGAGAAAGGGACGAGGCTTGGAGGGCGTAAATATTGCCGTCCGGATTCCCGCGGCCATGAGCCACATCGGCCGCTGATGCGAATGTTTCCTCGCGCATGATGGAGAAAGTCCGCGGTGATGTTTTTACATTTTCTGCACGAAGGAGGTTTGTATGTCTCAGGATACCAGCGGTGCAAAGCGTGCTCAGCAAAGCGACGTCCAGCCTCACCAACCCGGGCAGGACGTTTTCAAAACCATTTTGCCCGAAGATGTCGATTGGAAACCGTTCCCGGCGTTCCCACCTTCCGTCCGGCTGGCCGTCGTCGTGGTTCAGCCCTCGGAGCCTGGCCCTTACACAACCAGGGTCAAAGCGGCCCACGGCGCGAAGCTGATGCCCCACAAGCACCCGGAGGATCGAGTCTACACCGTGATTTCCGGCGTCTTTTATATCGGGTTGGGCGATGAATTCGACGCGAGTAAACTGGAAGCCTATCCGCCCGGCGCCGTGATCATTCTCCCCGGCAACACCCACCATTTCCACTGGGCAAAATCCGGCGAGTACGTCACGCAAATAACCGCGCTCGGTCCGCTTGGAATGGAATACCTCAGCGCGAAAGACGATCCCCGAAACAACCAATCGTAGGAGGAGTCTGAACAACTTTTTGTAGGTCCCCAAAAAAAACGAGACTTTTAGTCTTGAGTTTGGAGCACGCGATGAACGATCCACAAAAGAGCCGGCAGTATTCTGCGGCGCGCGATCAAGAGATCCGCGCGGCGCTGGATCAGCATTGGGCGGCGTCCGATGCCAATGATTTTGAAACGGAGCACCTCATCTATCACGAGGACGCGGTGCTGGACTACCCGCAGTCCGGCGAGCGAACTCGCGGCCGCTCCAACATACAGGGCCAGCGCGCCAGTCAGCCGAACAACAAGCGCTTTTCTATCCGCCGAATCGTTGGCAGCGGTGATCTTTGGGTCACCGAATTCATCCTGACCTATGACGCCAAGCCCTCCTACACCGTGAGCATCATGGAGTTCACGGGCGTCAAGGTTGCGCGGGAAACGCAGTACTTTGCGGATCCATTCCCGGCTCCCGCCTTCCGCGCTCAATGGGTCGAACGGATGCCCACATAATCTCGAAGGACGAGAGTCATATGCCGACCCGCCGATTCTCAATGTCCGGCAACGCGACTTACCAGGCATGCGGATTACTTCTGAATTTGCCCGCAACCCAGGAGAAATTCAAAACTGTCCTGAACTGCTTTGCAACCTACTCCTTGGTGTCTGGAGCCTCTGGCTCCCACAATTCGATCGGGTTTCCCTCCGGGTCGTGGATCCGGGCGAACCGGCCGTAATCCGAATTCGGGTCAATCTTCACCTCAATCCCCGCCGCTTCTAGCTGGGCCGCCATTTTGTCGAGATCCCGCACTCGAAAGTTCAGCATCCAAACCTTTTGAGGATCCCCGAAATGTTTGGTCGCCTCAGGGAAGGGAGCGAAAGCAGTTGTTCCGGCCTCTTGCTCCCACGCGGTTTCCCCTTCGCCCGTCGGTATCGGCGCAATCCCCAGGTGCTGCTGATACCAAATCGCCAACGCTTTCGGATCTTTCGCTCGAAAGAAGAATCCACCGATTCCAGTCACTTTTTCCATTTCCATTCCTCCCGTGATTCTTTATGAATATCGGCCCCCGTAAATGTAGGCGAGACCTTTGGCTCTGTGGCTGACTTTGTGTTCGCCTGCGCAGCGGCGCCGAGTTGGATCCCCTTTCAGATAAAGCTCGACCCGAAAAGCAAATGACAAGCCTCGAAGCAGTTGACAGCTTTGAAAATGCATCCCCTCCTCCTGTCGATTTATGTGGCCATGGCTGCGGGAGCGGCGCCGCGTTCGACAGGCGCTTTGCGGCGGAGCACGGCGGCGGACACGAGCGTAATGATAAGACCGACGGGGAAGGGCTCGATGAAGGTGTAGGCGATGTTGACCAGGGGGTTTTGGTACAGCTGCTGCGAGTGTTGTATCGCAGCGACTCGCGCCGCGGTTGTGGCCGGGTCAAGCCCGGACGACTGGACCCGCTGAATCTGCGCGGCGAAGTAACTGTCCATGAAGTGGGGCATGAAGTTGAAGTAGAGGACCTCCCACATCGCGACGTAGCAGACCGTGGTGATCAGCGCGATCAGGATGCCGCAGGCGAACGCGCGGCCGAACGAGATTTGGCCGGCGAGGTTATTGTCGCGGTAGTTCCGGATGCCGAAGTAAATGAGTAGGAACGACGCCACCATCATGGTGTAGCCGAGAACCATGCTGTGGACGTTGCCGATCCTGTTGGCGACCAGAAGCGAGCCGCCCATAAGGACGGAGATCATGACGCCGGAGATCAAGCCGAAGGTGAGGACGGTTTTCTTCATGTCAGGCTCCTAGTGTGAGTGAGAACCGAGTCATGATGCGCCGTAACGGGGCTGGATGTCGTCATCCTTTCGGATGATTTTACAGGAATGGAGCGGAAATCGTGCTTCTGGGTGACGGCGTCACGGTAGCAGGCCCAGTTCTTTGCCGCGCTGGACGGCCTGGGTGCGGCGGGCGGCTCCGAGCTTGTCGAAGGCACGGGCACAATGTGTCTTGACGGTGTTTTCGGAAACGAAAAGCTGCGTGGCGATCTCGCGATTGCTGAAGCCGCGGGCGACCAGGGTGAGAATTTCGAGCTCGCGTGCCGTGATGCCGAGGCTTTGCTGGCGAGCCGTATTGGGAGCGAAGGGCCCGAGCGTGGCGGCGGGGGCTTCCGCGGGCGCTTGACTGAGCACCGGCACTTCCCTCAGCACCACCGTTTCGCGGATGGTTTCGCGACTGCGCGTGATGCGCAGGCCGAGCCAGATGCCGAAGGCCGAGAAGAGGATGGCCACGAGCCCGCTGTAGAGCTCGACGGAGTGCTCGATGACGACGAAGCGATATTCGGTGTATTGCAGGGTTGTGACCAGGAGGCCGCCAACGAGACCGAAGATGAGGACGTGGCGCTTCATGATGGGGGTGTGACGAATTATAACAGACACGGCGAAGTGGGTTCACCGGCCAGAAAACAGAAGGGCCGAGGCGTGATGCCCTGGCCCTTTCGAGAAGCGCGACTCCATCCACCAGGCCCGCGCAAGCGGGTTTCTGGGATCTCGGTTTGGTCTTACCCAAGCGAGCGATTTTGCCTTCTGTTTTTCATTGCAAGGTGGATTCAAGCGGAGTGTTGCGTCGACCCCTTGGGACCACCGCCGGTACCGGACATCTCTAACAATGTCGGCCGTGTCAAATCGTTTTTTCGCACACTTCTGCATTCACTCTGCAGAGTGGATTTGTTGGCAGCGTTCTTGTGCTTCAGCGTTGACGACCACGGCTCGCCTGTAATCGATCGGTCGGTTTTCGGTCCGACCCAAACATCTCTACGATCTAAACTTCGACCATGATTACTCTTTCAAACTCTCTCTGCTGCGAGAGAGTGGGATGCCCAATCAAGTGGACGGCGTCCTAGTGCGCGCCATGTCCGGTTACGAGCTGTCCCGCGTGCGAACCGAACTTTACCGACTGCCCATACTCCCAACCGTTCCGCCACATCCAGTACAACCGCACGGCGATTCTTCGCGCCATGGCTACTTTGGCAATGTTTTTTTCTCGGCGCATCGCCAGATGCACGTACCGGCGACGCCAGTCCGCATCACAACGCACCGCTGCCTGTGCTGCTTCTCCCAGCAAATAGCGCAGCAGCGCGTTGCCTTGCTTGCTGATGTGTCCGAGCCGTTGCCGCCCCGCACTGGAGTCTTCCGCAGGAATCAGCCCGATATAGCTGCCAATCTGCTTGCCACACGGAAAACGCTCCGGGGTTCCGATGATCAGCACGAAGGCCAGCGCGGTGATCGGTCCGACGCCAGGATGGGTCATCAGTCGCAGCACTTCAGGCCGTTTCCTGGCTTCCTGTTCGACCGCCGCCGTTAACGCGGCGATGGCCGGACTCAGGCGATCCAGCAGGTCCAGCAAATCTTGCCGGCGTCGGCTGGCCCAGGTAGCCAACGGAAGTTTTTCCAGCTGGGTTCGTCCCTGTGCGCTCCACAGCTTTTTCTTCCGGCGGTTGCCTTCGTTCATCGCCAGGGCCTGCAGCTGATTCATGATCCGCGTGCGCATCTGCACTAGCCGATGCCGGTGCCAAAGCAACTGTCGCAAATCACGATTTTCCGGGCTCGGTACCCACACCCGCGGAAAGTTATTTTCGATGAGCAGCGCGAGCAACAGTTGCGCATCGTTGCGTTCGGTCTTCTGCTTGCGGACTCTTTTAGTTTTGATCTTCGCGGCATCGCCGATCCACACTTCGATGCCGAGTTCCGCCAGCAGCCGTTCGAAGCAGCGCGAATATCCGGTGGCCTCCATTCCCACCCGCACACTAACCGCTCTCTGCTGCAGATCGCGGTAGAACTTCTCGGCTTCTCCATCACTGTGGTTCAATCGCCGTTCGCCGCACTCTCCCGTTTCGCTATCGGCAAACGCGATGTACTGATCGCTCGGGTGGTAATCCACGCCTATAATCATCATGTTCGGCTCCTTTCTCCCGAGCCTTTGGTCGTCAACAAGCAAAGTCTACTCGCGTCTAAGGAGCCGACATTGCTATGAAATCAAGTGGATCATCCTGCGTCGCGGGATTCTGAAAAAGAGATGGCAAGCGTGAAGGCGCTCGGCTTGGTCAGGGCCGACGCCCTGCAATTCTCGCCTCAACTTTGGCCGCGGCTTCTTCCAGCTTCCTCGCCGCCTCCCGGAGAAATGACGCCGTGCGGCGTTCCGTCTCCGGCGCCACTTCTTGCTCAAGGTATTGGCGGAGACGCGCAAGCTCTTCATCAATTCGCCGACCGAATTCCTCAAATCTATCCATCTCTGCCTCCATCGTGCGATACGAACTGCTTCCGATCAAGAATAGCGGTTTTTCTCGATAAAAAGACACAACCGATATCGGTCTCATCGGCGAAGTAGGCTCGCTAGTTTCCGATGACGCGACTACTCGGGATCTCGCCCCGTAGCTTGGCGGCGAGATTCACTTTCGCATTAATCGCGCGTGTGGATTCAAGTTTCCGATAGCGCGACTTGCCAGCGAGTTGAGCCCTTGTTGCTCGGCCGATTCGCTCTGTGGCAGCGCTCATTAGAACTGTTCGCCGCCAACGCTATCGCTGCGGTGCTCTATGAAAAAGTGCGGACCAAAATTGATACGAACCACCTATAGCGGCTCCGATCAGCGCGGTCGTCATCGAAGCTGCACCTGACCGCAGAAAATAATTGAAGCCATCGACGGCGATAGGAACATGGATCGCTATGCCGGTTTTTGTTCCAGGAGAATATTCGCGAGACTTGAAGCTGGCCCAGGCGTGCCAACATCCGTTTGAGCAGATTAGGGCAACGATTGTGAGCCAGTAGAGAACGTCCGCTCCTCGATTTACCAAGTTTGTGCTCTCCCAACATGCTATCAGCAGCGCGGCGTTAATGATTACGAGGAAACGCGTTGTTATCCGGGAAGCGTCGGTGTTATGCGTTACGGCCCCTTCAATGCCCAAGCATTCCGACTTCACATTGTGCTTTATTCGGATGCCGAACTAATCGTTGAGGGGAAGAAAGCAGCGCCAGACAAGTCTCGCTGGGGCGATCCCGTGACGATCTCCCACAACGCTGAGAAATACGAGCCGTGCAAACAGGAATGGAGGCGTAGACATCCGAAGAGACCCAAAGGCTAATAAGTCAGCCGCGGGTTGATAGCAGATATTTCGCAGTTTCAAAGTTTGAGTGCTCGATGATGCCCTCGAGTTCGTCTCGTAGGGGATCGTCCGCAACGATCGTTTCCTTCGCCAATATCCTCTCAATCGCCACGTGACCTTCTCAGCCCGCCGAATATTCGGAAAGACTGGGCCCTCTGGCATCGGCAATTGGTATCACACAATCCGCCGATTCGAACGCAAGCATTTGACTGGCTCGACCGCGCGTACTTAGACTCGCTTATGGCGGGATTATCAGACGTTCTGATCGATGTTTGGAGCCAAGTCCTAGTTCACGATTCGAACGTCGTGAAATTGGGCTCCGAACAGTTCCCTGTTTCGACGAGTAAGACCAAACGGCTCCGCCAAGTCGAATTCACTCTGGGAGGCAAAACAATTATCGGAATTCAGCAGAACCCGAACACGAAGTCAAACTGGGCCAAACAAGCACGTTCAGGAATAAAGGTAATGCAGTTTATACACGATGGGCGATACATAGCGGTGGTGGCGGCGGGAAAAGTTACCTTGTACGGAAGGCGAAGTTCGGAGTAAAACTCGGGCGATCGGTGGGATAATTGGTTTGCTAGAATTTGGTTGGCGTAAACGTATGGTATTTACGTCGCATTCCTCAATGACTGCTGAAATCCGCCTTGGAACCTCGGCCTTCTCTGCCAACGGCCGGTCTGGCGCCTTCTGCCCGAAGGGGATGAAGACCGCCGATTATAGAAGGCACCCTGTTCGATATGTCAGGATCGTCGAATTAAGTTCGACAAGCGCTTTGGACTGGACGGTAATGCCCAAAGGGAGGGTCATGGCGATGAAGAAGCAGAGCAAGTCGGCGAGAAAGAAGAAGATCAAGCTGCAAACCAAAAGCTCGACGACGAAAGCACCGAAGCCTCGTGCCATTCCCATGAAATTCAACGTCCTAAATTTTGTTCTGGGATCATCGATCGCCAAAACCCGAGGGGTCTCCAGCGCCAAAGCGACCAATGAGTGAACCGAACCCGCGGAAGCTGACTTTACACCAGCAAGCGGTGCTGATTCAGGTGTTGCTTACATTTCCCGACCAACACGTAGACGTCCGCTACAATCCAGATTCAAGTGACGCACTCGGTTACGCACGGGACTTCCTCACGATCTTCAAAGTGATTGGTTGGAAAGTGAGCGACGATGCTCCGTCAGGTACTTTCATCGCCCAATTCACGGGTGTCGCCATCATCGTACGAGAACATAGCAGCATCCCGGCGAGTGCCGAGGCGTTGCGAGACGCATTACGAATTTACGCTGTCGAAGCCACGATGTTATATGCAACAGCATCCACCATGATGTCCGGCGGTTTCGTCTTGGCGGTCGGACCCCGCGCTTGACTGCCGCAAACTACGAGACGCTGCGGCTACTGCGCCCTGGCACGGAACGCTAACGCGGTACACCCGGCGCCCGGAGATAGCGTCCATGGGGCAATTCTCAATGTCCGGCAACGCGACGCAATATAAAAGGGCGCCCCTTATGGAGTAGGTTTGGAGTGTTCGCCTCAAACCCACAACAAAAAGGAGCGCCCTGTATGGATAGCGTGAAGTATATCGGCATGGATGTGCACAAGGAAAGCATTGCGATTGCGGTGCGGAATGGTGCAGGAAAGATCGTGATGGAATGCGTCATCGAGACCAAAGCCAGCATGATTCTGCAATTTATCGATGGGCTGCGCGGAGACTTGCAGGTCACGTTTGAAGAAGGAACCTCGGCCGCCTGGTTGTACGACCTGTTGAAACCGCACGTGACGAAATTAGTGGTGTGCGATCCGCGAAAGAATGCCTCCATGAGGGAAGGCCACCAGAGTGACAAGATCGACGCGCGCCGTTTGGCCGAGCTGCTGCGCCTCAAGCATCTCCACCCCGTCTATCACGGAGAACACGGCCTACGAAGTCTGAAGGAACTGGTGCGCAGTTATCTCACTATCACCAAAGATCTCGGACGGGTCATGTCACGGGTGAAGGCGATCTATCGCAGTTGGGCCATTCCTTGTACTGGCAAGCAGGTCTATGCCCCGCGCCATCGTGCCGCGTGGCTCGGGAAGATCGGCGAACCGGGAGTGCGCCGGCGGGCGGAGTTTTACTACCAACAGCTCGATGCGCTGCGGACGGTGCGTCAGCAAGTGCGGCGGGAGCTGTTGGCGGAGAGCCAGAAACACAAGGCGTGGAAACTGCTCTGCCAGATCCCCTCGATCGGCCCGATCCGGGCTGCCGTGTTGCTTGGCATCCTCCAGACTCCGCACCGTTTCCGGGCCAAGCGGCACCTCTGGACCTATGGCGGTGTCGGCATCGAGACCAGCAGCAGCGCCGATCACCATGTGGTGGAAGGACAGCTCGAACGGAAGAAGAAGCAGGTCGGGATTCGCGGGCTAAACAGAAATTACAATCACGATCTGAAAAATCTTTTCAAGGGAGCGGCGATCGTCGCCGCGACCAAGCCCGGTCCCTTCGCGGAGTTCTATGCAGAATTGTTGGCTAAGGGCATGCGGCCGGAAATGGCACGGCTGACCCTGGCCAGGAAGATTGCCACCATTGTGTTGATCGTGTGGAAGAGAGCAGTGAGCTTCGACGCCCAACATCTGAAACCACAAACAGCTTGAGTGTTTCTGAGCGCTCCCACTCCATCCCGGGGATCTTCTCTGGCGGTGGCCGTCGAGTTCTCGAGACACTCTGGTTCGAGAGCGAGTCTCAGCTGATTAGTTAGGCGCTGCGTGCTTCGGGCACCTAGTCTCACACGCGACTCTAGGCCCTCTCGGATAACCAGAAAAAGCTATGGGCCACGAGTCCCGGATAGAACCATGGTTGACACCAACCGACCACGTTCTGCTTTGCTGGTTTCGGAACAGACAGGCATGGTTACGAACAAGTGATGAAAACCGCGGGGAGAAGAACCTCAAATCACTGGGCCACAGCGTCCAGTAACCGAGCACCTGGCGCGGGCGCTCAGAACAAATCCTGCTCCATGCAGTGGGCTGCGAAGCAAGAAAAGTTCCAGCCGGCGCAGAAGTGTTTTTTCTTGACTTCTCCTTTTATAGAACTAATCAGGCGTTAAGTCTACTTTCTCGGGGCTGACAACGGTTTGAGCCTGCGCGAAAGCGTGGCGCGTCTTGGATTGCAAGAGATACCAGACAATATAAGTTCCGAATCCAAGTTTTATCGCGCTTCGTACGTATGGCCACATTTGGTGTGGAACTAGCGTCCACATCCGAAATAGCAAAACTGCCGAGTAAAACCAAATCGCTGAGACTACGGCGGAGCCCGCTAAAACTATGGCTAGCCATCGCCCCCAAGGCCGCATTCGCTGAAGCCAAATGACGGCGAAAACACACAACACACAGAGGAATAGTTCCAGAATCTTCATTGGAACTGCAAAGAAGGAAACAAAGTGTAGTTGCAATCTGGACATTCGCCGCGTGTAGAAATCTAAATCGGCAATCAATCTGAAGGAAAAAAGAGCAATAAAAGTTAAAAAGTATGATTCAGCAACCAGGACTCCGGCGGGTCGTTCTGTCGAGGGGTTTGTGTTTGAATTTGGAAGGAACGCCAGCATCGGTCAGCGTGGCAAGAGTAGGTTGGCAATCGTGGGGTGTCAATCTAATGTACCCCTCAGGATGCTTGCCGGATGTCCGATAACGCGACGCAATATAAAAGGGCGCCCCTTATGGAGTAGGTTTGGAGTGTTCGCCTCAAACCCACAACAAAAAGGAGCGCCCTGTATGGATAGCGTGAAGTATATCGGCATGGATGTGCACAAGGAAAGCATTGCGATTGCGGTGCGGAATGGTGCAGGAAAGATCGTGATGGAATGCGTCATCGAGACCAAAGCCAGCATGATTCTGCAATTTATCGATGGGCTGCGCGGAGACTTGCAGGTCACGTTTGAAGAAGGAACCTCGGCCGCCTGGTTGTACGACCTGTTGAAACCGCACGTGACGAAATTAGTGGTGTGCGATCCGCGAAAGAATGCCTCCATGAGGGAAGGCCACCAGAGTGACAAGATCGACGCGCGCCGTTTGGCCGAGCTGCTGCGCCTCAAGCATCTCCACCCCGTCTATCACGGAGAACACGGCCTACGAAGTCTGAAGGAACTGGTGCGCAGTTATCTCACTATCACCAAAGATCTCGGACGGGTCATGTCACGGGTGAAGGCGATCTATCGCAGTTGGGCCATTCCTTGTACTGGCAAGCAGGTCTATGCCCCGCGCCATCGTGCCGCGTGGCTCGGGAAGATCGGCGAACCGGGAGTGCGCCGGCGGGCGGAGTTTTACTACCAACAGCTCGATGCGCTGCGGACGGTGCGTCAGCAAGTGCGGCGGGAGCTGTTGGCGGAGAGCCAGAAACACAAGGCGTGGAAACTGCTCTGCCAGATCCCCTCGATCGGCCCGATCCGGGCTGCCGTGTTGCTTGGCATCCTCCAGACTCCGCACCGTTTCCGGGCCAAGCGGCACCTCTGGACCTATGGCGGTGTCGGCATCGAGACCAGCAGCAGCGCCGATCACCATGTGGTGGAAGGACAGCTCGAACGGAAGAAGAAGCAGGTCGGGATTCGCGGGCTAAACAGAAATTACAATCACGATCTGAAAAATCTTTTCAAGGGAGCGGCGATCGTCGCCGCGACCAAGCCCGGTCCCTTCGCGGAGTTCTATGCAGAATTGTTGGCTAAGGGCATGCGGCCGGAAATGGCACGGCTGACCCTGGCCAGGAAGATTGCCACCATTGTGTTGATCGTGTGGAAGAGAGCAGTGAGCTTCGACGCCCAACATCTGAAACCACAAACAGCTTGAGTGTTTCTGAGCGCTCCCACTCCATCCCGGGGATCTTCTCTGGCGGTGGCCGTCGAGTTCTCGAGACACTCTGGTTCGAGAGCGAGTCTCAGCTGATTAGTTAGGCGCTGCGTGCTTCGGGCACCTAGTCTCACACGCGACTCTAGGCCCTCTCGGATAACCAGAAAAAGCTATGGGCCACGAGTCCCGGATAGAACCATGGTTGACACCAACCGACCACGTTCTGCTTTGCTGGTTTCGGAACAGACAGGCATGGTTACGAACAAGTGATGAAAACCGCGGGGAGAAGAACCTCAAATCACTGGGCCACAGCGTCCAGTAACCGAGCACCTGGCGCGGGCGCTCAGAACAAATCCTGCTCCATGCAGTGGGCTGCGAAGCAAGAAAAGTTCCAGCCGGCGCAGAAGTGTTTTTTCTTGACTTCTCCTTTTATAGAACTTATCAGGACTTAGCAAGCCCGAACGTCACAGCGAGCTGCTTGACCCAATAGAGCTTCCCGTTAGCTTATTACGCGCACGCAATCCCGAACGGCAGCAGCAATCTAACCCCCTGGAGCGGAAAGAGAATTGACGGAGTGCTTGCCGGGCGCTTCCAGTTCAGGCTGAAAGATTGCCTCGATTG
>Ga0302324_100005063_pt1 | contig 28911 bp, 28 predicted proteins | sample Palsa_T0_1_FD_201949 | JGI IMG/M metagenome (GOLD analysis project Ga0302324, IMG submission 201949) | Peat permafrost microbial communities from Stordalen Mire near Abisko, Sweden - Palsa_T0_1 | ecosystem: Environmental > Terrestrial > Soil > Palsa > Peat permafrost | place: Sweden: Abisko...
CGGGCCAAGCAGCGGCTCATCGAGGCGAACCTGCGGCTGGTGGTGTCGATCGCCAAGCGCTACATCGGCCGCGGGCTGGTGTTCCTCGACCTCATCCAGGAAGGGAACCTCGGCCTGATCCGCGCGGTGGAAAAGTTCGACTACACCCGCGGCTACAAGTTCTCCACCTATGCGACGTGGTGGATCCGGCAGGCCATCACCCGGGCCATCGCCGACCAGGCGCGCACCATCCGGGTGCCGGTGCACATGGTCGAGACGATCAACAAGCTGGCCCGCGTCACGCGGCAGCTGCACCAGGAACTGGGCCGCGAAGCCACCGCGGAGGAGATCGCCGCGGAACTGGGGCTCGAGGTGGACCGGGTCGCGGAGATCCAGCGGATCGCCCAGGAGCCGGTATCCCTGCAGTCCCCGATCGGCGAGGAAGAGTCCGACCTGGGCGACTTCATCGAGGACGCGGACGCCGTGGTGCCGATGGAGGCGGCGGCGTTCATCATGCTGCAGGACCAGCTCGAGCGCGTCCTTGACGCGCTGGCGGACCGGGAGCAGCGGATCATCCAGCTCCGGTTCGGCCTGACCGACGGGCACCCGCGGACGCTGGAGGAGGTCGGCCGGGAGTTCGGCGTGACCAGGGAACGTATCAGGCAGATCGAGTCCAAGACGCTCGCCAAACTCCGCCACCCCAGCCGCGCTCAGATGCTGCGCGAGTTCCTCGACTAAGGTTCCGAACGGACCTGAGCCCGGGCCCCCTGGCGCTGGCAGCACCACGGAACCCGGGCTCCACCGGGCTAAAGCGTCTTAGTCGACGGGACGTGACCCGTTGACCGTCGCGTGCTCGTGGTCAGCCGCATTCCGCCCGGGGATGCGGTCGAGCTGACCGCGTACCCGGGTGGCGCCGGTCTTGGCCGTCTCGGTGATCTTCGGCATCCGCTCGGCGGCCTTGTTGCCGGCCAGCTTGCCCAGCTCGGTGGCCTTCCCAGCCGCGGCCTTGGCGGCCTGCTGCACAGCCGGGCTCTGCACCACCTTCTGGCCGGCCTTCTTCATCTGCTCGTAGCGCTCGCGGCCGGCTCGCGTGCCGACCACGAAGCCGGCGGCGAACCCCGCGAGGAACGTGGCACGGTATCGCATCTAGCGCCCCTTTCGCGCGTATACGTCATGTGCAAACATGACCTTCCCCCATTACGCGAGCGTACTCATCGGGTAAGGCTCTGATAAACACCGGGGTCCGCGCCCTGACACGCGTCACGTCTGCGCCGCGGGTGCGCTAACCTTATGCGGGTCGATCCCGCGTAGCTCAATTGGCAGAGCAGCCGGCTGTTAACCGGCAGGTTATAGGTTCGAGTCCTATCGCGGGAGCTCAATCCTTACCGATCTCCAGCCCTCTCAACTGTGATGACGCAGGAAAGAGCGGATTCTCCGCGACGCAGCAAGCCGAGGTGCCCGCCGACGCCGACGTGGGCCGCGCTCGGCCAGGCGACAAGACGCATGCGGCGGTGGGCGGTCGACGGCCGCTCTGGCCAGCGAGCCTGGACAGGGTAGTGTTATCATGTCATGACCCAATGACGGATCCTGCTCGACCGGATGAGGACCAGTGCGCACCACGGCTCAAGACGCCTTCGACGCTTTGTCCGACCCCACGCGCCGCGCGATTCTCGACTTCCTCGCCCGCAGCGGCGAGGTGACGGCCGGGGCCATCGCCGATGCGGTCGATGAAGTCGGCCGCACCGCTATCTCCGCTCACCTGCGCGTGCTGCGCACCACGGGCCTGGTCGAGGAGCGCAAGCAGGGGCGCTTCCGCTACTACGAGCTCGCTGCCGACGGGCCCGTGCTCGACGCGCTGGCTTTCCTGCAGTCCATCTTGCATCTGGGTGTGTCCGACGCCGTGGCCGCGACGACCCAGCCAGCCGACGCGCCGGGCGCTGCCGCCGACGTGGACCCTGCGTCCGCAAGGGGACGCTGGGCGGGGTAATAACGCTGGGCCGCTGTGAACTGGCCCGATCGGAGGCTTGACGTGCAAGGCATCGCCTTGATCGCCGACAGCGACTTGGCTGTGCCCCCGGATGAGGCGTTCTGGTTGTTCGGGCAAGGCGGGCAGTCCGGGTGGCTGCTGGGTGCGACGTGCGACGCCGTGCGCCCGGGCACGGCCGTGTCGCTGCGCCTTCCCGCCGGGCTCGGGTCGCAGCCGGGCATCGACATCCTCGGCCGCATCGGTGCCTGCGTTCCAGGCCGCCTCATCGAGGTCGTTCACGACCAGCCCTGGCACGGCCGCCTCCGGTTGAAGTTCAAGCCGGCATCGGGCGGCGGGACACGGTTCAGCGTGTCCGCCGAGCTGGACACCGACGGGCTGGCTTGGCTGATGGACCGCCGGGGACTGGCGCCGCGCTCCGGCGGCGACGTCGGCGCGCGGCGCGACGAGGGGGCTGCCGTGCACCGGCTCGGCCTGCTGACGAGCAAGAGCGGCCCGGGGGCGGTGTTCGCCATGGCCTGCGACTACCTGGCCCGGCTGGCCGTCGAGGAGGTCAACGCCGAAGGGGGCCTGGGCGGCAAGCCGGTGGACCTGATGGTCCGGGACGACGCGACTGACCCCGGCCGGGCAGGCCTGGAGGCGGGCTGCCTGGCTGCCGCCGGCTGCCAGGCGATCGTGGCCAGCGTTACCAGTGCCAGCTTCGAGGCGGCGCAGCGCACCGTTGCCGGGGCCGGCCCGCTGCTGCTTTACCCGATTCTAAACGAGGGCGGGGCGGTCGGCGGCAACGTACTGCGCTGGGGCGAGCGGCCGCTCGACCAGGTCCGGGCGGTAGCCGGACGGATGATGAAAGGCGCCGGCAGCCGGCACTGGTACCTGGTCGGCAACGACTACTGCTGGTCGCACGGTGCTCACCTGGCCGCGGTGCGGGCCATCGAGGCGGTCGGCGGGCAAGTGGTTGGCGACGTGTTCACCCCGCTTGGCACCACCGACTTCGGTCCGGTCATCGAGGGCATCCGGGGCAGCCGGGCCACGCTGGTCGTGTCCAGCCTGGTCGGGGCGGACGAGGTGGCCTTCGAGCGGCAGGCCTGGTCCTCGGGCCTGCGGCAGAGCTGTGACGTGCTCTCGCTGGCCATGGAGGAGTCCACCCGCGAGCGGGTCGGGGACGACGCATCGACCGGGCTCTGGGCCGCGTTCGGGTACTTCGAGGCCGTCGAGAACGCGGCCAACCGGGAGCTGCGCCGCCGCTACCGGGAGGCTTACGGACGGTGGGCGCCGCCGATCTCCACGTTCGCGGAATCGGTCTACGAAGCGATCCTGCTCTACGCCGCCGCCGCCCGCAGCGCTGACGACCGCACCGACATCCTGCGGCGTCTGCAGCATGCACGAGCCAGTATGCCCCGCGGCCCGGTCGCGGCGGCAGGCCCCGACAGCATGAGCCAGCGGCTGCGGGTCGCCCGGGCCGTCCCCGGCGGCTTCCGCCTGATTAACGAGTAATTTTCCCGGCGGTTACACAAGCTCTTGACCCTTACGGCGCGTCCGTGCTTCTATATCTAAATATGTCATGACTGATTGACATAATAGAGAGAGGGGCTGGCTGATGACACTCCCACCGCCCTCCCGGGACACGCTGGCCGCGCTGGCCGCCCGCCTCGGGCTCGGGATCGACGCGACCGATCTGGAGACCTATCACGGCGCGGCGGCCGGCCTGCTCGCATCCTGGGAGACCGTCGACCGGCTCTACGCCGAGGCGACGCCGCCCGCGCCGGAGCGGGCGTGGCGCCAGCCGACGGACAACCCGCTGGGGGCCTGGTACGTGACCGCCGACATCTCCGGGGCGGAGGACGGCCCGCTGGCGGGCAAGACGGTGGCGGTCAAGGACAACATCGCCGTGGCCGGCGTGCCGATGATGAACGGCTCGAACACCCTGGCCGGTTTCGTGCCGTCGGCCGACGCCACCGTAGTGACCCGGCTGCTGGCGGCCGGGGCGGCGATCAAGGGCAAGTCGGCCTGCGAGGACTTGTGCTTCTCGGGCGGTTCGCACACCAACAAGGCGGGCCCCATCCGCAACCCGTGGGATCGCAGCCGGTCGGCCGGCGGGTCGTCCAGCGGCAGCGCCGCGCTGGTCGCCAGCGGTGAGGTCGACCTGGCCCTGGGGGGCGACCAGGGCGGGTCAATCCGGATCCCGTCGTCGTTCTGCGGCACGGTAGGGCACAAGCCGACCTTCGGCCTGGTGCCCTACACCGGGGCTTTCCCGATCGAGCAGTCGATCGACCACCTGGGCCCGATCACCCGCACAGTGGCTGACGCCGCCGCGATGCTGTCGGTCCTGGCCGGGCCGGACGGGCTCGATCCCCGCCAGCCGGACAGCATCCCGGCGATCGACGACCTGGCCGACCTCGAGCTGGCCGGCCCGCTGCGGATCGGGGTGGTTGCCGAGGGGTTCGAACTGCCGAACTCCGACCCAGCCGTCAGCTCCGTGGTTCGTGACGCCCTTCAGGCCCTCGCCAGAGCCGGGCACTCGGTTGAAGAGGTATCGGTGCCCTGGCACCGGCACGGCTCGGCAATCTGGGACGTCATCTCGGTCGAGGGAGCGACCTGGCAGATGGTGCTGGGTAACGGGTACGGGCTGAACTGGAAGGGCCGCTACGACCCGGACCTGATGAGTTACTACGGCCAGCGCTGGCGCGCGGACCCGAGCGCGTTCTCGGAGACGGTCAAGCTCGTCGCCCTGGCCGGGACCTACGCCCTCGACAACGCCTACGGCTCCTCGTACGCCAAGGCCAGGAACCTGGAAGCGGCGCTCACCCGCGCCTACGACGAGCAGCTGGATCGTTTCGACGTACTGGCGATGCCGACGCTGCCGATCACCGCGAGCTTGCTCCCGCCAGCCGACGCGTCGGTGGCCGACGTGCTCGCCCGGGCCCTGGAGATGATCGCCAACACCGCGCCGTTCGACGTCACCGGGCATCCGGCCTGCAGCGTCCCGGCCGGGCTGGCCGGCGGCCTGCCGGTAGGCCTCATGCTCGTCGGCAAGCGCTTCGACGACGCCGGTGTGCTCCGCGCGGCCCGCTGTGTCGAGGACACCGTCGGGACCCTGTCCCCGCTCGCTAAGGAGATATCTGCATGAACGGAGTGTTCGACCTGTCCGGGACCGACGGTCTCGGCCCGGTCGTCATCGAGGAGAACGAGCCGGTCTTCCGCGCCGAATGGGAGAAAGCCGCGTTCGCGCTGTTCTCCATGTGCTTCCGGGCCGGCTTCTTCGGCGTCGACCAGTTCCGGCACGGCATCGAGCTGATCGACCCGGCCGTCTACCTCAAGTCGCCCTACTACGAGCACTGGGTGCACAGCGCCGAGCACTTCGGGGGCAAGCTCGGCAAGCTCGACATGGACGAACTGGACCGGCGCACTGAGTACTACCTCAAGAACCCGGACGCCCCGCTCCCCGAGCACGCCGACGACCCCGAACTTCTCGCCTTCGTCGAGGCCGTCGTGCCGGCCGGGGCCCCGGCCGGGCGCGAGTCGGACAAGGTCGCCCGGTTCAAGGTCGGCGACACCGTGCGGGTGAACCGCTCCGCCCCCAAGGGCCACACCCGTCGGGCCCGCTACATCCGCGGCGCGGTCGGCGAGGTCACCGCTGTCCGCGGGACCTTCATCTACCCCGACACCGCGGGCAACGACCTCGGCGAGTGCCCCGAGCACGTCTACACCGTCCGCTTCACCAGCGAAGAGCTGTGGGGCAGCGACTACGCCGAGCGCAACGAGTACGTGTACTTCGACGTCTGGGACCCCTACATCGAGCTCGTCACCGAAGGAGAGCAAGCGTGAGCGACAAGATCCGCAGCCAGGAAGAGATCGCGGCACGCGTCAAGGCGCTGGAGTCGATGCTGATCGAAAAGGGCATCATGACCACCCAGGCCATCGACCGGCTGGTGGAGATCTACGAGACCGAGGTCGGGCCTCAGCTGGGGGCCAAGGTGGTCGCCAAGGCCTGGGCCGACCCGGAGTTCCGGGAGCGGCTGGTCACCGACGCGACCGAGGCCTGCAAGGAGCTGGGCATCGGCGGCCTGCAGGGCGAGGACATGGTGGTAGTGGCCAACACCGACACCGTGCACAACGTCATCGTCTGCACGCTGTGCTCCTGCTACCCGTGGCCGGTGCTCGGCCTGCCCCCGAATTGGTACAAGGACCCGCAGTACCGGGCCGCGATCACCCGCGAGCCGCGCACGGTGCTGCGCGAGACGTTCAAATTCTCGGTCCCCGACAGCGTCGAGGTCCGGGTCTGGGACTCCAGCTCCGAGATGCGCTACTGGGTGCTGCCGCAACGCCCGGCAGGCACCGACGGCTGGACCGCGGAGCAGCTGGCTGCCCTGGTCACCCGGGACTCGATGATCGGCGTCGGCCCGGTCGCGGCGGTGTCCTGATGGCGGCGCCGGAACTGGAGCGCCCGGACGCGACCGAGATCGGTGACGCCCGCCGCCGGATCGAGCAGCTCGTCTGCGGGTTGCCCGGCGCCGATTCGGCCGAGCGGTCTTTCGAGCAGCCCTGGGAGATCCGGGCGTTCGCCATGGCGGTGGCCGCCTACCAGCAGCGCCAGTTCGAGTGGTCGGAGTTCCAGCTGTCGCTGATTAGCTCGATCAAGGACTGGGAAGCCGCCGGCGGCGCGGACGAGGAAGACCCGTGGTCGTACTACGAGCACTGGGTCGTGGCGCTGGAGTCTGTGCTGTCCGGCTCCGGGCTGCTCAGCGAGTCTGCCCTCGACGAGCAGACCAAGCAGGTGCTTGCCCTCCCGCCCAACCGCAACCACCACGAAGCCCACCGGGAACCGATCGCCATCGACCCGGCGCGCTAACCAGCCGACGCTACTGCCAGCAACCGAGAGGAAAACCGGTGGAATCCGCGATCGACATGCACCTGACCTGCCCGCGGACACTGTCGCGGCGGGTCCCGGATGACTACCAGCCGCCCTTCCCCATGTTCGTCGGCCGCGCTGACCCGTCAGTCCAGCAGGTGGTCATGGCCTACCTGGGCGTGCAGTACCGGGCCGAGGACCAGCGGCCCGCCGCACTGGACGCCCTGCGGTCGATCACGGCCAGCTTCGACGCGGCCGACGGCCCGGCCGGGCACGACCTGACCTACCATCTCGACAACCAGGGCCATCACAACCTCATGGTCACCGGCTACTGGGCCGATCCAGTCAGCCACCGCCGTTGGCTGTGCTCGCCCGCCGTGGTCAGCTGGTGGGAGTCAGACCAGCGACTGGCCGACGGGCTGGGCTACTTCCGGGAGATCACCGCGCCGCGCGCCGAGCAGTTCGAGACGCTCTACGCCTTCACCGAGCGGCTGCCCGGCGTCGGCGCGGTGATGGACCACACCAGCGGCGAGATCAATGAACATGCCTACTGGGGGTCGATGCGGGAGCGCTTCCCGCTGTCCCAGACCGACTGGATGAGCGCCTCCGGCGAGCTGCAGGTGGTCGAGGGCGACTCCGCGCGTGGTGGCCGGGTGGTCGTGCGCGGGCACGACAACGTCGCGATCATCCGCTCCGGGCAGGACTGGAAGGACGCCGAGGCGGACGAGCGGGCCCTGTACCTGGACGAGATCCTGCCCACCCTGCAGGCTGGCATGGACTTCCTGCGTGACAACGGGGCGGCGGTCGGCTGCCACAGCAACCGCTTCGTGCGCAGCATCGACGCCGACGGCAACCTGCTCGACGAGAGCTACAACATCGGCCACTGGCACTCACTTGACCGGCTGGAGCGGTGGGCCGAGTCGCACCCCACCCACCTGCGGATCTTCACCACCTTCTTCCGCGTTGCTGCCGGCCTGGAGAAGCTCCGCCTTTACCACGAGGTGTCGGTCTCGGACGCCAACGACCAGATCTTCGAGTACATCAACTGCCACCCGCAGACCGGGATGATGCGCGACGCAGTGCCGGCCGGGCACCTCCAGCCGGCCAGCGTATGATGCGGGCTCAGCCCCGCGCCGGCGCCACTTGCCGCGCAGCCCCCGCGGCGTCATCCTGCGATCTGCCCGGCGGCTGCCCGGGCGAGCTGCCGGCTGACCAGCCCTGGCAGCTGCGGATCGTCGCGCTCGCCACCGCCGCGCACCGCGCGGGCCTGTTCAGCTGGCCGGACTTCCAGCAGGAACTGCTGCGGGAGCTGGCCGACGACTCGGCGGCCGCCGAACTGGAGCGGGCCGAGCCGTTCCCCTACGAAGCCTGGATAGGGGCCCTCGAAGCGGTCCTCGGCGTGCCGGCCGCCAGCCCGCCCGCGGAGCCCGCGGCGGCGAGGGCCGCCTGGTGGCGGCGCACCCGGTCGGCGCTGACCGGGCGCGAGTGGGCCCGGCTCGGCCTGATGGCGGCGGTCATCGCGGCGGTCAACGGGTTCGGCTGGGGGATTTACCTGCTCTGCGTGATGCCGCACCATTTCAACTACCAGGGACTGGGCGGCAGCCGGGGCCTCGGGGTCGGGCTTGGCGTCGCCGTGACCGCCTGGTTTCTCGGCTTCCGGCACGCCTTCGACGCCGACCACATCTCCTGCATCGACAACACCACCCGCAAACTGATGGCCGACGGCAAGCGGCCGATCGGGTCCGGGTTCTTTTTCTCACTCGGCCATTCGTCGGTCGTCGTCGCGGTCGGAATCGGGATCACCTTCGCGGCCAAAGCCGTCTTCGGGGCGGTCGTCAACCCGGACTCGGCCTACGAGACGCTGGGCGGCACGATCGGCACGGTCACCTCGGCCAGCTTCCTGTACCTGATCGCGGTGCTGAACCTGATCGTGATGGCCGGGATCTTCTCGGTGTTCCGCGGTATGCGCAAAGGAAGCTACGACGAGGCTCAGCTGGAGGCGCAGCTGCAGGCCCGGGGCCTGATGTACCGGTTCTTCGGCCGGTTCATGCGCTCGATCAACCACACCTGGCAGCTGTTCTTCGTGGGCCTGGTCTTCGGGATCGGGTTCGACACGGTCACCGAGGTCGTGCTGCTCGCGGCCACCGCCTATGCGGCGATCCAGGGCCTTCCGTACTACGCGATCCTGGCCCTGCCCCTGCTGTTCTCCGGCGGCCTGATGCTGTTCGACACCCTCGACGGGTGCTTCATGAACTTCGCTTACGGGTGGGCGTTCGCCCGCCCGGTTCGCAAGGTCTACTACAACCTGGTCATCACCGGCCTGTCGATCGCCGCCGCCTTCGTCATCGGCAGCATCGAGCTCCTCGGGGTACTGGCCAGCGAACTGCGCCTGCACGGGGCATTCTGGGACACGATGGCCAACTTCAACATCAACGTGGCCGGCTTCGTCATCGCCGGGCTGTTCGTGGTCACCTGGGTGGCCGCCATCGCCTACTGGAAGCTCGGTCAGGTCGAGCGCCGCTGGCAGCGCGGGGTATCGCAGGAGTAACGACCGAGTCGGCGGCCGCCATGATCCCGTTCGGCACAGTAGCCGCTAGCGAAACCCGCGCAGGACTAGTCGCGGGCGTAGCTGCGGTCATGTAAGCCCTGGCAAGCCGCACGAGCTCGGCGACACGTTCGGCACGACAAACCTTTGCACGTTGCGCTGGTTCTACCAGTACCTGATCAAGGAATACGCGCGTCACCTTGGTCACGCCGACCTGCTTCGCAAGCGAATCGATGGCGCCACCGGCGAGTAGCCCAGGTCGGTGCGCGTGACGGCCCTGGCCCACCCGTGACCAGGGCCGTCACGTAGGCAGGCCTGAGCGCGGCTAGCGGCGGGTGAACGTGATGTGGGTGACGCCGCTGGGGGAGCTCACCGACTCGGTGGCGAAGCGCTCCTGCCGGCTGAGGCTCAGGTTAAGCATGTGCGGCAGCAAAGTGCAGCAACCGCATCGCCTGCAGATATCCGAAGACGACTGACACCCGACCGGCTGACGTGCTTAAACGACCTTCCTGCCACTAGTTCACACCGAGGTGCTCAGCTTCACGAGCCTACCTACTTAGTCCACCCAGATTCACAGGGATGCCCGCCGCCTGAAGCTCCCGCGCAAGCTCCGTATGCCAGTTCCCCAGTACCGGCTTATACAGCACCCCCCTCAGATCCGACGGCAACTCAACGCCCGCCGCATACAGCACAGCAACTCGATCGCGGCCAAGCTTCCCGATAAAGAACCCCAGCTCCAGCACCACGTTCTGCCGCGCACGCGAGGATAGCGCGGCGGTTCCTCTTTTGGCCCGGCCCTCATCATCGGCCGTCAATAGCACCACCGCGAAGCCAGCGTCGGCCGCAAGGTCCTCGAACTTCTCGATAATTGTTCGACCCGAGTCAGGCTGCTCATGAAAGATTACTGGCCGTGCGCCCGTCACTTGTTCCAAGAATTCCGCAACCTGATACTTGAGTTCTCCGTCATGGCCGTGAACAACAAATACCTTCGTTCCTGGCATGGACCTAGCTGTGCGCGCCGGGCTGTCGTCAGCTAGGGGCAAATACACTACGAGATATCGGCGAATCCGATCGAGGAACCCTATCTGCTGTCCGATCATTTCATAGACCGAGTGAGCCCCATTAATGTGTGTAATTTTCCTATAGTTATCGGCTAGTTTGGGAGTAGAGAATCGGCTTTTCAGCAGTTGTTCGTTGGCCTCCTCCCACGCCACGAGGTCATTCCACCAGGGTTCGTCAACCCAACGTACAGAGTTGGGGCTAATAGAAAATTGCCCGTATTGCCCAAGGAGATCATGTAGCTGATGACCAATCTTTAGCTGTTGGTCGATCTCTTGGTCGAACTGCGAGCTCGGCACTCGCAGCACGGGGCCGGCCTGGTGGGCTGCTAGCTTAATATCATCTGCATTAGTCATTCGTACTCCCTGGACGGCCAGCCGGTTCTTTGCCGCTAAATGGCTCTTCGGCCCTCCCGGTCAGGATACCGATATGGGCGGTAGGCGAACAGGCTGAGCGACTTCCTCTGCACCTATGACGCGGCCTGCAGTGCTCCGCAGCCTCTGACAGACGATCAGGGCGGCGGCGACCTCGGATACCGCGAGCCAGAGCCTGCCGCTGGGCCTACTCGAGTTGCGGCCGTTCCGGCATCACCTACGGGCTGACGGGCCCCGGGCCAACTTGCTGGTAGCAAGGCCCTCTCCAACGGGCTGCCCGAGGTCCGCTGTGGGCGTCTAGGCGACCCCACAAAAACCCCACAAGTGCGGGTCCCGGCGGCCGTCCCCACAAGAATCCCACGGACAAAACGACACTATGCGGCATACGGCGGCACGGCTGCTAACATGGTTTTGTTAGCCCTGACCAGCCTTTATGCAGGTAAAGCGGGCTGGCGATGTTCACAGCCCCGACTGGTCCCCGGCGCGACAGGCCCCGGCGCGTACGTCAACGGGTTGCGCCAGCTACCCGAACTAGCCCTGCTGCGGCTGGCCGACGCTGGCCGCCGACCGCTGACTGCGTCTGGCGGCCGGACAGGGTCAGGCGTAGTAGCGGTAGACGGCCTGGGCGGCGCAGACCGGCTTGGCTCCGCCCTCGCTCTCGATGACGGCGTCGACAAGGGCCTCCACGCCGCCCGGGACGTCGGTGACGGCGGCCAGGGTAGCGCCGAGCCGGATCTTCGCGCCGGCCGGCAGTGGCGCGGGAAAGCGGACCTTGTTCAGGCCGTAGTTGACGGTCATGGTGACGCCATGCACCTCGAGCAGCCCGGTCCACAGCGGGATGAGCAGGGACAGGGTGAGGTAGCCGTGCGCGATCGGGCCGCCGAACGGCCCCGACCGCGCCCGTTCGGTATCGGCGTGGATCCACTGGTGGTCGCCGGTCGCGTCGGCGAAGGTGTCGATCCGGTCCTGGGTCACCTTCAGCCAGTCGCCGTAGCCGAGATGCTGCCCGGCCCTGGCCTTCAGTTCGTCGAGGCCGTGCACGGTAACGGTCATGACATCACCCGCTCGTGAGTTGGGATTTGATGACTTTACCCGCGCCGTTGCGGGGCAGGGCGCCGGTGAACACGACGGACTTGGGGATCTTGTAGCGGGCCAGCCTGCCGTCCAGGAAGCCGAGGATGGCGTCCGGGTCGGCGGCGGCGCCGTCCCTGAGCACCACCACGGCCCGGCCGACCTCGCCCCAGTGGTCGTCGGGGACGCCGATTACGGCGCACTCGGCCACCGCCGGGTGCTCGCACAGCACCTGCTCGACCTCGGCGGGGTAGACGTTCTCCCCGCCGGAGATGAACATGTCCTTGACCCGGCCGGCGATGAACACGTACCCGTCGCGGTCGATGGTGGCCGCGTCGCCCGAGCGCAGCCAGCCGCCCGGGAGAAACGCCGCCGCGGTGGCCGCGGGCTGCCGCCAGTATCCGTTCGTCACGTTCGGGCCCTGGATGATCACCTCGCCGGTCTCGGCGGCGGCCACCTCGGTCAGGTCCGGCCGCACCACGCGGACGTCGGTGAAGAAGCACGGGGTCCCGGCCGAGCCGGCCTTGCGGACGCTGTCGGGCGCCCGCAGGAACAGCGCCCCTGGCGAGGTCTCGGTCAGCCCATAGCCCTGCACGAACGTCAGGCCCCGGTCCTGGTAGGCCCGTATCAGCGCGGCGGGCACCGGGGCGCCGCCGCACATCAGGATCCGCACCGAGGACAGGTCCGCACCCGCCCAGCGGGGGGAACGGGTCATCGCGGCGAACATGGCCGGAACGCCGAACATCCAGGTCACCTGGTGCTTCCCGATCAGTTCCAGGGCGGCGTCCGGGTCGAACGCGGACATCAGCACCGAGGTGCCGCCCTTGAGGAAGGTGGGCAGGAATAGCTGGTTGAGCCCGGCGGTGTGGAACATCGGCGCGCTGACCAGGCTGACCTCCTCCGCGCTCAGGTCCACGTCGATCAAGATGTTGACGCAGTTCCAGGCGATGTTGGCGTGGGTCAGCACGACTCCCTTGGGACGGCCGCTGGTGCCGGAGGTGTACTGGATCATGCCGGGCTCATCCAGGCTGACCGGCTCGTCGACGGGCCCGTTCGGCTCGCGGTCGATCAGGTCCTCGTACTCGCCCGGCCCGGTCATCACGTCGTGGCCGACCGCGAGGCCGGCCTCGCGCAGCGCGCCGACGGCGCGGGCCAGCCGGGCGTCCCAGATGAGCACGCTCGCAGCGCAGTCGCGGAGGATCCCCGCGAGCTCCGGCGGGGCCAGCCGCGAGTTCAGCGGGACGAAGACCGCGCCGAGCGCGCCCGCGGCGAACAGGGTCTCGGCCAGTTCCGGCCGGTTCGGCCCGAGGTAGGCGACACGGTCGCCGCGGGTCACGCCGAGGCCGTCCAGCGCGCGGGCCAGCCGGGTCACCCGGTCGTGCAGCGCGGCGTAGCTCAGCGCCCGGCCGTCGTGGATGAGCGCGGTGCGGTCCGGGCTCATCCGGGCGCGGCGGGCCGGCCACGACCCGGTGCCCTGGTTACGCATCGCCTGCGCCCTTCGCCAGGCCGAGCAGGCGCGCCGCGTTGTGCTTGAGGATCAGCGGCCGCGCCTCGGGCTTGATATCGAGCCGGCCGAAGTCGGCCAGCCACCGGTCCGGGGTGATCACGGGGAAGTCCGACCCGAACAGGACCTTGTCCTTGAGCAGCGTGCCGGCGTAGCGGACCAGCAGCGGCGGGAAGTACGCGGGCGACCAGCCGGACAGGTCGATGTGCACGTTCGGCTTGTGCGTGGCCACCGCGAGGGCCTCGTCCTGCCAGGGGAACGACGGGTGGGCCATGATGATCGTCAGCCCGGGGAAGTCCGCGGCCACGTCGTCGAGATCCAGCGGGTTGGCGTACTTCAGCCGGATCCCGCCGCCGCCGGGCACGCCCGCGCCGATGCCGGTCTGCCCGGTGTGAAACAGCGCGGGTAGCCCCAGGTCCTCGATCGCCTGGTACAGCTCGTAGGCGAGCCGGTCGTTCGGCCGGAACGCCTGCAGCGACGGGTGGAACTTGAACCCGCGCACGCCATGGTCCCGGGCCAGGCGGCGCGCCTCGCGCACCGCGGCTCGGCCCCGGCGCGGGTCGACGCTGGCGAACGGGATCAGCACGTCCGCGTGCTCGGCGCAGGACGCCGCGACCTCCTCGTTGCGGATCGGCGGGTGCCCGGTCGCGGCCTCCGCGTCCACGGTGAACACCACCGCCGCCATCCGGCGCTCCCGGTAGTAGGCCGCGATCTCCGGGATGGACGGCTGAGCGTGCCCGGCCTTGAAGTAGGCGGCCTTGGCCGCCTCGAGCTCGGGGCTCAGCGACGGGTGCCCGTCGGCAGCGATCTCCGCGTGCACGTGCACGTCGATTGCGACCAGGTCGTCGACGTTCACCGGCCCACCGTGGTCGGCCATGCGCCGGCGATCGCGTCCGGGTCCCAGCCGCCGTCGCGGAACGCCACCGCGAGCTCCTGCGGGTGCGACCACAGCGACAGCCGGTCGCCGCCGATCCCGATGCACTGGCCGGTGACGCCGGCCGCCGCGTCGGAGGCGAGGAAGACCACCAGGGCGGCCGCGTCTTCAGGGGTGCCGAGGCCCTCGGCCCGGCGCAACCAGGGCGGGAACGCCTCGCCGCGCTCCTGCCACGCCGCCACGTACGGCGCGAACACAGGGATAGTCGCGGTCATCGCGGTCGCGGCCACCGGGATGATGCCGTTGACGGTGATGCCGGCCTTGGCGCACTCCAGCGACCAGGTGCGCACCATGCCCGCGATACCCGCCTTGGCCGCGGAGTAGCTGGTCTGGCCGAAGCTGCCGCGCTGTCCGGCCGGCGATCCGACCAGGATCAGCCGCCCGCCGCCGCCCCGCTCGCGGATGTGCCGCACCGCGGCCCGGGCGCAGGTGAACGTGCCCCTCAGGTGGACCTCGATCACCGCGTCGAAGTCCTCGTCCGACATCTTCCACAGCACCCGGTCCCGGAGGATCCCGGCGTTGGCGACCACGATGTCCAGCTGGCCGAACGAGCCGACCGCCTCGCGGACCAGACCGTCGGCGGCCTCGCTCGGGCCGACCGCGGCCGGGTACGGCACCGCGGTCCCGCCTTCCGCGGTGATCTGGGCCGCGGCCGACTTGGCGGCGTCGGCATCGGCGTCGTTGACCAGAACCGCCGCGCCGGCCCGCGCCAGCGCGACGGCGTAGGCGCGGCCGAGGCCGCGGCCGGCGCCGGTGACCACCGCCGCCCGGCCACTCAGATCGGTCATCGCAGGCTCCCTTCGCAGGGCCGGCGCCGCCGGAACGCGGCGCGGGCCGCCCGATAGCGAATACATTAGGCAGAAAGATAATGACCGTCAAGAATCTGTCTAAAATAATCCGGAGCGGGGCCGGGCTTGCCACACTGGCCTTCGCCGGCGAAGGGAATGACGATCGATGGTCGATCAAGGCGGCCCGGACGTCACGGCGGCGGGCCCGCGCCCCGAGACGCTGCTGCTCGCGTTCTGCGGCGCGCACCTGGCCGGGCGAGAGGCCGCGATCGCGGTGAGCAGCGTGATCGAGCTGCTGGGGCGGCTGGGGGTGACCGAGCACGCCAGCCGGGCCACGCTGAAGCGGATGACGCAGCGGCAGCTGCTGCGCAGCATCCACCGGGGGCGCCGGGCCTACGCGACGCTCACGCCGCACGCGGAAACGGTGCTGCGAGAGGGTTCGGCCCGGCTGGCCGCCGGGGTCGTGAACCGGCACTGGGACGGCCGGTGGACCCTGCTCGCCTTCTCCGTGCCCGAGGAGCGCCGGGAAGACCGGCACATGCTGCGCACCCAGCTGGCCTGGGCCGGCTTCGGCCCGCTGCAGAACGCGCTGTGGATTTCCCCGGCGCCCGGCGACGTCGAGGGCACGCTGGCCCGGCTCGGCCTGCTCGGCTACGTCAAGATCTTCCGCGCCGAGGCTGTCGCGCCCGGCGACCCGCGCCTGCTCGCCGCCACCGCCTGGGACCTGGCCCGGCTGGCCCGCGGCTACCGGGAGTTCCTCGGGCGCTGGGAGCGCCCGGCGGACGGCGCGCCCGACGACCTGGCCAGGCAGGTGCGGCTCGAAGCCGAATGGCTGCTGCTCGTCCGCGAGGACCCCCGGCTGCCGTCGGCCCTGCTGCCGCAGGACTGGCCCGGCCTGCGCGCCGAGCAGGTGTTCAGCTCCGAACGCGAGCGGCTGGACGGACCTGCCCGGCGGCTAGCCGATACGGGACTGGACTGGCTGGCGACGCCCTGACGGGCTACTGGGCCCGGTCGGTGAGCACGCCGCGGAGCACGATGTCCAGCATCGCGTCGAGCTCGTCAGGCAGGTGGAACGGAGGCGGCTCGGCGGCGATCCAGCGCAGCACCGTAGAGAAGTACCCGACGGCCAGGATGCCGCCGACCTGGGCCGCATTCACGTCGGCCCGGATCTCGCCGGTCTGCTGGCCGCAGGCGATCAGCCGGGCCAGCTCGACGTCCAGGGACGGGTCGCGGAACAGGCCGCCGTACCGGGCGGCGGCGTCCATCAGCACCACGCTCTCCCGGCGGGCGGCCAGGTTGATGCGGGCCATCTCGGCGAGGTAGCGCCGCAGCTGCTCGGCCACCGGCCGGCCCTGGACCTGATCGGCGGCCAGGATCGCGGCGACCTGGCCGCGGCGGTGCCTGCCCCACTCCTCCAGGAAGCCGATCTTCTGGGCGAAGTGGTAGAACACGGTAGCCCGGGCGACGTCGGCACGCTCCGCGATGCTGTCCATCGTGGTCGCGGTGAAGCCCTGCTCGACGAACAGCGAGACCGCGGCCTCATACAGCCGCTCGCGCACCTCCTGGCGGCGCCGCTCACGCCGTCCCCCGTTCCCCGGCCGCGCGCCGTCCCCGGTGTCGGCAGCTGGCATGCGCTCAGTAAAACATGCCGGTCCTGGCTCTTGACCGCTCGCCCGCAACGTCGTACCGTCCTTTCCATACTTGAGTCTGATTTTAGTCTTGAGTTTGACAATTTGGAGTCTAGCCCGCCGGGCGGGCCGGATGAAAGCCAGGAGGCGAGGCGATGACGCCTCATCACACGGAATGCCGCGAGTCCGGCGCCCGCCCGGTGCCGTCCGCCGGGCCGCAGGCGCGGCCACGGCTCACCGTGACCGGCCTGTCGAAGACGTTCGGGCTATCCCGGGTGCTCGATCAGGTGTCGCTGAGCATCATGCCGGGCGAGATCCACGCGCTGGTGGGCCACAACGGCTCGGGAAAATCGACCCTGGTCAAGGTGCTGGCCGGGTTCCACGCTCCCGACCCGGGATGCTCGCTCACGCTCGACGGGGCGCCGCTGCACGTGCCGGCGCGGGCGGCCGACCTGGCCGCGGGCGGCATCACGTTCGTGCACCAGGACCTCGGGCTCGTCGACTCACTCTCGGTCGCCGAGAACTGCCGGGTCGGGTACTTCACCGCGCGCCGCTGGTCCCGCCGGATCGACTGGAAGGCCGAGCACGAGCGGGTCCGGTCCGTTCTCGCCCGGCTCGACAGCGACCTCGATCCGCGGGCCCTGGTCGGCTCGCTGCCGGCGGCCGGCCGGACCACGGTCGCGATCGCCCGCGCGGTCGCCGAGCAGGTACCCGGCCGCGGCGTCATCGTCCTGGACGAGGCCACCCGGACGCTGCCGAGGCCCGCTCAGGAGCATCTGTACCGGCTGGTCGAGGGCATCGCCGACGGCGGCGGATCCGTGGTGCTGATCACGCATCGGGTCGGCGAGGTGCTCAGGCTCGCGTCCCGCGTGTCCGTGCTGCGCGAGGGGCGGCTGATCGCCAGCGGCCAGCCAACGACGTCATTCGACCTGGTCGGCCTGGGCCAGCTGCTGGCCGGCCGCCGCGACGCGGAGGCACCGGGCCCGCCTTCCCCGCACCCGGCCGCGGCCGCATCCCCCGCCCCGGGTCTGCCCGCGGAGTTCCGGCCGGCCTGCGCCGACGGCACGCCCGGGCCCGGCGTCCGGGTGGAGGGCCTGGCCGGACGGGCGCTGGCCGGGATCAGCTTCGAGGTCAGCCCGGGCGAGATCCTGGGCGTCACCGGCCTGATCGGGTCCGGGGCCGATGAGCTGCCCGCGCTGCTGACCGGCGCCCGCCGGGCCGCGGCTGGCCTGCTCACCGTCCGGGCCGGGACCATCGACCTGTCCCGCCCGGCGCTGCGTCGCTGCCTGGACGCCGGGGTCGTGCTGGTACCCGAGCAGCGGGACGCCGACGGGCTGGCCCTGGCACTGAGCGTGCGGGAGAACCTGGCGCTGCCGCTGGTGCGCCGCCGCAGCAGGCCCTGGAAGGTACGCGGCGGCTGGGAAGACGAGCTCGTCCGGCGCTGCGCCGGCGACCTGGACATCCGCACGGCGGCCGGCCCGGACCGGGTCGGCCAGCATCAGGTCGGCCAGCTGAGCGGGGGCAACCGGCAGAAGATCCTGTTCGGGAAGTGGCTGGCGACCGGTCCCCGGCTGCTGGTCCTGCACGAGCCGACCCAGGGCGTGGACGTGGGGGCCAGGGCGCAGCTGCTCGCGCTGATCCGGCAGGCCGCCGCGGCGGGCATCGCCGTCGTCCTGGCCTCGATCGAGGCTGAGGACCTGGCGGCGGTCTGCGACCGGGTGCTGGTCCTGCGCGACGGGCGCATTTCCGCCGAACGGCCCGGGCCGTGTGCCGCCGAGGAAATCATCCAGCTCACCTATCAGGAGGCGTCCCGATGAACAACCCGATCAGCGAGCTGTCATCGGCCGCCCCGGCCGCGGCGCCGCCCGGGCCCGCCCGGATCCGGGACCTGCTGTGGCCCGCCCGCTACCGGCACGGCTTCGTGTCCCGGTGGGCCATCCTCGGCGTATGGCTGGCCCTGGCTGGGGTGTACGCGGCCATCGAGCCGCGCCAGTTCCTGCAGGTCGGCACCGTACAGACGATCTTCGGCTCGCAGGAGGCGCTGGTCTTCATCAGCCTGGGGCTGCTCGCCACCCTGATCGTGAACGAGTTCGACCTGTCGTTCGCGTCGATGCAGGGGCTGGCCGCGACACTGGTGCCGGTGCTGTCCGTCGAGCATCACTGGAACCCCTTCGCGGCCAGCGGAGTCGCCATCGCGGCTACCGTCACGGCCGGGGCGGTCAACGGGTTCCTCGTGGTCAGGGTGGGCGTGGACCGCATCGTGGTCACCCTGGGCATGTCCAACGTGCTGCTCGGGCTGGCGCTCGCCCTGGCCAACATGTCCACCGTCAGCGGCCTGTCCTCGGGCTTCGCCCGGCTGGCCAACACCGAGATCCTGGGCCTGCCGGTCTCCTTCTACTACGGGCTCGCGGCCACGCTGGCCTTCGCCTACGTGCTGCGGTTCACCCCGCTCGGCCGGCATATCGCGTTCGTGGGCGCCAACCGGGAGGTCGCCCGCCTGGCCGGCGTTCGGGTCGACCGGATCCGGTTCGGCTCGTACGTGGTGTCCGGGCTGCTGTCCGGGATCGGCGGCGTGCTGCTTGTCGCCTCGGTCGGCGGCTACGACCCCACCTCCTCGGTGATCTACCTGCCGGCCGGCATCACCGCCGTATTCCTCGGGATGGCCGCGGTCCGGCCCGGCCAGTTCAACCCGATCGGCATGTTCATCGGCGTCTACCTGCTCGCCACCGGGGTGCTCGGGCTCCAGCTGCTCGGCTACACCGGCTGGGTGGAGGACGTCTTCTACGGCGCGGTCCTCATCGTCGCGGTCACCGTGTCCGCCCTGCTGCGACGGCGTGCTACCTGATCTGCCGCGTCGCCTGATCCCCGTCCCGCCATTTGATCCCCGTCCCGCCACCTGGAGGATGACCCATGTTGTTCCCACGCCCACGGACGGCCGGCAGACCGCGCATCGCGCTGCTCGCCGCCGCTCTGGCCTCCGCCGCCCTGATCGCCGGCTGCACCAGCACCGGATCTGCCTCAAGCACACAGGCGGCGGCCACCTCGTCGTCATCGCCCGGCGTGCAGCGCGCGGCGGCGCAGGTCGCCCAGTTCGAGCAGGCGACCGCCTACTCACCGGCCGGGGCGGCGCTCACCGGCGTCCGCGGCGCGCTGGCCGGCAAGACCGTTTACTACGTGCCGATCGACCAGCAGGTGCCTATCTTCCCCGTGGCCGAAGCCGGGCTGAGCCAGGCCCTGGCCGTCGTCGGGGCTCACCTGCATGTCTGCGACGGGAGCGCCAGCCCAAGCGCCACGACCGCGTGCCTCAACCAGGCCATCGCCGACGGAGCCGCGGCGGTGGTCACCGATTCCATCCCGTTCGGCTTCGCCGGGCAGGGCTTCCTGGCCACAGAAAAGCACCACATCCCGATCCTGCTCGGCGACGAGCCGTCGGTCGGAGCCGCCGGCACGCCGGTGGCGGGCACGGACCAGCTGGCGTTCCTGGAAACCGACCAGACCCGCGCGATGTCGCTGTCCACGGACTGGATCATCGCCCACTCCGGCGGCCACGCCGACGTGCTCGTCATCGAGGTCACCGACAGCCCGCTCACCGTCGACGCGATCACCCAGGGCGCGCTGGCCCAGTTCCGGACCCTGTGCCAGGGATGCACCGTGCACACCATCACGACCTCCACCGCCAACCTCAGCAGCCTGCCTTCGGCGGTGAGCTCGGCCCTGCTGAAGGACCGTGACATCGGCTACGTGTTCTCCGAGTTCGACACCGACGTGCAGGCCGCGCTGGGCGGGGTCGTGCAGACCGGGGCCGGCAGCAAGGTCATCGGCGTCAGCTCGATGGGCATCCTCGGCTCGCTGCAGATGCTGCACTCCGGCAGCTTCCTGTACGAGGACACCGGCTCGGACGGGATCCTGCTCGGCTGGCAGTACGCCAACCAGGTCTTCCGGATGATCCTGCACCAGCCGGTGCTGCAGAGCGAGGAGATCCCGCAGCGCATCTTCACCCGGCAGAACGTGGGCTTGCTGCAGCTGACCGCGGCCGGGCAGCTGTCCGGGGCCTGGTACGGCACCTCTGGCTTCAAGGCAGCGTTCGAGAAGCTGTGGGGTGTCGGCGCATGAGGTTCGCCAGCTACCACCACGCCGACGGCGCGCCGCGGCTGGGCGTCGTGGCCGACGGCCTGATCCACGGCTGCCCGCCCGGCACCGTGCTGCGCACCCTGCTGGCCGCCCCCGGACGGCTGCGCGCCGCCGGCGAGCGGGCGCTGGCCGGGCCCGCGGAGGTCGTCAGCGCGGCGGATGTCACCCTGGACCCGCCGGTCCCGGCGCCGCCGTCGGTGCGCGACTTCATCGCCTTCGAACAGCACCTGGCCACCGTGTCCGGCCGCGACCCGGATCCCGACTGGTACCAGCTGCCGGCCTTCTACTTCAGCAATCCCGCGGCGATCGCCGGGCCGGGCGACGAGATCCCGGTCCCGCCGGGCTGCTGCCAGTTCGACTACGAGCTCGAGGTCGCCGCGGTGATCGGGCCGCCGGGCGGCAACCTCACCCCGGCCGAGGCCGGACGGCACATCGCCGGCTACATGGTGCTGTGCGACTTCAGCGCGCGCGACATCCAGGCGCGGGAGATGCGGCTGCAGCTCGGTCCGGCCAAGGGCAAGGACACCGCCACGTCATGCGGCCCCTACCTGGTGACCCCGGACGAGCTCGAACCGCACCGGTCCGGGGCCGGGTTCGACCTGGCCGCCGCCGCGTGGGTGAACGGCCGCCGCTACACATCGGCGAATCTGAGCACGATGTACTGGAGCTTTGCCGAGCTGGTCGCCTACGCCAGCCGGGGTACCCAGGTCGTGCCGGGCGACGTGATCGGGTCGGGCACGGTCGGCGGCGGCTGCATCCTCGAACTCTCGCTGCGGCACGGCAACGGCCGTTATCCCTGGCTCATGCCCGGGGACGATCTGGTTATCGAGGTGGCCGGGCTCGGCAGGCTCGCGCACCGCGTGGTGGCCGGCGCGCCGCTGCACCCGCTGCGTCCCGGGGCCGGGCACCCCGCCGCAGCCGGGAGCGGCAGATGACCGGCCCCCCGGGCGTGCTGGCGGAGCTCGCCCCGGACGTGTTCGCCTACGTCCAGGCCGACGGCTCCTGGTTCATCAACAACACCGGCTTCGTCGTGGCCGGCGACGGCGTCCTGTCCATCGACAGCTGCGCCACCGAGGACCGCACCCGTGCCTACCTCGCCGCCATCCGCACCGTGACCGCCCGGCCGGTCACCACGCTGGTCAACACCCATCACCACCCCGACCACACCAACGGCAACGGCCTGCTGGGCGCGAGGGTGATCGTGGCCCACGCCGACTGCCGGGAGCAGCTGGCGCGCGTCCCCTGGCCGCCGCCGGTCCCGGTGTTCGGCCCGGTCGACTGGGGGCAGGTCTCGCGGGACCTGCCGGGCATCTGCTTCGAACGCCGGCTGGACCTGCACGTCGGCGGACGGCGGATCGAGCTGCTGCACTTCGGCACGCCCGCCCACACCACCAACGACATCGTGGCCTGGCTGCCAGCCGACCGGGTCCTGTTCGCCGGCGACCTGGTCTTCAACGGCGCCACCCCGTTTGCGCTGTCCGGCTCGGTCGCCGGATGGCTCGACGTGCTCACCGCGCTGCGGGACCTCGGTGCTGAGGTCATCGTCCCCGGGCACGGGCCGCCCGGCGGCCCGGGGCTGCTCCAGGAGACGGCGGGCTACCTGGAGTTCGTGCAGAAGGCGGCCGCGGATACGTACGCGGCCGGGCGGCCGGTGCCGGACGCCGCCGCCGGGCTCGATCTCGGCTGCTACGCGGAGCTGACCGACGCCGAGCGGATCGTCGGGAACCTCTACCGGGCCTACGCCGAACTCGACGGCCGCGACCGCGGCTGCCCCCTCGACGAAGCCCGGTGCTTCGCCGGCATGGTGGCCTACAACGGCGGGAGACCGCTGCGCTGCCTGGCTTAACGGCCGCCCGCTACCGCCTACCTCTGCAGTAGCTCGCGCAGCGCGGCCCGTACTCCCCTCGCGTGGATGGCCGTGAGAACCCGCGTGTAGTCCTCAGCAAACGCGCCGTGCCACGCGATGTCGCCGAACACTTGGCGGTTCTCGATGAACGCGGTGGGTGCCGAATGCTGCGATCGAGCGGCCGCCATGAGCTCTTCTCGGCGCGGGTCGACGACGTCGATGGGCTTGCCCTGCTCGTCGGTGCCTTCGGCGTACCGTGCCCACGCCGCGACCACGGCGGCACATATCGGTGACCGGCCACCGACGGTGAGCCGCTCCTTGGCCACCGGTAGGAGGAACTTGGGAATGCGGTCGGAGGTGTCAGCGCAGATCCGGGTCAGCGCGTCTTGGGTGCTCGGGTTTGAGAATCGCTCAACCACGGTGCGGCCGTACTGATTCAGGTCGGTGCCTGGAATCGGCTGGAGTGTCGGAACGGCTTCTTCGTCGACGTAGCGGATCACGAGGCTCCGGATGTCGGGATCGCCGAGCGCTTCATGTACGTAGGTGTATCCGAGCAGGTAACCGAAGTAGCAGAGAGCTTGGTGTGTGCCGTTCGCGAGGCGGAGCTTCATGAGCTCGTATGGCTCAACGTCGTGCACGACCTGGACGCCGGCCTCCTCAAGTGCGGGACGGCCAGCGGCGAAGCTGTCCTCCATCACCCACTGATGGAACGGTTCGCAGGTCACGGGGGCGCCGTCGCGGTATCCGAAGGTCTGCGCGATGTAGTCGATGTCCGCTTCGACGGTGCGTGGCGTGACGCGGTCGACCATGGAGTTCGGGAAGGCGAACTCCCGCTCCATCCAGCTTGCCAGCTTTGAATCCTTGGCGTTCGCAAACCCGAGGAAGGCGGTCCGGGCAACATCCCCGTTGCCTTGGATGTTGTCGCAAGACAGGATCGTCAGCCCGCTCGTACCTCTCTGCCTGCGGAGCCTGGCGGCTTGGAAGACGAGACCGAAGACTGTCTGGCTCGGCGCTGCCGCACGCAGGTCCGCTTGTACGGCCGGTGCGCTCGCGAGGAACTCGCCCGTCGAGTCGCTGACGTCGTAGCCGCCTTCGGTGATCGTCAGACTGACGATGCGAGTGCCCGGGTGGGCAATCTGTTCGACGACGCGTCCCGGATCGTCCGGTGCGTAGAGGTACCCGCTGAGGGATCCGATGACGGTGTTTTCCTTCGTGCCGCCGGCTTCCTCGACCGTCAACGTGTAGAGGTAGTCCTGCTCGCGGAGGATTTCTCTGCTCCTGGGGTCGCTGGGCAGCACACCTACCCCGCAGATCGCCCAGTCCAGGGCGCCGCCGGCGCGCATGAGCCGATCCACGTACATCGCCTGATGTGCCCGGTGGAAGTGTCCGACACCGACATGCGCGATCCCGCTTCGTCGCTTTGCGCGGTCGTACGTCGGCGCGCTTACCTCGGGAGCAAGCGCGTCCAGATTAGCGTTGTTGAGGTTCAACACGTGTCTGTTCAAACCTTCCTGCCCCATGGGCACGGGCTGACCCGGCTCGTCGCCCACGAGCGTCTATACGTGGTGCGGAGTCCGGGCTAGGCCGCGTCGAGCAGGCCGGTGATGGTGCCGAGGAGGCTTTCGGTGTCGAACTCTGAGGTTGGCGCGTCGCGGACGACTTTGCCGAGGCGCAGCACCACGATGCGGTCGGTTACCTCGAGCACGTGCGGCAGTGTGTGCGAGATGAAGATGACCCCGAGTCCTTTTTCCTTAGCCGCCTGGATCACCGAGAGCACTTCGATGGCCTGGCGGGCGCCGAGGTGGTTGGTCGGCTCATCAAGGATGATGACCTTGCGGGCCCAGGCGATGGCCCGTCCGATCGCGACGGCCTGGCGTTGGCCGCCGGATAGCTGGGAGACGGTGCGTTTGGACGGAGGGACGGTGATGCCGACGCGCTCGAGGTCGGCGAGCGCTTCGCGTTCCATCTCCTTTTGGGCCAGGAATCCCAGTTTGCCGAGCAGGCCGGGCTTGGTCTTCTCGCGGCCGAGGAACACATTCGAGCCGATGGTCAGGTCCTGCGCCAGCCCGGAGTCCTGGTAGAGGGTCTCGACGCCTGCCTCGATCGTGTCGTGCGGCGATTTCCAGTGGCGTTCCTGGCCGTCGAGCAGCAGCTGGCCCGCGTCCGGGTTGTGCACTCCGGAGAGGCACTTGACCAGCGTCGACTTGCCGGCGCCGTTGTCGCCGACGAGGCCGAGTACCTCGCCGGGGTAAAGCGCCATGCTCACGTCGGACAGGGCGACGACGCTGCCGTAGTTCTTGTCGATGTGCCGTGCCTCGTATAGCGGCTGGCGCTCACCGGTCATGACTGCCTCCTATGTGCCGGGCGCAGGGCCTGCAGGCTGGCCGCGACGGCGATGCAGGCTGCGACGGCGACCTGGTCGTAGTTCGGTGAGACGTTGCTGATGATGAGCCCGCTTTGCACGACGGTCAGGATCAGCGCGCCGAGGATGGTGCCGGTTATCAGTCCCACCCCGCCGGTCAGGCTGACCCCGCCGATGACCACGGCGGCGATCGCGGTGAGCTCGGCCCCGTCACCGGAGGTGGGGGCGCCGGATCCGAGGACCATGTAGAAGACCATTCCGGTCAGGCCGGCCAGCAGCCCGGACAGCACGTATACCGACGTCAGGTGCCTGCGCACGTTGATCCCGACCGCGCGGGCGGCAAACGCGCTGCACCCGGCCGCGAACGTGAAGCGCCCGTACCTGGTCTTGTGCAGGTACAGCCCGCTGATCGCCGTGATGACGATGACCACCAGGGCCAGGTAGGGGAAGGGCCCGATCCTGCGCGCAGAGAGGCTGATCGCTGCGGAGTCGGCGCCGATGGGGCCGCCGCCGCTGAGCACGATCGCCATGCCGGTCGCCGCGCCCAGCGTGACCAGGGTGGCGACGAACGGCACCAACCTGGCCCAGTTCATCAGGGCCGCGTTGACCAGGCCGATCCCGATGCCGATGGCGGCACATGTGATCGTGCCGACTGTCAGCACGAGCGCCTCACTGGTATGGGCGCTGATCATGTCCCGCATTGCGAACGCGGCCACGACGCCGGCGAAGCCGGCGATGGCACCGACGGACAGGTCGATGCCGCCGGAGATGATCACATAGGTCTCGCCGACGGCGAGCAAGATGAGCTCGGCGAAGACCGTCAGCATGGCGGCGATCTCCCCGCTCGATAGGAACACCGAATCACGGGAAGTGAAGTAGGCGACCAGGGCGAGCAGGGCGAGCAGCAGAAGGAACTGCTGGTTAGCCAGGACGGACCGCAGCCAGTCCGCCGACCGGATGGCATGCGCGGTGGCCGGAGGCGGTGCGGGTTTCTCTGTGACGCTCGACATTTGCTCTTCCTTCCTTCGCGCTATGCGGTCGGGTAGGTGTACTTTGCGAGCACCGAGGCCGGGGTGGTCGGCGTCAGCACAATGTTCGGCAGGGTGACCAGGTGCGGGATGCCCGCCACGCTCTTGGTCCGCAGGTACTTGACTACATCGGCGACGGCCATCTGGCCCTCCAGCCCCGGCTGCTGCGCGATCAGGGCCGCGAACACGCCCTTCTGCAGCAGGGCCACGTCCGTCGAGTACGCGTCGTAACCGACCAAAGCGATCTTGCCGACCAGGCCCCGGGCCTGCAGGGCGGCTGATGCCCCGGAGGCGTTGGTGCCGTCGATGGCGAAGATGCCCTTCAGGTTCGGGTACTTTGTCAGCCAGTCGCTGACGTTGGCGTTGGCGGTGGCGGCGACGGACTGCGAGTAGGCCACCGCCACGAGCTGGATGCTGGGGTACTTCGCGGCGATCTCGGCCTTGAACCCGGCGAGCCGCTCCACGTCGGTGGTCGAAGTGGGCGAGCTCATGCCGACGGCCACCTGGTAGGTCTGGCCGGCCTTGTAGTGCATGGCCTTGGCCATGGCGTCCGCCGCGACCTCGCCGCCCTGCATGTTGTTGCCAGTGATGAACGCCAGGACCTTGGACAGGTCACTCACGTGCGTGTCGACGTTCACCACCGGCATGCCCTGCGCGATGGCCGAGTTGACCGCCGGCTGCAGCGCGTTCGGGTCGGTCGGGGCGATAATCAGGGCGCTGGGGCGCTCGGCCAGCATCTCGGTGACGATCGGGATCTGGGTTGCGGGCGAGTAGACGGAGGGGTTGCCCTGCCAGTCAAGGGTGACGCCCAGGGCCTTCGCCTCGGCCTCGGCGCCGGTGTTCATCGCGACGAAGAACGGATCGGCCTCGGAGCCCATGTTGAACGCGATGGTGACGTTCTTCGATCCGCCCGAGGCCGGGGTCCTGGTTGAGGACGAGGACGAGGAACTGCTGCAAGCGGCTAGCAGACCCGCCGAGGCAATCGCGAGCACGGCAATCCCCTGGCGAGCGATCTTCGGTCTCGCCGATCGACGGTGATCCATGGTGAATTCCCTTCAGCCGGAGCAGGGAGCAAGCGCGTTCAAATGGGCGTTGCCGAGGTGCAGCATGTGTCTGTTACCTCTGCGCAAGCGCTTGCGCGCCCTGAATTGCTTGCGAGCGTAACAACGGGCAAGCGCTTGCGCAAGGGCTTGCGCGCTGTTATGTTTCAACCAGCTGACATGGGCGGCGCCAGACCGAGGAGGCCGAGATCGCGTGGCAACCATGGCTGAGGTCGCACGGGTCGCAGGTGTTTCGGCCACGACCGTTTCGCACGTATTGAACGGAACCCGGAAGGTCGCTCCTGCGACCGAGGCTGTCGTGCGCGAGGCCCTTGCCTCGACGGGCTACCGGCACAACCTCGCGGCTCGAGCACTCGCCACCCAGTCGACAGACACCATCGGCCTGGCGATGTCTGTCGTTACAAACCCCTACTTCGCTGATCTTGTCCGCGATATCGAACGCAGGTTTCGCGCAGCTGGATACACGATGGTGCTAGCCGACACCAATGACGACCCCGCGGTGCAGAGCGATGTGCTGAACCATCTGCTGAGCCGGCGGGTCAGCGGGTTGATCGTGAGTCCGCTCGAGGGGCACGCAGGCCTGACGGCGAGCTTTCGTGCGCTTCTTGACGAGCACTTCCCCATCGTCTTCCTCGATCGTCGCTCGCCGCTGCGGGCCGACCAGGTCTTCTCCGACTGCACTCAGTCCATCTCGACGCTCACCGCGCACCTGGCCGATCATGGCCACCGGCGGATCGCGTACGTACAAGGCGCCCTCAGCGCTATGTCCGCTGTGGACCGTCTAGCCGGTTACCAGCAGACGGTGCGAGACCTCGGTTTGGACACCGACGACGACCTGGTAATTCCCGGTGAATCAGACGAGGCCATTACCCAAGAGCGGGTCGAGCAACACCTCCGCGGACCGCGCCCGGCGTCTGCCTTGGTGGTCTCGAACAACCAGATGACCATCGCGACGATGCGCGCGATCAGGCAGTGCGGCCTCCATGTACCGGAAGATGTTGCCATCGTCGGATACGACGACTTCGAATGGGCAGACCTTTTCGCGCCGCGGCTGACGGCCATGGCGCAGGACGCGGCCGCGCTGGCATCCGCGACCGTTGATTTGCTGCTTGCGCGGATTCAGAAGCCGACGAGGCGGCCGCGGACAGTGGTGGTGCCCACGTCGTTCCATCACCGCGATTCATGTGGCTGCAATCTGGCGAGCCCGTCCGCCCCAGGGCAGTCTGCATGATGACTGTCGCGTGTAGCGCCGCCGAGCTGGCTGAAGACATCCGGCAAGCGGCTGCGGGCCGTCAGCGGCTCATCGTCGGCATAGTCGGAGCTCCCGGGGCGGGCAAGAGCACGCTCGCGGATCAGCTCGACACCCTCCTTGGTTACGACGCCGTACTGGTCCCCATGGATGGATTCCACCTCGCGAACCGTGTCCTGGCAGACCTCGGGCGGCAGCAGCGCAAGAGTGCGCCGACGTTTCGTCGCGACCTCGAGGCACCCCAGGTCGAGAACCTGAAGGTCCGCGAGGTCGCCATCGACTCATCCGGTACCTGATGGCCTGGGTACAGATCTCGTCAGCGCAGACCGAGGACGGTCCTCAGCGCCTCGTCGATACCCCATTGCTGATCTGGCGTGACCCGTCCTACCAGGTCGCCAAGCCGCCCGGCGTCGATGGCGCCGGTCTGCTCGACGAGAACGCGGGTAGTCTCGCCCAGCAGTTCTATCTCCGGACGAAATGACGCGGGCCTGGCGCTGAGCGAGGTCGGTGCGACCAAGA
>Ga0302324_100005071_pt1 | contig 28889 bp, 20 predicted proteins | sample Palsa_T0_1_FD_201949 | JGI IMG/M metagenome (GOLD analysis project Ga0302324, IMG submission 201949) | Peat permafrost microbial communities from Stordalen Mire near Abisko, Sweden - Palsa_T0_1 | ecosystem: Environmental > Terrestrial > Soil > Palsa > Peat permafrost | place: Sweden: Abisko...
GTATCTGAAACAAGGCGATATCCAGGCGCGCACCAAAGCCATCAACAAGGCCTTCGCCATACTGGCCGAGCTGACCGCCACTCTGAATCACGACGCCGGCGGCGAGTTCAGCCGCACCTCAAAGGCCCTGTACGATTACATGCAACGGCGCTTGCTCGAAGCCAACTTTCAGCAGAGCGACCCGCCGCTGGCCGAAGTATCTAAATTATTGGGAACGCTGCTGGAGGGCTGGATGAACTGCAAAGTGTCCGCGGGGCCCGTGGCTTCCCAGACGGCCCCGGCCAGTACCCTGCCGGCACCGGAACCCACCTCCGCCTACGCGCCTCAGGAATACTCCGCGTACGCGCCACCTGCCGGGACGCCGGCCTGGATGCCGCCTGCCCAGCAGCCCGCCTGGGAGCCGTGCGCAGCACCGTATGCGCCACCCGCGTACGGATCTCCGCGGTACAGCTCGCTGGGGGATGAAGATGAAGAATCCTCATCCGGCCAACCTCGCTTCGCCTACAGCTACTGAACTGAACGAAACCGGAAGGCTGCGGCGGGCGCGCCCAGTGGCGCCAAGTTTTTGGCGGGCGTCAAAGTTCCGCGTCCGCGGGACCGTCGATCAGCCTCTCCAGCATGCCGCGCAGGGCGGCTACCGAGCGCACCTGGGCCGCGGCCAGATTCTCCTGGCGTATCAGTTGCACCTCTTTCAAGGTCACCGGCACGGACTTCGGCGCGGTAATCCCGATCTTGATGCGGGACTCGCCGATATGCAGAATCTGGATCTCGATGTCTTCCCCAATCAGAATGGATTCCCCGGCGCGCCGCCGCATTACGAGCATGCGGCCTCGCGCAGAGGCAATTCCTCCCGGTGGGAATAAGGGCTATCCGTCTGGATGGCCTGGCACCCCCGCAGCGTTTGAATATTCACCACGATGGGCGCCAGCAGATTGACGGTAGGGCGGGCATTCTCCTCAAACGAAAGGATCGCCAGACACAGCACGTCCCGCCCGATGGCCGGTTGCCGTGCGCCCGCCAAGCCCAGAGTTTCCAGATCCTCGGTTGTCATGTGGAGCTCAAAGCCGGGGCAGACCGCCGGCACCGGCAGGGTGACGAAAGATAAATCCGGATTGCCCAGGCTCTGCAGGAAGACCATCGGATCGTTGAGCGGCTGGCGCATCGCCAGAAAGCGCGTTTCCTGCTCGAAGGCAGGGATACCGTCGGGGAATACCAGCACGGATTCCTCGTTGTATTCGACCGGTCCGAAGTACCGGGTCTGGCAGCGCTGTAAAGAGGTCGTTGATGTCGTAACCACGCACTGGCAAGAGCAATAGGAGTTCCAAACCCGTTTAGGCCAAATATAGCCAGGTGCGGCGCGGCTGCGGACCATCGCCGTAGGGCCGCGGAGGCTTGGGCAACCGTGCCAGCCGCAGGCCGGCATGCGCGCGATCCGCCAGCACCCGCCGCCGGGTCTCCTCCAGCAGCCCCCGCCACTCGTGTTTCAACCGCTGCCGTGCCGGATCTCCCGGCGCCAACCCGCTCGCCGCCTGGCGCAGCGCCCGGCAGTATTCCGCCATGGCGTCCTGCGCCTCCCGGTAGCGCCGTTCGGCGACCCGCGCCCGCACCCGGCCCGCCAGGGACTCCAGTGCCGCCGCGCCGGCCGTCATAGGCTGGCCGTCTCCAGTTCGCTATCCTGCTCGGCCGTGAACACGTCTTGGATTTCGCTGGCCTGCTGCTGCAACCCGTAAATCAGGGTATCGGCGGCCGCCATCTGCTGGGTGAGGCTGTTTTGCAACTGGGTCACCTGGGTTTCCTTAGCGGTGATCTGCGTATTGGTGCCGGTGATGTTCGATTGCACGGAGCTGATTTGCTGCGTCAGTACGCCTGTGGTGGGGTCCAGCAGTCCGGTCATGGTATTGGTAGCCGCCTCCAGAAACCCGCCGCTGGCGGCCGACCCCAGAAACTGCATCAGGGCGTCGCTCTGGCCGCTGGTGGCCGCGTCGAACAGGCTCTGATTGAAGCTCAACTGGCCGGTGGTGTCGCTGAATTCCACTCCCATCGCGGCCAGCGACGAAATGCCGCCGCCGGGGGCCACGTAGTTGGCGACGTTTTGCAGCGCGTCGGTGAGTTGGTAGACAATGCTGTTTCCCGCCAGCGCCACGTCGGTTTGCCCGCGATTGTTGTTGAGCTCGGTCATGGCCGTGTTGTATGCCGACACCAAGCCCTGCAAGGCGCTGCCGACGCCGGTAGGGTCGGCCGCTACCGTAACGGTGGCCGTACTGCTCGAATCGCCGGTCAACTGGACCGTCAAACCGGGCGCCAGCGTCACCGTGTCGGAATCGCTGGAGATGGTCTGGCCGTTGATGCTGTACGCGGCCAATGCGCCGGCGGCGCCGCTGGCCGTCAACAGATCCTGGGTGCCGTCGTTCAACTGCATGGTCACCGGACCCAGGTTGTCGCTCTGCAGCGAAAGGCGGTAGTCCGGGGCGGAATTGCTTCCCACGTCCACCACCGTGGCTTCCACCCCGGCACCCGACTCGTTGATGGCCTGCGCCAGCACGTTCAGGTTTCCGCCGGAGAAAGAGATGGGCGTCGAGACCGGAGCGGCGGCGCCGTTGGTCACCGTCAAGGTATAGCTGCCGCTGGCGCTGATGTTCTGTGAGGTCGGGTCGGTCACCGTAGGCAGGCCGTCGTCGCTGAGCGCATCGCTGTAAGATCCCAGGTTGGTCACGGCCAGCGAATACGTGCCGGCGGTGGCGGTGGCCCCCACCGTGGCCGTGGCCACCGACGGGTCCGACACGTTGGCCGTCAGCATACTGCCGGTCGCCGAGGCTAGCGTCGAGACGGCTGTCTGCACCGCCGCGACATCGCTGTCCAGGGTGTTCAGTTCGCTCTGTTGATTGGTCAGGTTGGTGACGTCGTTTTGCAGCAGTTGGATGGGGAGCGAGGCGATCTGCACCTCTTGCGAGATCTCGGCGTTCAGGGATTGCGAGTAGTTGCTCATGCCCGTGAAGTAGGTGGTCGCGGCCGTGGAAGAACCGCTGGCCGCGGAGCTAAGCGCGGAGGCGGAGCTGCTCATAATTTCATTCCTTTCCAAAAAAGGCTCGGGCCAGGCCGGGGATTACCCGGCCTGGCCAGAGCGTCTAGCGAATCGCCGCGCCGCCTATTGCTTCAACAGCGACAGGACGGCCTGCGGCTCCTGGTTGGCCTGCGCCATGGCCGCGACGGTGGATTGCTGCAACACCTGCGCCTTGGTGAGGTTGGCGGCCTCCATGGCCACGTTGGCATCCCGGATCTGCGACTCGGCGGCCGAGATGTTGGTGATCTGCGATTGCGCCAGGTTGATGGCGTAATTCAACTGGTTTTCACCCTTGCCCACCGCGGCTTGCGCCGTTCCGAGCAGGCCCACCGCGGCTGTGACCGCGGTCACTGCGGCCTGTGCGCCGGCCAGCGTATCGACAGCCGAGTTATTGGCTGTGCCGTTGGACTCCGACGCAAAAGTCTGCGCCGTTCCGCCGTTCAACCCGTTGCCGTTGAGCGAACTGCCCACATTGACGCTGAAGGAGGATAAGGAGCTCAGGAAATTGATCTGCTCGGTACCCCCTACATTCTCCTTCACGGCCATGATGGATTCGAGCGTCGGGTTCTTGCTGGCTTGCAATTGCTTGTTGATGTAAGCGACCGCCGAATCGATCGTGGAACCGCTGGTGCTGCCACTTTCCGTCCCGCTGTCGTTGCGCAGCGTGATGGTCAGGTTCTGCGCGGTCCCGGTGTCGTCGTTGGCCGTGACCGTAAGGGCCTGCGCGTCGGTGCCGAATTGCATCGGCGCGAAGCTAAGATAGGGGCTGGCGGTGGTGCCCATGCCGATGGTGGAGGTGCCCCCGGCATCCAACAGAACGGCCGTGGACGCGGCGGTGCCCGACGCCGGTACGCTGTTGTTCAGCGCGGCATTAAGGGGCCCGGTAGTCGTTGATCCGGCATCTGTCGTGAATCCCAGGCTGGTCTGGTTGCTGCCGTTGACTGTGTCGTACTCTTCCAGGCGGAAATTGGAGTTATTGCCGGTCGAAGAGGCGATCTGCAGGGCGCTTCCGTTCACGCCGGCCTGCAGGCCCGCTTCGTTCAGTTCGGTGTTGTCCTTGAAGGCCTGGCTCAGGGTGGAGGCCAGGCTGGTCAGGCTGGCATTCTGGCCGGTCGACATGGTGGTGGCGGCGGTGGCAAAACCGAGTTGGCTCAGGATGTTGCCGGCAGTGCCGGCGGTGCCGGTGACGCCGAAGGCCTGGGCTGCTACCGCGACGCTGGATTGCGCGCCCTTGGTGGCCGAGTTCATGGTGATCACGTTGCCGTTCAGGCTGAAAACCTGCGCGTTGGTGTCCGTTCCCAGCGCCTGCTGCGCCGTCGCATTCAGGAAGCTCACGATATTCTGCACACTTTCGTTATTCCCGTATACGGTGTTGCTCCCGGTGCCCGAGGTCAGGCCGAGTGCCTGTGAGGCGGTGCCGTTGGCCACCACCACCGAGCCGGGACTGGTTCCGCCGGTCGAGGTTTCGCCACCGGTTTTCACACCGGTGATGATGAGCGTGCCGGCGGTGGTGCCGTGGGTGCCGTCGCCTACGGTCACGGTGGCCGCGGCGCTGCCACCCAATGCCGTCTGCAGATAGCTGGCAAGTTGTGTCATCGTGCCTTGGCCATTGTAGACGCCGCCGCTTTCGGTGCCGAAGGTGTCGAAGCTGATTTGCTGGGCGCCCGCGCCGTCGACGTTGATCGATACTTTCTGGGCGTCGGTCCCCACAACCGTAGCGGGGGTTTCTCCGACCGTGGTCAGGCCGAGCGTTTGCGAGGCGAGGTTATTGGTCAGCGTCAACCCGCTCCCCTCGCCCGAACCTGTCACCGTGCCCGCGATCGAGATGGTACCGGTGGTGTCGTCGTAGGTGGCATAGGTTGCTGAGCTGTGGAACTGGCTTTGCAACTGCGAGTTGATATAGCCCACAACGTCGGCGCCAGTCTCGGTGTCGCTGGCATTGCCACTATTCCAAGTGACGGTGCCGGCCCCCCCGGTAGCGAGAGTAACCGCGAGCGACGCTGCATCCTTGCCGTTGGTGGTGGTGGTGATACCACCCGTTGTGGTGCCGGCTTGAAAAAGGCCGACGGATTGCGCAACGTCACCTGCGTCGTTAGTTACCGCGATATTGCCCGCCGCGCCCGCCGTTTTCGACGTGAGTAACAGAGTGTGAAGGCCGTTAACCGTTGTCTCGGTTGCCGTCACGCCAGCCGCGCTACCGGTGATGGTGGACGCGACTTGCCCTAAGGTCGTATCAGCCGAGACATCAATGGATGTCCCATTGATGGTGAGGTCCCCGGACAGACTTAGGGGAGTGCCGCTACCGTCGTCTGCGAGTCCCCCGGTACCTGTGTAGCTCGCCGTCGTGGCTATAAGACTGTTGGTATCGATGCTTCCCGCCCCAGCGCCCAGCGCGTTGCCGGTGACCTTAGCAGCCTGCGACTGCAGCGAGCTGAGGTTTACGCTGCTGCTGGGGCCCGCGCCGATGGCGGATCCGGTAAGTACTGCCGCGGTGCCCAGGTTCGCCGCAATCCCGTTGACCAGGGTCGTATCGTTGGCGAAATTCGCCGTGACTGCCTTGCCGTCGACGGTGAAGGCCACACTGGTGCCGTGGGACGTGTCGATGCCGCTGCTCATGGCCGTAGCGCTGGCTGTGACGGCGGTGGTCGCCTGGGTGGCGTCGCCGCCGGCCAGGTTCACCGTCACCGTGCTTCCTACCGGGTCGGTCCCGGCGGCCGTGCCGTTGATTCCCAGGGCCGTCGCGGGAGTGCCGCTGGCGGTCAGGCTGGAACTGGCGTTGGCGATCGGATCGGTAAGGGTGATGAAGCCGGTGGCTGCGGTTGGATTTGTGACCGTGGCCACTTTCACATCGCTGCCCCAGCCCATCGCTTGATTGACCTTGTAGTTAATGTAATTGGCGACATTCTGCAGGCTCTCGGTCGGGGTTCCCGACGTACCCTGATTGGCGTCTTTGGAAAAGTCGACAGAGACAGCCGTGCCATTGACGTTCAACAGGAGCGGATTGGCGCTGGTGAACTGATAAGTGTTAATACTGGCCTTGCCACTGGTTACCACGGTATTGGTGTCGGCGCCAGTCAGCGTAGCCGCGCTTTCGGTGGTCTGGCTGGCGGGGAGGCCGCCGTCGGTAGAGCCGCCATTAATGGAGAAACCCAGGGTAGCCAGGCCGTTTCCGACGGCGGCGCCGCTGGCCTGGTAGTTACTTCCTTGAATCGTGCTATAGAAAGCCGCCGAAGGCGCCGCGCTGGAGCTGTCCAGAGCTCCCAAACCCAGCAGGTTCTGCGTGTCGCCGGTCACCTGCACGTTGAAGGACTCGCCGGTAGCGCTGGTGAAAACCAGTTGATTCGAGTCGTTCTGTGTCACTGAAATACCGGCGGCCGCCAACGCCGTGGCCTGCCCCGGATACGTGGACGTGTTAACCGCGTCGGCCACTAAGTTCGTAGCGAATGTGGTGGCGCTCTCGCTGTTGATCGAATTGCCCGCGCCCGAAAGATAGGAGAAGCTCACCGGGCTGGCCAAGCCTCCGCCCGAGATTTGCAGCGTCAAATTGGTGTTGGCGCCAAAGGTCGTCGCTGTAGAGTTCATGTTTGCGGTGGTAACGGTCTGGGCGATAGCCGCACCTTCGCCGGCAGTGGCATCTGTGGCCGTGGAGATGTTGCCCATCAGCGCATTGGCCATCTGGTCTCCGGCTTGCACCTGGAACGCCGAAGTGCTGGAACTGAAGGACAGCTCCTGACCGCCGCTTGCATCGGTATTGATGGACGCCGAGATGTTCGCCGCCTGCAAGGCCTGCACGCTTGACGCCGGCAGGGTATTGCCCGAGTTGGTTATGGCGCTGCTGATGGCCTTGTTGATGGCCGAAACCAAGGTGGTGGTATCGCTGACCTGACTCACGTTCACGTGCAGGGCTATTTTGTTGTTGTCCGTGAATCCGGGCCCGGAAAGGTAGAAGACGGTCTGGCCTGGGGTGGCGACCGTGTTGGAACTGTTGTTCACAATGTTGTAGACCGAGTTGGTGGCGGTGGACGAGATATCCGTGGTGCCGGCCACCACCTGCATGCCCAAGCCCGCCAGGCCCAGGCTGTGCGCGTCCACCGTGGACTTGCTCAGATCCACCGAGACCTGTCCGTTTTGGGAGATCGCCGCGGCATTGGCGCCGCCGCCGCCGCCCAGGTAGACGTCCATGGTCTGCGCGTAGGTGCCGCCGGTGTTCAGCCCGATGGCCTGCGCCTGCCGGTTCAACTCGCCGATGTCGGTCTGGAATTCCGCGTTCAGATCGGCGCGGCTGCCGGTGAAGCTGGAGGAAGCCGATTGCGCCGCCAGGGTCTGCAACCGGTCCAGGATCTGGGAGATGTTGCTCATGCCGCCGTCCATGGTCTGCAGCAGCGCGGTGCCGTCGTTGCCGTTGGCCACGCCTTGCGTGATTTGGGCGATCTGGTCGCGGTCCTGGTTGGCTACCGCCAACCCCGCCGCATCGTCGCCGGAAGAATTGATGCGGTAACCGGAAGTCAACTGCTGAATCGTCTGGCTTTGAAACTGACTGTTGATGTTCAGGTTCTGCTGCGCGATTAAAGAATCGATGTTCGTTTGAAAGGAGATCATCTGGATAATCCTTATTGTTTGAGATTTCCCGGCGTCTTGCCGGGGCGGCGGCTTGCGCTGCCTACGCTTTCCATATCGGCGGAGCCGCCGCGGGGGGCGAAAGAATTTCTACTTAGGGAGAGTTGCGTAGAACCGAAGTCCCGGAGTGCGGGCCGCCCCTCAAGTTCCCCGCGATTGTGCCGATAAGCCTAGCGAGGAGCAACAGGGCCGATATATGCGAGTCGACGAACGCAGCCTGACCGATCAGGTTTCCTCCTCCGCCAGCCGCGCCGCGGAATCGCAGCGCATCCAGGTGGACACTTCCAAATCCTCCGGCGCTTCCGGCGCTTCGGGGGCGGACCATGTGGATCTGTCCGGCCTCGCCGGGCGGATTTCTCAAGCCATGCAGTCGGCTGCCAATCAGGCGGCGCAGCGCGTGAGCCAGTTGCAAAAGGATTATCGCGCGGGCCGCTACCAGCCCGATGTGCCGCAACTCAGCCATGTCCTGGCGGGGTCGTAACGGCATGCCGGAACGGGATCTGCCTGGGTTGCTGGCGGCGGCCGCCACGCGGGTGCGCGGCGCGCGCGCCCTGCTGGCGCGTCCCCGCGCCTGTTGCCTGGACGAATGCGTTACGCTGTTGCGCGAGGCGCAGGGATATCTGGAGTGGCTGCGCGATAGCCTGGGCAATGGCGGACCGGCCCGCCGCGATCTGCGCGCGCAGGCCGTGGCGCTGGCGGGCGAGATCCGCCAGGCGGGTATCCTGCTGGAGCGCGCCGCGCGCGGCGGGCGCCATTGGCTGGATCGTCTGCAGTCGAGCGCCGGATACACCGCTGCTGGCGCCTGTCTGCCCCTGCGGCCCCGCGGGCGCATTTCGTTTCTGGGATAAACACAATGGGTTCGCTCAACACCGCATTGACCGGAGCCGCCAGTGCCTTGGACGCTTTCCAATATGCGCTGAACGTCTCGCAGAATAATATCGACAACGCCTCCACGCCGGGATACGCCAAACAGACGGCCAGCCTGGAGGCCGATCCTTTCAATCCGGCTTTGGGCTTGACGGGCGGCGTTTCCCAAGGGCCCACGGTGGACTCGCGCGATCCGATGGCCGAGGCCGACGTGTGGCAGCAGTCGAGCGCGCAGGGCGCCGCTACGGCCCAGAGCGACGCTCTCACGGACCTGCAGAACGCGCTGCCCACTTCCGATGGCGACGGCATTCCGGGCGCCCTGACCAATTTCTTTACAGCCGTGTCGGCGTGGAGCGCTTCGCCCAGCGACAGCAGCACCGCGCAAAGCGTCATCGATGCCGCCGGTTCCCTGGCCCAGAGCTTCAATACCACCGCCGCGGCGGTGGGGAGCGTAGCCCAGTCGGTCTCCCAAAGCATCGGAGACACCGTCAGCCAGATCAACGGCTTGACCGGTCAACTGGCCAGCCTGAACGCGAGCGTGGAGAACGGCGGCCAGCAGGATGCCGGAGTGAGCGCGCAGATCTACAGCTCGCTCGAAACCCTGTCGGGGCTGGTCAATATCCAGGTCCTGCCCCAGACTAACGGCGCCGTGGAGGTGACTCTCGCGGGCGGCGCCCCGCTGGTCATCGGGACGCAGCAATTCCAGATCTCCAGCAGCCCGGTGGCGGCCGCCGCCAGTCCCCCCATCGATACGTCGGCGCCCGCGCATGCCGCAATTTATGCGGCCGATGGAACGGATGTCACCGGCCAAATCGCATCCGGGACTCTCGCCGGCCAACTCCAGGTGCTGAACGTGGCCATCCCGGCAGTGATTGGCGATTCCGCCCAGCCCGGGGCACTCAATGAACTCGCCACGCAGGTCGCCGCCGACGTGAACGGCATCGTCGGTGCGGGGTACGTTTCCGCGGGTGTACCGGCTACGGGCGGGTTGTTCGTGCCTACCGATCCGAATCACCCCGACAGTGCCGCCGCCAATCTGGCTCTCAACGCCGGGATGACGGCCAGCGGGTTGCCGGCCATCGGGATCGAAAATGGCAGCAGCGTGCCTAACGGTGTACCTCTGGCGCTCGGCGCGCTGGCCAGCACGCCCACGGCCAACAGTCTGCTCGGAGATAACAGCTATACGGCTTACTACGGCAACACCGCCGCCGAGGTCGGCAGCCAGTTGAACCAGCAGCAGAGCAATCAATCCCTGGCTACCCAAAGCCTGGCGCAGGCGCAAAGCATGCGCCAGACAGACGAGGGCGTGGACCTCAATACCGAGGCCGTCAACGTCATGCAGCTCCAGGAAAGCTATCAGGCCGTCGCCAAGGTGGTGAACACGCTCGAAACCCTCACCCAAGCGCTCATTAATATGATGCCGACATCCTGAAACCGAGAACCTTTATGAGCCCCAGCATCAATCCGAGCAACGAAGTCTTTCTGAGCAACATGCAGCAAATCGAGACCCGCATCGGTACGGCCGAACAGCAGCTCTCCTCCGGCCTGCGGGTGAACGTAGCGTCCGACGATCCGGATCAGATTTCGAGCATTCTGCAGTTGCGCGCCCAGATCGCGGGCGTCGAGCAAACCCAGCAAAACCTCTCCACCGTGACGCCCTCGGTGGATGCCGGCGAGAACGCCATCCAGCAGGCCATCCAGGCGCTGGATACGGCTACCACGCTGGCCACCGAGTCCGCCGGCAGCCTTCCCACAGCCGCGCAGATGCAGGATGCCGTGCCCCAGGTGCAAGGCATTCTGCAACAGTTGGTCAGTCTCAGCCAGACCGCCGTGGGCGGCCAATACATCTTCAGCGGCGACCAGAGCGGGCAGCCATCCTACAGCCTGAACGCCGCGGGTACGGGAGTCGAGCAGTTGATCCAGCCCGGCCCACCCGGACAAGTCCTGGATCCCAACGGCGTGCCCATTTCGATCGGGCTGACCGCCCAGCAGATCTTCGACGATGGGGGCCAGGCCAATCCGGCGCCGGACAATGTATTCGCGGCGGTAAGCGGGCTGCTGACCTCGCTCCAGAACGACGACAGCGCCGGCATTCAGACGGCCTTGACCAACCTGCAGGCCGCCTCCGCGTACTTGAACAACCAAAGCAGTTTCTACGGTGCGGCCCAGAACAACATCACGGCCGCCAATAGCTCGGCCAGCAACACGCTCATCCAACTGCAAACACAGCTCAGCAACGAACAGGACACCGACGTGGTGCAGACGTCCGAAGACCTGCAATCCGCCTTGACCGATGAGCAGGCCGCCATGCAGGCGCAGGCCGATTTTAAACCCCAGAGCCTGTTCACCTATCTGGCCTGAGCTTGCCTGAAACTCATGGGCGGCCCAGACTTAAGCCTCTGCATGATGGTGAAGAACGAGGCGCGCGTGCTTCCCCGCTGTCTCGATTCCGTGCGCGGCCTGGCGGGCGAGATCGTGGTCGTGGACACCGGATCGACGGATGCCACGCCCCGCATCGCGGCCAGTTACGGCGCGCAGGTCGCCGCCTTCGACTTCGCCGTTGTGGATTTCGCCGCCGCCCGGAACGAAGCCCTGGCGCGCGCCCACGGCCGGTGGATACTCAGCCTGGACGCCGACGAGATCCTGGATCCCGCCAGTAAGCCTCTGATTCCGCAACTGGTGGCGCGCGGCGAGAATGCCGGATATTACTTTCAGCGCCTGAACTGCCATCCGCATCCGGAAGACCAGACCATGGATTACGTGGTTCGTCTGTTTCCGAACCGGGCGGATTATTGCTATCGCGGCCGGGTGCATGAAACCATCGACGCGGCGATTCTTGCCGGAGGCGGACGGCTGCTGCGTACTCCCATTTGCATCGGCCACGATTTCGCTTTGGACGGCGACGCGCGGCGGCGCAGAAATCTTCTGTATATCGGGATTCTGCGCGAAGAGATCGCCGCCGATCCGCAGGACTGCTCGCGGCTGGATTTCCTGGCGGCGGAATATCACCAGCTCGGCATGTTCGATAAAGCCGCCGAAATCGCCGAACGCCTGGCCCGCCTGCGGCCGCTCGATCCGCGAGCGCATCTCTATGCCGGCCTGTATCATTTGCTCTTCCAGCCCGACCGCACCCGCGCCCGCGCGGATTTCCTGGAAGCGCTCCGTCTCCGGCCCGGGTACGCCGAAGCCCAATCGTTCCTCGACAGTATGCAGGAACAGGAGCGCGTACCAGCCCCCAGCCCCTAGCCCCTAGCCCCCAGCCTACCCTTGCACGCGCTTGGCCCGCCCGGCCCAGAACATCTCGCGCAGCTCGCGCTTCACGATCTTGCCCGTGCCGGTTTTGGGCAGCGGTGTTTCCAGGAACTCAAACGTGCGCGGGATCTTGAATTTGGCGATCCGTGCAGTCAGAAACTCGCAGAGTTGTTCCGCCGTTAGCGCTTGCCCGGGCTTCAGCACCACGAAGGCCGCCGGGATTTCGCCCCACTTGTCGTCGGGCGCTGCCACCACCGCGCACTCCAGTACCGCGGGATGCGCGAAAATGGCCTTTTCCACCTCCAGCGAAGAAATATTCTCCCCGCCGCTGATGATGATGTCTTTCTTGCGGTCCACGATGTGGATGTAGTTCTCCGCGTCCCACACGGCCATGTCGCCGGTATGGAACCAGCCGTCCGTCATCACCGCGGCGGTCCCTTGCGGATCTTTGTAGTAACCGTCCATCACCTCGTCGCCGCGGATCGCCACCTCGCCCACCGTTTGCATATCGCGGGGCACGTCTTTCATGTGCGGATCCACCACCCGGATCTCGACCCCCGGTATGGGCCAGCCGGCCATGGCCTGATGTCCCAGGCGGTCGGCCTCGTCGGCATACTCGACCGTGCCCTTGCGCCGTGCCGAGGTGGCCACCGGACAGGTCTCCGTAAGTCCGTAGCCGCCCATGGAGGCGCAGTGGAAGGTCTGCTCCAGGCGGCCGATCAATTCAGGCGAAGCTGCCGCGCCGCCCACGTGGATCTCCTTTAAGGTCGACAGGTCGAATTGTCCGATATCCGGCGCATTCAGCAGCGCGTTCGCCATGGTCGGAACCAGGGACATGGCAGTGGCCTTCTCGTCCTGAACCAACCGGAAGACAAGCGTGGGATCGAAACGCCGCACCATCACCTGCTTGATCCCCATCATGGTGGAAGCTTGCGGGCGGCCCCATCCGTTAGCGTGAAACAGGGGGATGGTGTGCAGTTCCACCGCCGTATCGTCGTGATTAAACGTTCCCGCCACCGCCAGGGCGTGCAGATAAAGCGTGCGGTGGCTCAGCATCACGCCCTTGGGCGTGCCGGTACTACCACTGGTATAGAACAATTCCGCGATGGCATTCTCGTCGAAGGAAAATACGTCGGGACGTTCCATCCGGCCATGCGCCAACAGTTCCTCGTAGGTGAAATCGGCTTGCGGACCGGCTTCATCGATGGTTACGTACCGCGCGATGGCCGGGCAGGCCTGCCGGATGTAAGCCACCAATGGCGTGAAATCGTTTTCGAAGATCAGCATTTTGGCTTCGGCGTGCTGCAGAATAGCGGCCAGTTCCGGCGGCGTCAGCCGGACATTGAGCGGCATCACCACCGCCTGCGCCAGCACGACGCCGTAGTAGCCTTCGAGCAGCGCGTTGTTGTTGAAACTTAAGTAGGCTACCCGGTCGCCAGGCCGGATGCCCTCGGCGATGAGCCCCGCGGCCAGGCGCTCGCAGCGCTCGCCGAACTGGGCGTAAGTGAACCGGCTGGCGCCTGAAACCACGCCCACTTTTCTGCCATACAAGTCGACGCCGCGGTACAGGCACCGTATGGGCGTCAGGGGAACGATCATAATGCCTCCTTGTGGGTGATGGGTTGTGGGTGATGGGTGATGGGCTTAACCCAACACCCATCACCTATCACCGTGCGCGAAGCGCACCCAGCACCCAGGACCCAGCACCTTCTTATCGTACCCGGGTTCTGGGTCCTAGGTGCAGGGTGCTGGATAAAGGCTCTCCCGTGCAGGGCGCGCTTGCCAGAACCCAGCACCCAAGACCCAGCACCCAAGACCCAGCACCTTCTTATCGTACCCGGGTGCTAGGCGCTGGGTGCTGGATAAAAGCTCTCCCGTGCAGGGCGCGCTTGCCAGAACCCAGCACCCAAGACCCAGCACCTTCTTGAATTCAACGATGCCGTGCGCTATCTTGTGTTTTCCGTGGGAACAGGCTGAGTTAAACAAATCCTGATATCCTAATTTGGGGCGAGTCCACCCCTCGGGGCTTTCCCCCAATTCCTGGAGGCATTTTTCATGCGAGCAGTCTCTTCAACTGTGCCCGGACAGCCTGTGCGGCTTCCGGCCTTCGGCGCGGTGCGCGCGCTTCTTACGCTACTGTGGATAGGTCTGTTGGGTGTTCCCCTGATGGCGCAGAGCGAAGGCGGCGAAGCCAACCTGCACCTGCCGGATCTGGATAGCGCCACCTTTCTGGGCGGCATCGGCGGCCGCAGCCTGTTGATGTTCGGCCTGATATTCTGCGCGCTGGGCATGATATTCGGCCTGTTCATCTACAACCGCCTGAAGAACATGGAAGTACACAAGTCCATGCTGGAGGTTTCCGAGCTCATTTACGAAACCTGCAAGACTTACCTGGCCACGCAGGGCAAGTTCCTGGCGCTGCTGGAGTGCTTCATCGGCGTCATCATCGTGTTCTACTTCGGCTTCCTGCAGGCCATGCCAATCTATAAGGTAGGGATCATCCTGCTGTTCAGCGTGATCGGCATCAGCGGCAGTTATGGAGTGGCGGCCTTCGGCATGCGCGTGAATACCTTCGCCAACTCCCGCGCCGCATTCGCCAGCCTCCGCGGCAAAGCGTACCCCTGCTACGACATCCCCTTGCAGGCCGGCATGAGCATCGGCATGCTGCTGATCTCGGTCGAGCTGATCATGATGTTGATCATCCTGCTGTTCATTCCAGGCGATCTGGCCGGCGCCTGCTTCATCGGTTTTGCTATCGGCGAATCGCTGGGCGCGGCGGCCCTGCGCGTGGCGGGCGGCATCTTCACCAAGATCGCGGATATCGGCGCGGACCTGATGAAGATTGTCTTCAAGATCAAGGAAGACGACGTGCGCAATCCAGGCGTCATCGCGGATTGTACGGGCGACAATGCGGGCGATTCCGTTGGGCCATCGGCCGATGGCTTCGAGACTTACGGCGTTACCGGCGTGGCGCTGATCACGTTTATCCTGCTGGCGGTGAAGACACCCACGCTGCAAGTTCAATTGCTGGTGTGGATCTTCGTCATGCGCGTGATGATGATCGTTTCCTCGGCAGCCAGTTACTTTATCAACGGCATTGTGGCGAAGGCGCGCTACAAGGACGCCGCGAAGATGAACTTCGAAGCGCCCTTGACCTCGCTGGTCTGGCTGACCTCGCTGGTCTCGGTGGGCCTCACGTACCTGGTGAGTTCCTTCATGATTCCCGACCTGGGCGGCGACACCAGTATGTGGTGGAAGCTCTCGACCGTGATCACGTGCGGCACACTGGCCGGCGCGGTCATACCGGAAGGCGTCAAGGTATTTACCTCTACCTCCTCGCGGCACGTGCGCGAGATCGTCAATTCCGCGCGGGAAGGCGGCGCTTCGCTCACCATTCTGTCGGGCTTCGTGGCCGGCAATTTCAGCGCCTACTGGCTGGGTTTCTCCATCCTGGCTCTGATGAGCATCGCTTACGGGGTGAGCACTCTGGGACTGGCCAGCCTGATGGGCGCCCCGGCCGTCTTCGCCTTCGGCCTCGTGGCCTTCGGCTTCCTGGGCATGGGGCCGGTGACCATTGCGGTGGATAGCTACGGTCCGGTGACCGACAACGCCCAGTCCGTGTTCGAGCTTTCCACCATCGAGACGCTGCCGGGTATCGAAGCCGAGATCCAGCGCGATTTCGGATTCAAGCCGGACTTCGAGAAGGGCAAGGAAAACCTGGAGGAGAACGACGGCGCGGGCAACACCTTCAAAGCCACCTCCAAGCCGGTACTGATCGGTACCGCGGTGGTGGGCGCCACCACCATGATTTTCTCCATCATCGTGGCGCTGACCAACGGCTTGACGACTAACCTGGCCAATCTGTCGATCCTCTATCCGCCGTTCCTGCTGGGCCTGATTGCCGGCGGCGCGGTCATCTACTGGTTTACGGGCGCATCCACGCAGGCGGTTTCGACCGGCGCTTATCGCGCGGTGGAGTTCATCAAATCGCACATCAAGCTGGAGAGCGCCGAGAAAGCTTCCGTGTCCGATTCCAAAAAGGTGGTGGCCATCTGCACGCAATACGCGCAGAAGGGCATGCTCAACATCTTTATCGCGGTGTTCTTCGCCACCCTGGCCTTCGCGTTTTTCGAGCCGTTCTATTTCATCGGCTACCTGATTTCGATCGCCATATTCGGTCTGTTCCAGGCTATCTTCATGGCCAATGCCGGCGGCGCTTGGGATAACGCCAAGAAGGTGGTCGAGACCGAGCTCAAGATGAAGGGCACGGAATTGCATGCCGCTACGGTGGTCGGCGACACGGTGGGCGATCCCTTCAAAGACACCAGTTCGGTGGCCCTGAATCCCATCATCAAGTTCACCACTCTGTTCGGCCTGCTGGCGGTGCAGTTGGCCGTATCGCTGAATAACAAGCAGGGCAACACGTTGAGCACCGTGCTGGGCGTCGTATTCTTCCTGGTCTCGGTGACGTTCGTATACCGCAGCTTCTACAGCATGCGGATCGAATCGAAGTAACCGCAACCGATAGCGTCGCGTCGGGGAGTGTGGAGGAAGCGCACATGGCTGTTACGGGCCGTCGGTTGCTCCTCATATTCTGTTGCGCGCAGGTCATCGCACAGCAGGCTCCCGCGCCGCCGCCGGATACGCCACGGGGCGAGGTGGTCTTCAGCGTCACCACGTCACTGGTGCAAGTGGATGCCGTAGTCACCGACTCCAAGGGCCGCTATATCACCGACCTGACGGCTGACGATTTCGCAATCCTGGAAGACGGGAAACCGCGGAAGATCACGAATTTCAACTACATTCGGACAGGGTCGAAGCCCACGCCAGCCGCGCCGGCGCCCGCCCCGAAATCCGTGGCAGCGCTGCCGTCCATCCCATCCGCGCCTCCCCGCCGCGAGGATGTGCGGCGCACCCTCGTGCTGATGGTCGACGATCTCGGCATGTCGTTCGAGAGCATGGCCTTCGTGCGCTACTCGCTGAGGAAGTTCGTGGAGCGACAGATGCAGCCGGGCGACTTGGTGGCGGTCTGCCGCACGGCGGCGGGATCGGGAACGCTCCAACAGTTCACCACCGACAAGCGGATTCTGCTGGCGGCCATCGACGCGCTGCGGTGGAATCCGAATATTCGCATAGGAGCCTTCGAGGCTCCGGAAAGCAGAGCCGGCAGTTTCGCCCCAAAGTTCTCAGCGGAAGCCGCCCCATCCGTAGCGGGCCAGACGCCCGTCAAGCCGGCCGGCCAAAACAACGCCAAATCGGCGGATGCGATCTTCGACGCCGATCAAAACAGCGCGCTCACCGTGGGCGCGCTGGGCGCGATCAACTACGTTGTGCGCGGGCTCACGGAAATGCCGGGCCGCAAATCATTAGTACTCTTCTCCGACGGCATGAGTCTGGACGCCCTCCACAGCGAGGCGCTGGAAGCGTTGCGTAGAGTGGTGGACCGCGCCAACCGATCCGGCACCGTGATCTATACCATGCAGACCACCGGGCTGCAGACCCTGATGCCGGGCGCACAGGATCACATCGGTGGCGGCGGTGGGATGACCCTGGAAATTGCGCAGAGGTGGGCCTATGGAGTGGTCAACGGAAAGCACGACGATTTCAACATGGGACAGCAGGGGCTCGAGCAGATCGCGTTGCAGACCGGCGGGCTGGCATACCAGAACGGCAACGATCTGAACTGGGGACTCGACCGGGTGCTCGAGGATCAGCAAGGCTATTACCTGATCGGGTACAAGCCGGCCGCGGGCACCTTCGACGAGAGACACGGAACGCGCAGCTATCACAAGATTACGGTGAAGGTGACGCGCGCCGGCCTGCACGTGCGGTCGCGCACGGGGTTCTTCGGGGCCACCGACGAAGAGACCCGCCCGCGCTACGCTACGCCTCTGGAACAGTTGCGCGCGGCGATGGTGTCGCCGTTCCAATCTTCGGGTGTGCGGCTGCGATTGACGGCCCTCTACGCCGAAGTCCCCAAGCAGGGGGCGGTGGTCCGCAATCTGCTCCACATCGATGCCCGGGATCTAAAGTTCCAGCAGATGCCCGACGGCTCGGCAGTGGTAAGAGGGGAGGTTCTGGCTATGGCCACGGGTGCGGACGACCGGCCAGTGGCCAGGCTCGTCAAAGGCTTTGAGTTTCGAGCCCCCATGGACCGGCTGCAAGAAGAACTTCAGGATGGCGGACTGTACACCCTGGATGTGCCGATCCAAAAGCGGGGCGCGTACCAGATTCACGTAGCGGTGCGCGATTCGGCCAGCGGCAAGGTTGGCTCGGCCAGCCAGTTTCTGGTGGTCCCGGATCCGAAGAAGGACCGGGTGGCGCTGACCAGCGTAGTCCTGCAGCAGGGCGACCGGCCACCCGGCACGCCTGCCTATATGGGTATGACCCCGGCCACGCGCCAGTTTCACGCCGGCGGACAATTGGAGTACTTCTGCATGGTTGAGCGGGGGAAGAAGAACGCAGTCGTCGGGGATTTGGACGCGCAGATCCGGATCGTGCGCGACGGCCGGGATGTGTATTCCGGTCCGGCGAAGTCGATCGCCGTGGACGGCGGCGGCTTGGCGATCATGGGGAATCTGAAGCTGGGTGATGGCATGACTCCGGGCGATTACTACCTGGGGATCATCGCCACCGATCGCGCCGCGCGGAGGAATGGGGCTGGTGTACAGTGGACCGACTTTGAGATTCTGCCGTAGCCGTTATACTGCTTGCGGTAAGCCCTCGTGATACTACAATGTCGATGAGGGCATGCGTTGATCACCAAAGTCGAAGCTACGAACTTCCGCTGTTTGAAGGGCATTAGCCAAACCCTGCGCCCGTTCCAGGTACTTGTCGGTCCCAACTCGAGCGGCAAATCAGCGTTTCTGGATGTCATAGGCTTTATTGGGGATCTCGTCACTGTCGGTTTGAAGGAGACTGTTGCCAGGCGGACGGAGAATTTTCACGACCTGGTCTGGGGAAGAGACGGCACCAGTTTCGATCTGGCTATCGAAGCGCAACCCCCGTCGGATCCTAAGGTTGACGGGAACGGAGCGCGACCGAAGATTCGATACGTGGCCGGTCTTCGGCTAGATGCAAAGACCGATCAGGTTCTAATTGCATCGGAGCGCTTGACCCTTCGCGACCAAGCGGGTAGCGAGCGAATCACCTTGGATCGAACGACGAACCGGGCCGAGTTTCCTAACGAGGATGGCCAAGGCACGCAAAGCTTGCAACTGAGTCCCGACGTCTCGGGGCTGCCCTATATCGACGACCCGGCCAACCCAAGTGGGGCATGGCTGAAGACCCTGTTGCAAAGAGGGCTTCAGTCTGTCGTATTGGACGAAAAGTCACTGCGCGCACCAAGTCCGCCTGGCCGGAATCAAGGCCGGGATTACGATGGTTTGAATCTCGCACGGTCGGTATTCCAGGTGAGCGACACGGCAAGGGTGGATTTCGAAGCCTGGATCAGGCACATCCGAACCGCTATGCCAGATGTCGACACCGTAAAGACGGTTCTGCGTCCTGAAGACAGACATCGATACCTCATGGTCCGCTATAAGAATGGCATCGAGGTACCGTCGTGGATGCTCTCGGGGGGTACTCTGCGTCTCCTCGCCTTGACGCTGCTTGCCTACATGCCCGACCTCCACGGTGTCTACATGATCGAAGAACCGGAGGTGGGTGTCCATCCGGTGGCCATCGAGACCATCGTGCAATCGTTGTCGTCGGTCTACTCCGGGCAAGTTCTGCTGACCAGCCACTCGCCAATCCTTCTAAGTCTGCCAGAGCCCCGCGATCTACTGTGCTTCCAGAGGACGGATCAAGGCACGGCGATCATTCCCGGCGATCGGCATCCGCTGCTGCAGGACTGGCGGTCGGGAGTGAGTATCAGTGACCTATTTGCTGCCGGGGTTCTCGGCTGAGATGCCTGAGAAGAAAGATCTCCTGGTGCTCACCGCCGACAAGGACGCAAACCTCGGCATCGGGGCGCTGCTGAACCGGCAGGTCGATCTGGGTATCCGATCGATTACGTTCGAGTGCCGGTCTCATCCCAAGCACGACAGCGGAGTTCTTATAGGCGCACACGATTTCCTAAGACCGTTCCTGAGATATTTTGAGTATGCGCTCGTAGTTTTTGATCTCGAAGGCTGCGGTCGGGAGGGACTTGGCCGAGCGGGCGTCGAGCGGAAGATACACGAGAATCTCACTGCGAATGGCTGGCAGGGCCGATGCGAGGTGGTCGCGATCAATCCCGAACTTGAATCATGGGTTTGGGACGAGACACTTCGCGTCGCCCCAGCCGTGGGACAAACAACGCCTGGCGGACTGGCTCCGCCGAGAAGAGTTTCTTGCAGGGACCACGGGTCAAACCCGTGCGGCCAAAGGAGGCATTTCGGGAAGCCATGCGTGCCGCCAAGCGGCAGATGTCGTCGTCTGTGTTTCAGGATCTCGCCAAATCCGCGAATGTTACGGGTTGCACCGACGCGGCTTTCCGGAAATTCCTGCTGACTATTCAGTTGTGGTTTTCTCCCTTACGACAGCAGTAACTCCAGATCCTCGCGCTGCAGGTTGCGGATCAGGCTGTTATCCTCGCCGATAATGGCCGCGGCCAAGTCACGCTTGCTGCTCTGCAGTTGCAGGATCTTCTCCTCCACCGTGTCGCGCGCGATCAGCCGGTAGGCGAACACTTGGTTAGTCTGGCCGATACGATGCGCGCGGTCCACGGCCTGGGCTTCTACAGCCGGGTTCCACCAGGGGTCCAGCAGGAAAACATACTCGGCGGCGGTCAGGTTGAGTCCGAGCCCGCCGGCCTTGAGGCTTATAAGAAACAAGCTGCAGTCGGGATCGGTCTGGAAGCGCTCTACGCGCTGCTGCCGGTCGCGCGTAGCGCCATCCAGATATTCGTAGACCATACTGCTCTCGTCGAGCCGCTCGCGCACCAGCGACAGCAGGCTGGTGAATTGCGAGAATACCAGCGCCTTGTGGCCTTCCGCCACGACTTCCCGCAGCCGTTCGAGCAGCACGTCGAGCTTGGCGCTGGCATCGTTGCGCCGCTTGGGATCGATCAGGCCCGGATGGCAGGCCGCCTGGCGCAAGCGCAGCAGCGCCTCCAGCACTTGAATCTTGGATTTCGCCAATCCTTGCGTGGCGACCATGCCCAGCAACGAATTCCGGTAATGGGCGCGCAGCTCGTTGTACAGTTTGCGCTGGGGCGTCTCCAATTCGCAGAACAAGGTCTGCTCGGACTTGGGCGGCAGTTCGCGCGCCACCTGCTCTTTGGTCCGCCGCAGAATGAACGGTCGCAGGGCATGGGCCAGCAGATGGCGCGTTTCTTCGCCGGGGTTGCGGGCGCCGGGCCCAGCCAGTTTGAATACGCTGGCGGCGCCCAGCATGCCGGGATTCAGAAACTCGAAGATGCTCCACAGTTCGCCCAGATGATTTTCCACGGGCGTGCCGCTGAGCGCCAGCCGGTTGCGTCCGCGCAGCAGACGCGCGGCTTTGGCCGATTCCGTGCCGGCGTTCTTGATGGCTTGGGCTTCGTCGAGCACGATATAGTCGAACTCGATGTCCTTGAATTCGGCGGCATCGCGGCGCAGCGTTCCGTAGGTGGTCAGGACCACGTCGTAATCCGCGAAGGCGTGCACGTCGCGCGCCATACCGGTATGGTCGAGCACGCGCAGCCGCGGTGTAAAACGCGCGGCCTCCTGCTTCCAATTGAAGACCAGGGATTTGGGCACCACCACCAGCGACGGTCCGGGCGTTTCGGGCAACCCGCGGCGGCTTTCCAGAAGGGCCAGCACTTGGGCGGTCTTGCCCACCCCCATGTCGTCGGCCAGGCAGCCGCCGAAACCGAAGCGGCGCAGAAAGTCCATCCAGCCGACGCCATCCTTCTGATAGTCGCGCAAGACGCCCTCGAAGCCCGCCGGTTGTTCTCCGGCGTGGATGCCCCCGAAGCTGCGCAGCTCGTCGCGCACGCGCGTGAAGGTTTCATCGCAATTGACTTCGGGCTGGGTGGCCAACAGGGCGTCCAGCAGCCCGGCCTGATTCCGGCGGAAGCGGAGATGATCGGCCTCGGCCGTCCCCAAGCCGGCAATGGGACCGAAGCGGGTCAGCCACTCTTCGGGCAACAGGCCATAGGTGCCATCGTCGAGGCGCACCATGGTTTCGCCCCGCCGGAGCGCCGCCAACAGCGCCGGGAGCTTGGCGGAGGCGCCGCCATAATCCACTTCGCCGTGCAGTTCGAACCAGTCGATGCCCGAGGAGACTTCCACGCGCATTTCGCCGGGGCGGCGGAAAATCTTGCCCTCGGCCTCCACGTGCCAACCGGCAGCTAAACAGGCATGCGCCACGGCCGGCAGTTTCTTGGGCGCCAACCGCAGGGCCGGCGTGTCCTCGCGATAATCCGCCGCGAGTTCTTCGAGGCCGAGCCGATACAGAAATTCCTTCGCCGAAGCCTCCGCCGCGCGGTCGCGCACCACGAACCGCCGGGCGGCTGGATCGTACATGCCGCGGCCTTTCGTCCCGTCGTGCACGCGGCGGCCATCGTAATCGAAAGCGAGTTCGGCGCGCAGGCGCTCCTGCTCCCAGTCGTAGCGCTTGGCGGAGCGCAACGTTAGGCAAGGCCGCGGTGCGGGCCGCACCTCTTCGTAGAGCAACTCATCGGGAACTTCGAGTGGCGCGGCCAGCGGATGTTCGAGCAGCGCCGCCAGCATTTGGCCGGCATCGCCCGCGGGTGCGTCGATGCGATGCAGCCTGCGCAAGGAGGAGATCCATTCGAGGGATGTGCCTTCCTCCAACCGGGCGATGCGTTCACGCGTAAACACCAGGCCCTCGGCGACCAGGACGGGGGCGAGGAGGTCCATCTCTTCCTTGCCGCGGCGCAGGTGCCCGGTGAGCGTCCACTGGCGGCCTTCCGGCCGGCCCAGGCGGAGAACCAAGCGCCAAGGCTCGCCGTCGTCCCAAGCGAGCGGCAGCCATTCTTCCGAACCGGGGCCCGCATGCAGCAGGCAGCGGCCGGTGTGCGCGATCTCCGGCATCACCGTGGAGGCGAACGGGTGCCGCAAACGGAAGCCTGCGCCGATGGATTCGTAGGCGCTGTAGCTCATCCAGTCGGAGTTCATGGCGGTGCCGGTGAGCAGCCCGAGGATGTGGCGGTCCGCGGGGTTCGGCAGCGACGCGAGGGCCGTGCGCGTAATCTGCGGCACCGCGGGTTTCTTCCAGCCGCCTTTCAGCTTCGGCTCACGCGTTTTCACTTCCACAACCAGCGCGCCACGCACCGCGCTGGCCGGCGCGTCGACGATATAGAGCAACTCGCGCTGCGCGGGCCAGGCAATGTGAGCGAGCGATCCCGCCGGCACGATCTCGTTCAGGCGCAACTGCCATGCGGGTGGCACGATCTGGGGCGCGGGCTGGAAAGCCTGCGTGGGGCGCGGCGGTGGCGCATAGTAAGGAGCTTCTTCCTCAGGATCGTCCTCGTCCGGCGCCTCCTCATAGTGGATGTCCCGCGGGCCGAGCCTGGTGATGGCGGTGAAATAGTTCTGCGCATCGGCCGCCAGAATGGTGGCCCACAGGTGCTTGCAGGCGCCGGCGGTTTCAAAGTACGGACAGTCGCAGAAGAGGGTTAGACGGCGGCCATCCCAGGCGATGTCCACGTCGTAGACGCGCGAACCGCGGACCCCGGCGCTGACTTCGGTGGCGTTGCCCCGTTTGATGCGTACCGCGCCTAATCGATAGTAGCTGGCTCCGCGCGCGCGAACGTCACTGTCGAAGTCGGACGAGAGTACGGAAGCAAGCTTCATCGCGCATTGGGGAGGGTTACCTCATTGTATCAAAGCGCGAGAGAGGCAAGACAGAAATGCGATGCTCGCACCTAGGTGTTGGGACCAATGTAGGATACGGGCCGCATGCCGCGGTTGCCGGACTCGATGGTCACGCTGAGGGTGACTTCCTTCTTGTCGCGCACGACCACGACCGGAAAAGTGTGCTTGTTGCGAGCGGACCGCACCAGGCTGGTGATCTCGTGAACTTGGGTCACCGCTTCGCCATCCACTTTCACGATCACGTCGCCGGCGCGCATGCCCGCCTTTTCGGCGGCGGAATCCGGCGTCACCGAGCGCACCAGCACGCCTTCCTTGACACCAAAAAACGCGGCCAATTGGGAGCCCAGCGACTCGCACTCGATGCCCAGCATGCCGCTGCGCGCGGAGCGCAGAATGTCCGGGGCGATTTCAGCCATGGGTGGCATAGGCGGCATGGGCGGCATCGGCCCGACTTCGACTGTCAAATTACTGTCGTCGCCATCGCCGGTGCGGAACGAATACTGCTCGGTGCGGTGGCCGATGGTGGCGGTCACGGTCTCGGCGCCGCCGCTGCGCCACACCAGCAATTTCACCTGGCGATCGATGGGCGTCTCATGCACCAGGCGCACGAACTGCTCCGTGCCCTCGATGCGCTGGCCGTTATATTCCAGCACTACGTCGCCATCCTTGAGACCGGCCTTGGCAGCGGGACTGTCGCGATCCACGCTCTTCACCTCGACGCCGTGCACCTCTTTGAGGTTGAGCGCCTTGGCGCGCTCGGAGTCGATCTCGGCCACGCCGATGCCGAGATAACTGTTCCTGGCGACATGGATACCGAAGGACCGGTTGGTGGCCGTGCGCGGACGGGGCGCCGTATCCTGCGCGAACGAGCAGGACGCCCCGAGGCCCAAAACAGAGAAGCACAGCGATGTACGAATAGCGCGATTCATAATCCCTCTCAACGTTGCCGTTTGATGAAAATTGTGCCGCCGGTGCCGGAGATGCGCAAGATGGGGCCGCCGCCGTTGACGGGACCTTCGGCGACCACCTGGCCGCCTTCGACACGCACCGAGATTCCAGGAAAATCGGATACGATTCGGCGGATATTGCCGGCCAATTCGTTCTGCGCCCGGATCGTCACACCGAGGTTAGACGGGATGATCACGGTAATGTCACCGCTGCCCGTGGAAAGGAACGAATCGGCCATGGGCTTGCCCGCGAGCAGGCTGGCGATGATGCTGCCCACGGCCGTGCTCACGCGCAAGCTGCCCGAGATATTGTCGAGATTCACGCCGCCGCCGGCGCTCTCGCAGCGCACGCCTTCCGCCGAGCCGACCTTCACCGGCCCCGCCGAATTCTTGGCGGTGACCACGCCATGAGCTTGGCCTACATCGATGGGACCGCCACCGGTACTGGCGATGACCGCGGAGCCCGCGTTGCGGATCCGGATGCTGCCGGCCATGGTGACGGCGTGCACCAGCCCGCCGACTTCCTGCGCGGAGATGTCGCCGCCACCGGTTTCAAACGTGGCTTCACCGCGCACCAGATTGGCGCTGATGTTGCCGCCCGCCGTGCGGCAGTTGGCGGTACCCTCCACGGTGCCAAGCGCGATGTCCCCACCTGCCGTGCGCACCACCACATTGCCCCGGATGCGGTCGCCGGTGACCGCTCCGCCGCCGGTTTCGGTACGCACCGCCCCATCCAGATCGTAGAAAGCGACGGCGCCCTCGGTAGTGGCGATGGCGGTCTCGGCCACCGTACGGGGAGCCTTGATCTGCAGATCGGCGGCGCCATCGCCGCGCTCGACGTTCAGGTTCGCGTAGCCGCCGGATTTCACGATCTTAACGGCAAATCCCTTGGCCAACCGGCGCGCCTCCGTTTCGCTAGCGGCTTTCACGCGGACCTTCAGGGTATAGGCAAGCTCGCCTTGCGGCACGCCATAGAGCGTGACCGCGCCGCGCGCCGCGATCCGCAGACGGGTGGCGGGCGCCATGGGTTCGGAACCGGAGAGCGACTCGACCCAATACTTCCCATCCCGGGTGAGCACGGGTTCGCCGGCGAGCGCCACGCTCAGCAGACTGGAAACCAGAATGGCGGGCCGCAGGATTCGCATCGCTTAAAAAGTCCCGACCGAGGCGTTCATATCCTTCAAGGCCTTTTCGCAACGGCGCCGCACGTAACCGTCGTTTTCCTTCTGCACCACGCTCTGTAGAACGCCTACCATATTGTCGTCGGCATGCGCCGTGAGCAGATCCACGGCTGCAATGCGCACACCGGGATTGTCGTCGTGCAGAAGCACCTGCGCCAAAACCTTGCGCACTTCCGGATCGGCGGTGTACGACCTCAGGCCGTCGAGAGCTTTCAACCGGACGCCCGCATTGGGATCTTCCACTACGCGGTTGAGCAGCAGTTCGCGGACAGGCGTAGAATCCGAATGGCTCTTCAAAAGGTCGACCGATTCCCAGCGCACGCCGGGGTTATTCTCGTCGTGCGCGGCAGCCAACATCAGACGCTGGATATTGCTGTCGTTCAACTGGCCGGAGACCACGCGGCGGCGGGTTTCATCGAGCACGATCTGCACTTCGCCGGTACGGTTGGCGCCGGAGGCCGGCTGCACGGAGCGCACTGAGGAAATGACTTCGGGGGTGAGGGATGCCGTGTTGAAAGGACCCACGGCGCCCGGCGCGGTCAGGCGCGCGGTAACAAAACCGAGGGCCAGCAAGGCGCTGGCGCCCAGGGGCATGCGCCAGGGGCCGAGGGAAGGCAGCCAGGCGGCGAGACGTCCCCATGGCGGAACTGAAGTTCCGGCCCAGGGGGCACCCCGGCTAAAGCCCGCCCCCCGTATGACGGGCGCTTCGTCGCGGTAGATGGAACGCATCAGGTCATGCCGGCACTCGGCCAGCAGCGCGGCGGATGGCTGCATGGCGCGCCGGTCGAGCGCGGCGTGAACGGCGCGCTGCGACTCCGCCTGGCGGGTGCATGCCGCGCAGGCATCCAAATGCTGTTCGAGGCGGTCCTCCTCCTCGGGCGGCATTTCGCCGTAGTAGTACAGCGGAATGAGTTTGGCGGCAGATTCGCAGTTCATTGAAAATCTCCCAACTCCGCGCGCATTTTTTGAGTGGCGCGGAACAGACAATTCTTGGCGGCTTCCTCGCTGGTGCCCAGGATCTCCCCGATATTGCGGAGGCGCAGACCCTGGTAGTGGCGGAGTTCGAAGACCATACGCTCGCGCGGCGTGAGGCCCTCCAGGGCGCCTTCGATGCGCCGGCCAAGCTGGCGGTTCCACATGTTGCGCTCGGGATCGGCGTGCGCGGCTTCCTCCTCAAAATCGTTCATGCGGTCCAGGGGACCCTCGGGGGTGTCGACCACGGCTGGTTCTTCCTTACGCACTTTACGCTTCCTCAAATAATCCAGGCAGATATTGGTTACGATCCGGTAGAGCCAGGTGTGAAAGCTGCAATCGAACCGGAACGAATCGATGCTGCGAAACACACGCAAAAAAGCCTCCTGGAAGACGTCGCGGGCGTCTTCCTGGGAGCGCAGCAGGTTCACGGCGAGCCGAAGCACACTTTGGTCGTAAGCGCGGACCAGTTGTTCGAAGGCGTCCTGGTCGCCGCGCTGCACCGCCCGGATCAAGCCGGCTTCATCTATTTTGGGGCTCAACCTGGTACCTACCGCACCAGATGCGTCCTGGGCCATAAGGTCCGGCTCTGCTGAAGCTTCCAATCATCCCTTCGCATGATATGACGTACCTGTGGTGATTTGGTCACGCTGTGCTGTTCACTTTCGGACAGTGTCCGGTTTTGAGCGGGAGTTGGGCGCAAGCCCACCGTGGAGGAAGTGCCCCGTTTGCGCCCAAGAATACCCCCATTTGTGCCAATCTTGCAGGCTGAATTGGGCAAAATTATGCAAATTTGTGCGTTGGCGGAGGTTTTGGGGCAGGAATATGGAAATTGATCAAACGAACTCGTCGGACGCGGCCAGAAAATGCATGCAAGTGCCCGACGATAAATGACCCGGCCGCCCGCGTGAGCATACGGGAATCAGGTGCATTCGGCCATCAAGAAGTCTCGCATGGCGGGACCGTTTCTGGCGAGAGAAAGCATGGCGGCCTGGGAGGCCGCCGCACGCCGAGGGCCTGCCCCACGGGGATCACCTGGTAAAGGGACATGCGGGATCCGACGATAGGAATATGTGATGCTGCGTGCCGCGGTATGCCTGCTGGGGATCTCCTTCGGCTACAGTGTGGAAGCTCTGCCCACTCTGACTAGGGCGGCGGACGTCCACGGGCTCTCCCCTTCCGAATCGAAACGGCGCTATCCGGTGCATCTCCGGGCAGTTTGCGTGGTTTGCTTTCCCGGCTGGCACGGCTTTTTTGTGAACGACGGGTCGACCGGAGTTTATATAGAGACTAGGAAGCACACGCTGTTGACGGATGAGATCCACACCGGAACGATGCTCGAAATCCAAGGCGTCACAGGCCCGGGTGAGTTTTCGCCGGTCGTCGATGAGGCTGTCGTGCGGGTGCTGGGGGAAGGCAAATTGCCGGCCCCGCGCTACGTCAGCCTGGATCGGCTCTCGACCGGTACGGAAGACGGGCAGTGGGTGGAGATCGAAGGCATCGTGCGATGGGCCGACACCGGGAACACGATGTTGACGCTGATCGTGTCTTCCGGGCGGGTGCAAGTGGAGGTGATGACGCCGCGGTACAGCAAGACGCAATACCTGCGGTTGATCGACGCACGGGTGCGGATCCGCGGCACCGTGGGTCCCGTTTTCAATCGGCGACGCCAGCTCATCGGGGTCAACATGTACACGCCCAGCCTGGACGAAATTCAGGTTCTGGAGCCTGCGCCGGCAGATCCGTTCGCGCTACCGGTGAAGGCGGTGCGGAACATATTCGAGTACACTCCCGGCGGCAGTCCCGATCACCGGGTTCGAATCCGTGGCGTGGTGACCGCGCGGTGGCCGGGCAAGGCGTTCTTCATTACCGACGGCGTGCAAGGAGCCAGCGTGCTCAGCGACCAGGTAAGCGCGATCGAGTTGGGCGACATCGTGGACGTAGTGGGGTTCTCGGCGTTGGGCGACTACACGCCTACCCTGCACGAGGCGATCTTCCGGAAGCTGGGCTCCGGGCCGGCGCCGCGCCCGCGGTCAATCACGGCCGCGGATGCGCTCTCCGGCGATTTCGATGGCGACCTGGTGCGGATCGACGCGCGCCTCATCAACCAAAAGAGGACTACGGACCAATCCACATTCCTGCTGGACTCGGGAGGCACCGTCTTTTCGGCCATTCATCAAGCGGAAAT